>Ga0209541_10014885_pt1 | contig 11685 bp, 10 predicted proteins | sample RifCSPlowO2_01_FD_184027 | JGI IMG/M metagenome (GOLD analysis project Ga0209541, IMG submission 184027) | Groundwater microbial communities from Rifle, Colorado - Rifle CSP2_plank lowO2_0.1 (SPAdes) (version 2) | ecosystem: Environmental > Aquatic > Deep subsurface > Groundwater | place...
CCTACTTCAAAAAGATTAAGAATGGTTAATTTGTACGCAAAGCTCACCACACCACCCGACACTTAACAGCTTAATCACCACTCGGAAACTTAACACTCTCCAGACAAGTCAAGTTTTTAAACCCTCAAAACACATAATTCCATGGAAGAAAACGTAATTACTAAAAATTGGTACGATAAAATCTACAAACCAATATTAATAATTCCTATAATTATGTTGCTTTTCTCTTTAGTTTATCTTTATAATTTCAATGCTAAAAATGGAGATGTAATCTATAAAGACGTCTCAATTACTGGCGGAACAACTGTAACTGTTTTTGATAAAAATGTAAATATTGAAGATTTAGCGTTAGAACTTGTAAAGAAATTTCCAGATATAGAAGTAAAAAAATTTTCTGATTTAAGGACAGGTGGGCAAAAGGGATTTTTTGCTGAGACAAAAGCAAATGTAGACGAAATAAAGCCCGCCTTAGAACAATATCTTGGCTATAAATTAACACAAGACAATTCTTCAGTTGAATTTTCAGGCAGCACTTTATCTCAAGGATTTTATCAGCAATTAAGATTAGCACTAATAATTGCTTTCGTTTTAATGGCGATAGTTGTCTTTCTTGTTTTTAAAACATTTGTCCCAAGCGCAGCAGTAATTCTTTCCGCTTTTGCAGATATAATTATGACTGTCGTAGTTATTGATTTGCTCGGAATAAGCGTCTCAATTGCAGGAGTAATTGCTTTTTTAATGCTTATAGGATATAGTGTTGACACAGATATTTTATTAACTTCGAGAGTTTTAAAGAGGCACGAAGGAAAAATTAACGACAGAATCTGGAGCGCCTTTAAAACAGGTATTACAATGACTCTGACATCCATGGTCGCAGTAGTTATAGCTTATTATATGACTCATAATGTTTCAGAAGTTTTAGGACAGATATTCTTTATTCTCTCAATCGGCCTATTCTTCGACATATTTAACACATGGGTAACAAATGCCTCTATACTCAAATGGTATGAAGAAAGGAGGGTAGCAAGATGAAATTAAAATTTTCATTGAGAATTTGGATATTAATTATTGCTTTATTATTTTCGTTACTAGCAATTAATCCGACGCTAAAAACAGGAATTTATATATCTTCAATAGAAACAAATTCAACTGCTTTTGAGCAAGGTTTAAGGCAAGGCGAAACAATCAAAACCATAAACGGACAAATTGTGGAAGATAAAGAGACATATACAAAAATAATCAGCCAATTATTCTCTGACAATGAGGAAAAAAGAGTAGATATTGTTACAAATAAAGATGAATACACTTTATTAATAAGCGAGCCCCCTAAAATTACAGTAGACAAAATATCAAGAACAAAAATCCAGATGGGCTTAGATTTAAGAGGAGGAGCAAGAGCTTTAGTTCAGCCAGATGAACAAATAACTGATTCAGAATTAAATGACTTAGTTGAAATCAGTAGAAATAGGTTTAATGCTTATGGCTTAAGCGACGTCAATGTAAAAGGAGTAAGCGATCTTTCAGGAAATAAATTTTTATTAATCGAAATTGCAGGAGCTACTCCCCAAGATTTAGAGCAATTAGTTGCACAGCAAGGTAAATTCGAAGCTAAAGTTGGCAACGAAACTGTTTTTGTAGGTGGACAAGATAAAGATGTTAGAGATGTGTGCAGAAATGATGCCACTTGCGCAGCAGTAACTTCCTGCTTTGCAGTTCAAAATGGTCAAGCTTGTAGTTTTCAGTTTACAGTCTATCTTTCAGAAAAAGCAGCCCAAAGACATGCAGACATAACTGAAAATTTATCTTTAGACGAAACAGGTCAGTATTTATCTGAAAAACTCTATCTTTATGTTGATGAAAAAGAAGTTGATTCTTTGCTTATCTCCTCAGGATTAAGAGGCCAAACAACAACGCAAATTTCAATACAGGGTTCTGGCAATGGCGCAACAAGAGAAGAAGCCCTTTTAGATGCAAAAGCAAGTATGAAAAAATTGCAAACAATCCTATTGACTGGTAGTTTGCCGTATAAACTAAACATTGTTCGTTTAGACACACTCTCTCCAAATTTGGGCAGTGATTTCATAAGAGCAATTTTGATGGCCGGTCTAATAGCTATTATTGCAGTCTCTATAATTGTATTTGTTCGTTATAGGAACTTCAAGGCATCTTTGGCACTCTTATTAATTTCTTTTTCAGAGATAGTAATCATCTTAGGAATTGCTTCTTTCATAAAATGGAACTTAGATTTACCTTCTATTGCTGGAATTCTAGCCACAATTGGTACTGGTGTAGATCAACAGATAGTTATTTTAGATGAAGCAAAGAAAGGTAGGACCTTAAGCATAAAAGAAAGAATGAAAAGAGCATTATTTGTCATAGTCTCATCTTATTTCACCTCTGTTGTCTCCCTATTGCCTCTCTGGTGGGCTGGAGCAGGTTTATTCAAGGGATTTGCATTGACAACAATAATCGGCATAACAACAGGAGTCTTAATAACAAGACCTGCCTTTGCAGACATAATCAAGAGAATAGAAGCATAAAATGAAACCGAGGTGGCATATACTATTTGGAGCAATTTTGACAATCCTATTTTGGATTGCATCTCCAAAGATAAATCTTCTCTACCTCACCCTCTTATTTCTATCAACCTTTTTAATTGATTTTGATCATTATGTTTGTGCTGTAAAGAATACGAAGAAATGGGGGCTATCCTGCGCATTTGAATATCATGAAAAGACAAAAATAGAAGAAAAAAGACTGATAGCTAAAGGAATAAAAAAGAAAGGCGATTTTCACATATTTCATACAATTGAGACGCATATCTTAATAGGAATACTTAGTTTATTCTGGGGCGGATTCTTCTATATCTTTTTGGGAATGGTATTTCACTCTTTATTAGATGTTTATTCGATGATGTATGAGAAAAATTTACATGTTCGCGAATTTTTCTTCTTTAAATGGATTTATCGGCAGCTTACAAAAAACTAACAAATCCCTTTGCTACCAATAAGAATGCGCATATCCACAATAAAAATATAGGCAAAGCAAGAAATAAAGAAACAAATAAGAGCAAAGAAGCGAATAAGTCTATAAAACTTAAAACATCCCCTGTAATTATAAATAATCCTTTCAAAAGCAAAAGTCCAGCACAAAAGAGAATAAACTGCAGAGGATAACTAATTCCAAATATCATTCCAAGAAAGGCAATTGCCGATACAACATCTATTGCCCCGAGTATTTTAACTAGCATAAATTAAGTGAAATAAAGGAATATAAAAAGTTAATTATGTCAGACACTAGATGAACAAATGCTTAGCGATTTAGGCAACCCCTCGTTCATTACAGATGTTCAACATATCCGGCTAATTATTTTTTAATTACAGCAATTATTGAGCTAATGAAAAAAGAAATATTCCTCAATAATTGCTGGCTATTTTTACAATAGAAATAATAAATAAGGTCCTAGGTGTGTATCTTAAAAGTTGGCTGAAAAAAATATTCATCTACTGTTTAAGAGGTATTACCTTTAAAAAGTGAAAACCAGAAACCATCCATTCTATTATGGATAATTCTGAAATTATACTGCTTCAATCATCAGAATTTCCTATATTAAGCTCATCAACGATAAAAATAATATCTGGGATAATTACCTCTTCGATTGGTGCTATAAGAAATTTTAAGGGTTAGTGTCAGCAACTTCGATAGGGTGAGCAGGTGTAAGTAAAATACCATTATCAATCACGTAACATTTTCACATTTAATAATCGAGTCAATAATATTTATCCGCAGCCCAATATTTTATATCTGCAAGTTTATCTTTTCAGTCCTAAGCAAGTAAGTTTCTAGAAAAACAAGGGCGTTAAAAATACTTCCATAAAAGCCGCAACAAAAAGAACAATTACTGCTATAATTATCAAATTTAATGAGTCTTGCAGAACATCCCAGAATTTATCTGTCCCTGTTTCGTGTCTTATCACAGCTATGGAAACCATTCCCCCTGCAAGAGCAACTATGAAATAAGAAGCAATTTCAGGTATTCCATGAACCATATATCTAAGAAGAGCTAGAGGGAGTTTGCTAAGTTCTGACTGTGTAAATATTCCTATTGCTGCAGCAATAACGCTCGCATTCCACGCAAGAACAAATATCACTCCTGCCCCAAATATCAAAGAAAATATCAAAGTGAATATAAGTACATAAATATTGTTTGTAAATATTAAAAATAATCTCTCTGTATTTGAAAGAAAACCGACGCTTGTTGCACTGTCTTTTATATCGTATTGATTTACACATGCATCAAAATTTGCTGGGCGATTGATTAGACAGTAAGTTTCTATTTGTGCTCTAAAACTCTGTGTTGAAGAAAGAACAATATACCAAAAAGAGAGGGCAACAACAAAACCGATAAAAAGCCACAAAAATGCAAATATCGCCTTTTTATGTTCTTTTAGCAATGCGAGAGTTCCACTTGTTTGCGTTATTTTTCTTTCTTCCAATCTTAATGTATAATAAACAAATGGAATAGAAAGCATTACTGTGAAGGTTACAACCAATATGCCAGAATATCTCGATAAGACTGCGTCTTGAGAGAAAATCCAATTAACCAATAAAATAGATAAACTCGCATAGAATGCACCAACAAAAAATAGTTCCCACGTCTTTCTTTCAGCCTTTTTTGGATTAATTAACATTTCTAACATTTTATCACCTTTATAATCTTAAAAAGATTTCACTTATATAGTTTGTGATTTATTCTGGACCGATGTAAATAAGGTTTAAATAGTATTTTATACAAAGCAAACTATGAATAAAATAATATTAAGTGTTATAATACCAGTTTATAATGAAGAGGGCAGCGTATTAGAATTATATGGGCAAATAAAAAATAGTGTCCTTGAAATTATAAAAAAAGGCAAAATTTCTAGCTATGAAATTATATTTATAAATGACGGTTCGATAGATAGAACGCAGAGGATATTGGAAGAAATTGCAAAAAAAGACAAGTCTTTAGGCGTAATTCAGCTTAGAAAAAATTTTGGGCAGACTGCTGCATTGAGGGCCGGTTTTGATGTTGCAAGAGGAGATTTAATAGTCACTATGGATGGAGATTTGCAAAATGATCCTGCCGATATTACAAATCTGATAGATAAATTAAATGAAGGATATGACGTAGTTTCTGGTTGGAGATATAAAAGAGAAGATAGGTTTTTCAAGAAGATTCTTTCAAAGAGTATGAACTCTCTGAGGAAGTGGTTGATAGGAGATAGCCTTCATGACTATGGCTGCTCTTTAAAGATATACAAAAAAGAATGCATAAGAGATTTAGAGCTATTTGGCGAACTGCACAGATATATTACTGCTTATCTGTATATTAAGGGGTATAAAATAGGAGAAATAAAAGTAAGCCACCGCCTGAGAATAACGGGCAAAACAAAATATCGGTTTAACAGAGGAATTAACGGCATCTTAGATTTATTTTATCTTAAATTCTGGTCAGATTTCTCAGACCGTCCATTGCATTTTTTTGGCAGGCTTGGAATTTATCAGTGGGTCTTAGCATTAATAATTGGTATAGAGCAGATAATCAAAGCTTTAATTATGCAAGAACTTAGATTTGGTCCGCTTCTTGCATTGGGTTCAATGCTTGTGATAACTGGCCTGCTTTTTGTCATATTCGGCTTTCTCTCTGAAATGATTTCACGCAGTTATTTTAAGGAAGAAAAAATATACTCTATAAAGAAAATTCTATAATGTGCGGCATATTTGGATTTAATTGGAATGATGGGGCCTTGCTTGAAAAAGGACTTAGAGAGATGAAGCATAGAGGACCAGATTATACTGGCAAGTTTTTAGACAGCAATGTCTCTTTAGGTCATAATCGCCTTTCTATAATTGATTTGTCAAAATCCGGAAATCAGCCAATGTCAAATGAATCAAAAGACATCTGGATAATTTTTAATGGGGAGATATATAATTTTAAAGAATTAAAGCAAGGCTTGAAACAGAAACATGAATTTAAATCAAACAGTGATACTGAAGTTCTGATTCATCTATATGAAGAAGAAGGAGAAAACATGATAAATAAAATCTGGGGCATGTTTTCTTTTTGCATATATGACTGGAAGAAAAAGATATTATTCCTGGCAAGAGACAGAGTCGGGATAAAACCCTTGTATTATTATAAAAAAAATAAAGATTTTATTTTTGGCTCTGAAATAAAGGGGATGCTAAAAACAAATAAGATAGAAAGAAAATTAAATTTAGACGCACTTTCAAATTTTTTAGTATTCAGGGCGAATACCCTGCCTGAAAGTTTCATAAAAGGAGTGAATAAGCTTCCTCCAGGGCACAGGATTTTATATGACTTAAAGAAAAATAAAATAGACATAAAAAGATATTGGGAAACTAAAACTAATGCTGAAAAAAAGAGCGAGGGTTTTTACAAGAAAGAATTGCTTTCTTTACTGGACAATGCTGTCAAGATAAGACTTGTTTCGGATGTGCCTTATGGGGCCTACTTATCTGGAGGGGTTGATTCCGGTGTAATAGTCTCTTTGATGAAAAAATATTCATCACAGCCAATTAAAACTTTTTCTGTTGGGTTTAAGGAAGATGAACATTCTGAATTGAGTGATGCAAGATTTTTAGCTGAAAAACTTGGAACTGATCACCATGAGCTCATGATAGACAGGAGTGCCATAAAATCGCTGCCAGATATTGTCTATCAATGTGACGAGCCAATAGCTGACCCCACAATAATTCCCACTTATTTTTTAGCAAAATATAATAAAAAATATAGCACAGTCATCTTAACGGGAGAGGGGGCTGATGAGCTATTTGCAGGATATCCGCAGTATAAATTTATGAAATTACACAGCCGATTTGCAAGAAAATTGCCAAAGTTTGCCAGGAGAATGGCCTTTTCTTTTGTTAGAGCCATGCCAAAGAAAATGCTGAATAAATTTTTTTCCTATGCTTCTGCACTTGGGGATAAGGGGCTGGAGAGATTTTCCAGATTTTTGCTGTCTAATAATTTTTCTGAACAATATTTTAATCAGACAGCAATTTTTAATGAAGAAGAGCAAAATGAGCTGCTAAATAAAAAAGTGAATATCTATGAGCGATATTCCTCTGCTTTTTCAAATGGGAAAAAAGATATCATCAGCTGCTGCCAGGAGCTGGATTTTAATAATCAATTGGTAGAAGACCTGCTTATGAAAGTTGATAAAAGTACCATGGCTTTTGGTGTTGAGGCAAGGGTGCCATTTTTAGACCATCGAATCGTTGAACTTGCAGCAAAAATTCCGGCAGGATTAAAATTGAATTGGCTGGGCAGAGATAAGCATATATTGAGACAGGCAGTCAGAGAGATTATACCTAAACAAACTATGATGAGAAAAAAACGTCATTTTTTTGTTCCAATCGATTTATGGCTTGATAAAGAATTAAACTTGTTAACGGAAAAATTCTTATCAAGAGAATATGTTGAAAGACAGGGCATCTTTAACTATGCATATATTGAAAAGATGAGAAAAGGTTTTAATAAATCAAAATTGTTCTATTCAAGACAGCTATGGGCACTGCTTACCTTCCAGATATGGTACAGGCAATACATTAAAAATGAAAAAGTTAAAATTTGACAGAGAAAATGGGAAACTAGTTTTTTTAGTAATTTTAATCCTGATTATAATCACTTTATTTACTCGATATTATGGTTCTGCGGATGCGGGGGATTATTCTGATTCGGCTAAATTTTTTTCAGGCAAATATGCAGGAGATATAAGAAATTCCCATTCCTATCTTTATGGTTTTATCCATTCATTTTTTGTAGGGGCATTTGAGAATTTTTTCTTTTTTAAGATAACTAGCTTAGTCTGCCTTGCTCTGATAATCTATTCTGTATACTATATTAGCAATAAGGACAGAAAAACCCTTTGGTTGATACTTTTATCTCCGACCGCATGGTATATGGCTCCCTGGATAAGCCCGATTCAGCTTTCAGGCCTTTTTTTATTGTGGGCCTGGTATTTCATGAAAAGATATGATGAAAGCCTAAAATTATCAAATCTCTTTTATTCCGGAATATTTATTGGTCTGGGCTGGGCAGTTTGGGATACAATTGTTTTTTTCGGAGCATTTCTTGCTATCTCTTTTTTATTCCAAAGAAAAACTTCACATTCACTCTACTTTGTAATTTTTGTTCTTGCCGGGCTGCTTCCCAGGCTGATACTTGACCAGTATCTTTTTAATTTTCCATTCTACACCATTTTAAAAAGTTCTTTTGGAACACTGACTAATGCTTTTTTATTGGGCAGGGGAAGCGCGTATGTATACGAGAACATCATTAAAAACACCCTTTTGTTTTTATATATAATAATATCTATTCCACTATATTATTTTTTTGTTTATAAGAGAACTTCTTTCATAAAAAACAGAAAAACAATATTATTTTTGTCTGCTTCACTGCTTTTAATTCTGATAAATCCCCAAATAAGATATGTTCTGTCTATTGCCCCAATAATTATCATATTAACTGGCAGTTATTTTAGCGATGCACAATTCAAAAAACAAGTCATATTCTCTCTGCTGGCAATTTGTTTTTTTGTATTCCCCTATGTCATTCAAATGGGCTATAATATCAATGACGCCCTAACAGGCGTGGAGGTCACTTCTTTTATAAGCGACTTTGATAAAATAAAATTTTCAGATAGACCATACAGGGAGATACTGTCAGAAGATATTGAAGCGATTGCAGATAAGTTCCCAGACCAATATTTTATTGTTGGGCCGACAGATGACAGTTTTCAGGTCTTATGCGATGTTTATTGGGGCAGCAAAGTAAAAGAATTTGTAAGCGTGCAGGATTATAATCTTTATTTTAAAAATCAGTCTGTAATATTTTCAAAGACATTCATGCCTGAAATAAATATAAGAGACAGAAGGCAGATATGGCTGGCAGGAGGAATCAGCAAAAATGAGAAAGACGATACCCCATATGAGGAAATTCAGTATATGATTGTTATGGGAGAAGATCCTGGAGTTGAAGGATTTGAAAAGATAGAAACATATAACAGGCTAACGCTTTGGAGAAAGACAGGATAAAATGGAAGAAGAATATGAAAAAAAATATCATCAATTAGAGAACGCCCATTGGTGGTTTATAGGAAGAAGGGCGGCAATAAAACAATTTTTGCGGGATGTTTCAAAAGATGCTAAAATTCTTGATATTGGCTGCTCATCCGGCGCAACTATTTCAGAACTGAAAAAAACAGGATATAAAAATGTTTATGGAGCAGATATAAGCAAAAAAGCAATTGAGGAATGCAAAAAGAACGGGCTGGACAGAGTTTATGTTCGGGATGCTTCTTCACTGGATTTCAAAGATAGGTTCGATGTAGTTATCGCTTCAGATATTTTAGAGCACATAAAAGAAGATAAAAAAACTGTGAAATCATGGAATAAAATAATGGCACCAAATGGAAAAATTATTTGCTTTGTTCCTGCTTTTAATTACCTTTGGAGCATTCATGATGAAGTTAATGAGCATTACAGAAGATATACAAAAAAACAGCTTAAAATGATCTTTGAAGAAGCGGGATTTTCTATCAAAAAAATATCCTACTGGAACTTTTTTTTATTTTTGCCAGTTTTTCTTTTGAGAAAAATTTCCTCCTCTTCTGATAAGAAAGATAAAAAAGACAATTTGCAATCTTCTTACCCGTTTTTTAATAATCTGCTGGTCAATACCTTGAAATTTGAAAATTTTCTTTTAAGATTCATTAATTTCCCTTTTGGGGTGAGTGCCTTTATCATCGCAGAGAAGAGATTATAAATAAGCAATTTTAAATAAATATATGGAAAAAGATAACACGGAGATAGAACAAAATCTTAAATTATTGGTAAAGTCTTCTTTAATCGTTTTTATAGGACTTTTTTTATCCAGAATACTTAATTACCTTTACAGAATAATAATCGCCAGAAATATCGGACCAGAAGCGTTTGGATTATTCACTTTAGCTGTGACGACACTCACCCTCTTGATTCATGTTTCTTCTATGGGGTTAACAGAGGGTCTTGTTAGATATGTAGCAATCTATAGGGGAGAGAAAGAAAATGATAAGATAAAATATTTATTTAGATTGACTCTATCAAGACTTATATTTTCTGGAATCTTATTCGGGTTTTTGCTTTTTGCTTTTTCTAGCGTTATTGCAAATGGAATATTCCATAATTCAGAACTGACTTTTTTCCTTAAAATTTTCAGCTTGATAATTCCTATAACAATTATATATAATATCTTCTGTTCTATGCTCAGGGCTTTTGAGAAAATATCAATTTATTCTTTTATAGACAGCATACTGCAGAATCTAATAAAGGTCATTATGCTGGGATTCTTTATTTTTATGGGATTAAAGATTAATTCTATAATATTCTCTTATCTTCTGAGCATTTCAGGCGTTTTGCTCATTGTCTATTTTATCTGCAAATACCAGCTTAAAATAATATTTCAAAAACCGAGTTTGGAAGAAAAAGATAAAAAAGAGATAAGAAAAGAATTTTTTAGTTATTCCTGGCCGATAATGCTCTACGGCATATCTGGAACATTATTTGTGACTACTGATTCTTTTGTGATTGGATATTTTAACGGACCAATAAGTGTTGGATTTTATAGCGTGGCTATGTCAATTGCAACCCTGCTTTTGTTTGTTCCAATGCTATTTACAAAATTATTTTTCCCTTTGATAACAAAACATTATGCAAAGAAAGATACGATTTTTGTTAGAGATATAAGCAAACAGGTTGGAAAATGGATTTTTCTGGTAAATCTTCCTGCCTTACTGATTATGCTGTTTTTCCCTGGAACAATTATAAATATCCTCTTTGGTGTAGATTATTTAATATCTGAAAATGCACTTCGGTTTTTAGCAATTGGTGTTTTTGTACTTTCAATATGCGGTTCTGTTTCAAGTGACTTAGTTTATATGGGGGGGAAGTCTAAGATGATATTCTATAATTTAATTGGAGTTTCTATTATAAATTTAATTTTAAATATTGTTCTTATTCCAAAATATGATATAAATGGGGCAGCTATCTCTAATATGATATCTACGAGTTTGCTTGGCTTATTGTTATTTTTTGAGTCTTATTATTATACTTCAATTCTGCCATTAAAAAGAAGTATAATAAAAATTGCTGTTGTTTCAATTCTTCCAATTGGAATAATGCTTGTTATCACCAAGACATTTACTCCTACAATAATTGGAGCAATAGTACTTGGTTTGTTTTTTGTATTATTCTATATTTTATTAATTTTTATAACTCACTGTTTGGATAAAAATGATTTTTTAATTATAAATGGGATTAAAAGCAAATTATTTAGTTCTATGTCCTTGATTACCCATCCTTTTTTAAAGACTGCAGATTAATTGCTGTTTTACAAATCGAGAATGTTTAAAAACCAGAAAAACCAAGCTGGAGAATGAAAAAATACGAGACAGACTGATAAAATGAAAATCTTTTTAATAAATTCGGATTATTTAATCTACCCTTTTCCTCCTCTTGGATTATCTTATTTGGCCGCATATGTTGAAAAGTACCTTCCTGAAGTGGATATAGAAATTTTAGACCAGGTTCCTGAGAAAAAAATTTTAAAGAGAATAGAAAAAGAACATCCTGATATCATTG
>Ga0209541_10014886_pt1 | contig 11685 bp, 6 predicted proteins | sample RifCSPlowO2_01_FD_184027 | JGI IMG/M metagenome (GOLD analysis project Ga0209541, IMG submission 184027) | Groundwater microbial communities from Rifle, Colorado - Rifle CSP2_plank lowO2_0.1 (SPAdes) (version 2) | ecosystem: Environmental > Aquatic > Deep subsurface > Groundwater | place: Rifle...
CAAGAAAAAATGCTCCTCGTGCGGCTACGGCAACTCTGCAAGATTGAGAAGCTATTCCTGGCAGAAGAAAACAGGCAAGGCAAAAAGAAAAAGATAAAAACCCTTCTTCTAAAGATTGTTTCTGAAATAATAAATATCTTGATCCGCTACGGGTAAACTTTAAAATTAAACATTTTTACCCAGCAAATACATCTTAATATACACTTAAAAAACAAAAAAGTTTAAATACATCCCTTTCTTATCAAAAAGATGTACGAAATAAAAGTCAAGGAGCACCTTTCCAAAGCCCCTATATTTTCCTTATCAGACATCAACCAGATTATAAGCAACAGGGAATATAGCAAAAGATTCTTAAAGAGAATGTATGAAAGAAAAGAAATATTCAAAATTAAGAAAAATCTTTACACATTCCATAGTAACCCATTTCTTGTTTCTACTTTTGTAGTCAAACCAAGCTATATTTCTAGCTTCTCAGCATTGCATTATTATAAACTGATTACACAAATACCAAAAGAAGTTATTTGCATGACGCCGAAAAAATCTTCAGAAATAACATTTAATGAAAAAATCAGATTCGTCCACACGAATAATTTTTTCGGGTTCAAAGAAATTGAATATGAAAACACTAAAATACATATTGCAGAACCTGAAAAAGCAATCATCGACTCATTAAATATCATCCCGATTTCAGTTTTCGAAGAAGCTTTCGATTCCATAAACAAAGAAAAAATAATTGAATATATAGAAAGGACAAAAAAAAGCAGCATCATAAAAAGAATAGGTTATCTCCTGGAGAAGCAGGGTTATGACGAATATAAAAGATTAAAAAGATACATCAATTATCGCTATATTCCGCTCGACCCATTGTTAAGGAAAAAACATGTAAAGAACAAAAAATGGGGGCTCCTGGTATGATAACCAAAGAGGTTCTCTTGGATACGGGGGAAAAGAAAGGCTTGTCGAACAAGGAGCATATAGAAAAGGATTACTTCCAAGATGTAATGCTCTTTAACATATTCAAAACAACGAATAACCTGATTTTTAAAGGAGGAACGGCATTATATAAGCTGTACAACCTGCCAAGATTCTCAGAGGATTTAGATTTTTCACTACTTGAAGTTCTGGATAGTAAAACAACTCGTCAAATAATAGAAAAATCAGTCAATTTTCCAGCCAACTCTCCCATGTTCAAAATAAAGTCAATAAAGGAAACAAAAGAATCAATAATGATTAAAATAGAGTGTAAGGGCATTATAACACAATACAACACCATAAGAGTTGATATAAACAGAAAAAATAAAGTAGTAGATAAATTTGTAGTAACTAACTATGTTCCAGATTACATTGATATAAACCCATTTTCACTGAGAACACTAAGCAAAGAGGAAATGCTCGCTGAGAAAATCCATGCTATTTTAACAAAAGAGAAGGCAAGGCACGTATTTGATTTATTTTATTTATTAAGAATGGCTAAAATCAATAAAACTCTAACAAAAGAAAAGCTGAAGGCTTTTAATATGAACTACGATAAGAAAGCCATAATGAAAAAAGTAAACCTCATAAACAGCGTATGGAAAAGCGAATTGCAGCCATTTGTATTCAACGACCCCCCTTCATTTGAAGTAGTCGAAAGCTACATAAGTAAAAACCTACCACAATAGTTTTCCTAATTGCAAAATAGAAAAAGGTAACCTTTTATAATCAGCTGTTTCTTTTTGGAATACCCAAAGTTTCTTTTGGCAGTACCAAAATTTCTTTTGGGAAGAAAGCATTTTGTTTTCTTTTATGGATACAAAGTTTTTTCCGCTCAAATTTCTAATAGAAATTTGGCGCACCAAGGTTGCTTTGCAACCTTTGTGTTTTCCTAAAAGAAAAAAGGTTGTCGAGGGAGTGCCGGAGCGGTCAAACGGGCTGGGCTTAGGTTCAAAAGAAAAGAAACCCAGTAGGTTAGTCCTTACCCAGGTTCGAATCCTGGCTCCCTCAAACCCCAAATGCCAATTCTACGTAGGAAATAGATATATTTAAATATAACAAATATCTAAATAATAGCATGGGAACAATAACTATTAGTGTAAAAAACGAGGTAGAAAAGGATTTCCGCAAGGTAGTTGAAGAATTGAACGAATTCAGGGGAATGAAAAAGGGGCATCTTGGTGCAGCAATCACGGAAGCAATGCAAAAATGGGTTGAGGAGAAAAAACAGAGAAGAATTGCGGATGAGCAAATGAAGTTGTCTGAAAAAGGACTCTATCTTCTGCACAAGAATTGGAGATTGAAGAGAAATGAGATATATGGGAGAGGATAACCTTAGCTTAATTGATTCAAATGTGCTCATCTACAATTTTGATGCTGCCAATCCTGAAAAGCATAAAGCTGCAAAACAACTCATAGACAAATGCTGGACGCGTCAGCGGGAATTCGCAATTTCGTCTCAAAACCTCTCTGAATTTTTTTATGTTACCACGAGCAAAAAACTTCTTACAAAAACCACTGCGATACATATTCTCTCCAGCATGATAGATTTTTCAGGATGGGTTAAGTTGGATTTTACGTATAAGACCGTTCTCGGTGCAGCAAAAATATCAGAAGCCTACCAGATGTCATTCTGGGACTCGCTTCTTGTTGCTACAATGAACGAAAAAGGAGTAAAATGCATCTACACAGAAAATGAAAAAGATTTCAAGATACCATGGTTGAAAGTAATAAATCCCTTCATTAAAAAATCATAGCATCATCCAAACTTCTCAGTCATCCACACCTTATACCCGCTCAATCCTGCAAGAAACATCATCCCCAAAGCCAAAAACCCGTAATTATACTCCAGGATCAAGGTTTCGAGATAAAACAACAAGAAAAAACCAAAGGCAAAAAATCCGAGCACAGCATACCCCAAAAACACTGCAATCATTGTCATCTTCCTGAGCAACCTTTTCCAGCCTTTCCAGCCAGGCTGCAAATAAAAGAGAAAAGTCAGATAACTTAGCAGCACAGCTATGACAATCGTCACCCGACTCAACCATAAATAATATAAAGAAAGCACCAAAAACGAATACGCAGGCAGGCTCGCTAACGCAAATTTCCACAGGTATCCAGAACGGGGATGTACAGCCCAAAAACTCAGTCCTTGAAGCACAACATACAACAAAAACAAAACAATTGGAGCAAGAATCAGCAGCCACATCGTCTTATCAGCTGCAGTGCTCAATCCAGCTAATACCTCCTGCACAGCCACCAAATCCTTTTCAGGTTGCAAAGCCTGCAGGCTCCCCTGATAGCTCGCCAGCATGCTCAAATAAAACGTAATCTTCTTCCGCAAAAAAGCAAACACAAGCAGCAGCCCAAGAATAAACGCTGCATCTAATACAAACACTTTAAAAACATTTTTGAGTTTCATTCTTGTTTAGAAGCAGCAAAAGCAGCTTTAGCCTTATCCAGATATAGCTCCCACAGTGGATTACCTGGTTTTTGAGAAACTGCAAAACCGAAAAACTCTACAAGACTGTTCTTATATACTTGGTTGTTGAGCTCAGTATAAAAAATAATATTTCTAATTGAATTATCAAACCTCCTAAAAAGCTCAGCGTGATTAAGTTTATCAGCCTTCTCTGCATATTTTAAAGCTTCACCATAATTGATTTCATAAGTAACATAGTAACTCCAAATGGAAATTTGGACATCTGCATTGCTTTGGTCAGCTTCAGCAGCTAACTTAAGAAGTTCCAGTTTTGAAGGAATTTCAATACCATTTGCCCATATGCTATGATGTTCGAGTACAACTGCAAGTTTCTCCTTATCTCCAGCTCCATCAATCTGTTTCTTTTCCTCATCGGTTAATCCTCGTATTTTTTTCGCTTCAGGTTTTAAAACATCTAAGGTTCTTTCATTTGAAACAATTCCAGAAACAGCCCTACTCTTTGTGATTTGTAGATATTCCCGATAAGTGTTTTCATCAGGATTTAATCTAACCGCTTTTTCAAAATAAGGTAAAGCATCTGCATATCTTCCATCAAGAGATAAGTAATAACCTATTCTAAACGGCACTGCAGCATTACCTGAATCAGCCTTCTCAGCAATCAAAAGCAGATTAATAGCAGCATTTCTATCACTATCGATAGTCCCGCCCCACACAACATCATGAAGTGTTTTAGCCAGTTCCTTTGTACCTTGAGCAGAATAAATGCGCTGTTTATCCTTTTCAGATAACCCCAAAGTTTGCAGAGCTTCCTTTTTCAAAGCATCTATTTTCAAAGCATCTAAAATCTGATTAATCTCTTTAAAAAGTTTAAATTTAAGAACCGCTGTTCCCGGAGATTTTTCATAGTTTACCAAGTCCAGTCTAATACCAAGATTGCTGCAAGAAAAACTTTTATCCTTGCTAGTTATCTTGCTGCCATCATAAATAAACCCCCCCTTAAGCTCTTCGCTATTCAACCAATACCAGGGTGTACTGCAGGTTAATTTTTTTCCATCTTTAAAAAAGCTTATTTGAAAATCAAAAATTGTTCCACCAGACAACGGACCAGCTGCACGATTTAAATTGCCGCTCTCACTAATGCTTTCAAGCCTAATCTGTAAATCTCCAACACCAAATCCGCCTCTTGGAGTATACTTATTATTCTCAACATCCATAATAAAGCTGCACTCCCATTCTCCCTCTCGAACTTCAGTGCATCCTTGATCAGCGCCAGCCGAAATAGCTTTAACGCCTACAGAAGCAATATATCTACCAGTAAATTCTCCTGGATAAACTGAGTAAAGAGTCAATTTAAAATCTTTACTTCCAAAGCCATCAAAATCAATTTCTTTTTCTTGTCCAGGTGTCAAACCTTCATCTTCATTCTCTCCAATTCGATAAGACAGGGCTTGAGGTAGCACTAAAAAGCCAATCTCCTCCCTCCCGACACCAGAAACGAAAACAATCCGTAAAGGTTTCACATCAGGAGAATCCTTCTGGACCAAACAAATAATCTTATCTCCACCGCCCTTCAAATCAAAAGACCCAGGATTCACGAAATCGCAACCTTCAACATTTTCAAGCAAACTTCTCAACTTCGTTTCAGCAACAAACCGGCCCCTTTCTTTTTTAATATCAACAAGAACAACATCTAAATCCTCTATCCCGTCTCCATTAAAATCAAAAGCCTGAGATTTACCTTTCTCAAGAATAAATTTCTGTAAAGAAGAGGCAAGCTCATAGGCAACAAACCCCTTTTCTGGATTAACCGCACCAGAAATCTTGTGTAAACTATCTCCCACCCTAAATCCAAAACTAAAAGGACTCGCATCATCGAAAACAGCTATCCTCCTCCCTTCCAAGACATACTCAATTTTATTGCCCTCAACAGTATCAACGCTAGCCCTACTCACACCTCCACGAACATCTCCCTTCCCTTCTTTCTCCTCAACCGCCCATTTCAAATCAGCAAGTGCCATATATAACTGCCCGATTCTCAAACTGGAATTTCCCGCATAATCCACTGAATTCTCCACAAGCTCCTGATAATCCTCATCCAATGTTGAAGTTGCAATCAAACTCGATACCCCATCCATTGCAGCAGCATATCTCCCCAAAACCTCCTGCTTCTTCCTCAGCTGGATGCTCCCATCCACCTTCACAATATCCTTAAACAATCCTTCAAGCTTCTTGAACAAAGGCTCGAAACGCTCTCGCTTCAATTTTTCCTCAGCAGCAATCGCATCAGGATAAAGCTTTCCAAGCTCCCCCAGCCTTGCCTTCGCAGCATCATCCAGATTCCTGAACTGCAAGTTTAAGCTTGCAGTATCAACCCAACAACTTCCATAATCAACAACCTGCCCCTCAGGATTCTTCCCTTTCCCGCAGCTTCCAACAACCTTCCATCTGTCCTTGTTACTTCCCTCATCAGGATCTTTCAAGCTGCAAATTCTCCTGACAGCATTGCTGCCAAAACCCGCCTGCGTCGGTAATGCAACGCCAGCAACCGATGGCCCTAAACTATCATCTCCCACGCAATCCTTCTCATTCGTAATCTCTTTCCCTAATTCATTTTTCACAAGCACATCATTCACATAATTCTGCAGGAATCCTGTTGCAACCTTCCCAAACCCGCAATAAACCGCAGCATTAATCTCCACGCATACCTGTTCAAGCCCCTTGCCAGCAATAATCTCTACCTGCTTGTCTGCATAGCCACCTTTCTGAATAACCTCCCTCGTTATTCCACCCAATGCATTAGTTACAGGAACCCTCATGCTCCCGCTTCTGTCCTGCAGCCACACGCTATATCTAACTTCCCTATCATGCCCAGCATAAATATGATAATACACAGCATATCTGTTTTGCTCAGCCGCTGGCTGCAAGCTTAACCCAGGATTCAATGCCGTCCTCCCAGCCTCGCCAGTCCACTCAAACGCATCAAACCACGCAGTAAACTGTGCAGGACTTTCAGGTTGGGCAAGCTTATTCAGCAATTCCCCAAAACCAGGAGCCTTCCCAAAATATGCTGCCTTGCAGAATTCAGTCCCAGCTTCATCCAATGACCTCGACTTAAATGCAGCAAAGCTGCTCCTGCCATATTCCTGCGTAAAATATCTTGCAGAATCGCCAATAGCTATCAAACTCCTCTGGAAATCCGTATATTCTCCACCCCCTCTGGTTTTTGCAGGAATCACCAATCCACCAACCAACCCACCAAAGCTCTTCGCTTCCCTCCATACAATCTCGCAAACATACACGCTTCTAATCGCATCGCAAATCCCAACAGTCTTCCCAGAAGTCTTGCTCGCAATCATACACTGATTGTAAGCCTGCAGCATGCTCCTCCAGCTTTCCAACCCTGCTAACACTCCAGGCCCGCAAACAGGCGGAATAACATTTTCCCCGCCAAACCCAACAAAATTCGGCATGCCCAACGTCAACGCACCAATCACCCCTGTATCAACAACACTCCTTCCAGGAGGCAGCTTCCATCTCCCCCCTAAATCAAATCGTGAAGCAGGACAAATCACAGGGTCGCAAACATTAAACATAATTGCGCAATCAGCAGCAGGCCAAACATCCTGGCACTCCAACCCTCGGGCTTCCTCGCGAGCTAATTGCTGATTGCAGGTAAATACAACCCCCTCAACAGAATAAGTTTCTCCAGGCTTGCAAAAAGGTTTCTTCCGCAGTTGCAGCTCAATCCCCCGCTTCAGCACAGGATTCACCTCAACCTCGCTTTGATGATGAACAATCTTCTCTTCAATCACCCCCCCATTATCCTGGTAAGCAACCACCCTCATCATCTTCGGGTCTCCATTCTGATACCACTCCAGAACCTCAATATACTGTCCTTTCTCCCAGGGCATGCGGGTAACCCTTCCATTCTGGTCAACGCGAATCGTTTTATCTCTGCTGAAGATTGTCTGAATCTTTCCAAATTCAAACGCCCCCCCAGCAGCAGTTCTCCAGTTCTCTTCCTTCATTGCATCTTTGTCCTTGACAGAAAATGCACCCGCTATAATCCTGCCCTGCTCATCCTTCCTCGGCTCAAGCTCAATCGGCTTTCCACTTTCATAGCCATAGTACTTGCCTTTTCCCCCAACAACTTCCTTATACACACGATAATCCTCAACAGGAACCTTTATTTTCTCCCGTTCCTTAGCATCCGCAACCATCAATCGAATTACATCAGGAGAAATTGTGGGGTTATCCTTTATGGTCTTTCCTAATTTCTCATAACCAAGTGCAGCATCCCTCAGCTTTCCTAGTTGAGCAGAATAAGCTTGCTCCTGCTGCTTTAATACCTCACCAACCTTCTCATCTGAAACACCCACCCCCAATAGCTCACTTCTCTTGCCAGAATACGCTGCATTCAACTCCTGGCTTTTGTAAGCCTGAAGAATTTCTTCTTTTGTGATTGCATTGTTCTCAACGAGAGTTTTAAATTGCAGATAACTAAGCTGCTTTTCATCAGTAACTATTTTATTATAAACTTGCTGCCTCAAAGCTGCATCATCCAGCTGCGAAAGTTTCTTCCCATCCCGAGTCAACAGATTCAACTCTTTATTAAAATCTTCAATCCCACTCAGCTTTCCTTTCGTTGCCTCAACAAACCCCTCAAGCACTTTCCGGTTCTTCAGCCTGCATTCATCCACGCTCTGGTACTTCTTGTTGTAACCAATATTCCCCTCATTGCAAATCAAGTCATCAATCCCCTTCCCATTCTCCATCCCGCGATACACAATCTCCCTGGCCTTAACATCATCCCCCCCCTTCAGGAAATTCTTCAGTGTCAAAAACCCATACACCCCAAAGCACGCCAATTTCCAACGCTGCAGCCAAGTATTCATTCTCGCTATGGTCGTGTCCATCTTCGCAATCAAAGCCTGCGTCTTGTTAATCTGCCAGTCAATCTGCTTACCGCTGAATTGAATCGCTCTCTGCTCAACCGGAATATGCACTTGTACGAAGCTCCTGCTCACTGCTCTCCCGCTTCCAGGCAAAATCGTAATCAACGCATTATCCCTGCTTTCAATATCCACCACATCTAAAGTAACCTCAACACCCTCCTTAATAGTCCTCTGCCCTCCTTCCTTAATCACAATCTGGCTTCCTAAGCTCTTGTCTTCATACACCTTCCTCAACACGAGCTGCCCTCTATCAATAGCATCCACCTTCAATTGATACGCCTTGCCATCATGCAAATTTCCCATCGGCAGCACGCTATCCAAAACAAATTTCTTCGCCTCTCCTTTATTCATCCGAATATACACCGCAGGCCCCTCTTGCGATTGCAATTCGCGAATCCCGAGGAAAGCAACCTCTAACCCTTCCTCCTCGAGGTATGCTTTAGTCTCCTCGAGCACCTTTCCTTTAAGTCTTTCAGAAGCATCCACCATCCTCGATCCTGCCCTCACTCCATACAACCCCGTAACCTTCTCATACGCACTCAGGGCAAGTTGATAGTTGCCAAGCGCATAATAATTCTCTCCAATCCAATAGTAAGCCTCTCCCCTCACATTTTCATCATCCATCAGCGTCAATGTTTTCTCCAGCTCCTTAATAGCCTTGCAATGCAATTCTCCCGCAGATTTTGTAGCATCAAGCTTTTCATTGCCAAAATCCTTGAAATTACTGCAATCATTCTTGAGTGCAGCATCTTCAACCTCGGCAGGTGCTCCACCCACTCCAACAGAAGCGATGGGCTGTGAAGACACTCGAGCTTCTCTTTTATAGTTTTCATACACCGGAATAAATTTAACAACATGCTCTTTGGTTTCATCCACTAAAATGGACTCACATACCGCATAGGTAAAACCACCATCCTTACATTTTCTATTAATAGCAGCTTCTCCAGCATTATAAGCTGCAACAGTTAATTTCACAGCATCCTCCTGCTGAGAAGCCTTGCTCTGATAAAAGCCATAGAGACTACCAAGGTACGCTGCCCCCGCCTTAATATTCTCTTCAGGATTAAACCTGATATCAATAAGTCCTTTCTTCAATTCCTCATCAGTAACACCTTTAATGCTGTTAAGCAACCTTCCAGCTCTACCTGCATTGCATCCTCCATCTAATGCTTGCTCAAAAAATTGCTCCTTCTGAAATTTGCCATTGGTGGCTGCAGTACCAGAAATCAACTGCATTAAACCAACAGCTCCACACAAGCTTCCATCCTTCTTTCTTGAAACATCCTTAAAGTTAAAGCCAGACTCAATATCTATCATCGCTTTCACAAAAGCAGGTTCAAGGTTATTGAGTCTTGCATACCTATTAATCAAATCTGCATATTCCCCTGAAACATCCCCTGTTTGAACACGTGCAGCTGCAGGGGGCGCAAGAGTTGTGGTAGTAGTCGTTGGCACAGCCTTCCCACCCCCAGGCAAAAATTCCTGATACGCCGTCTCAACCCCCGTCCCCAAATATCTTCTCTGGAAATTCTTAATCTCGCCAGTTTTTGTGTGGCGTAAAGAACCCCCTTCTACCGAGATTCCACCATCCAGTTGTTTCACTCTCACAATCTTATCCACAATCCAGTCGCTCCCCGCAACAATCCTCTCTCCCTTTCCTCTCAACACAACATTATCATTCACCAAGAATCTGGCTTTGTCAGCAGCAACATCAATCTTCTGTAGCTGAATCCTGAACCTGTCCACAAGCGTAAAAGGATACAAGTAAAGCGCTATGGGGCTGCTCTCCCCCCCCTCAGTCAAAGTCACACTCCGAATCTGGCGTAATCTGCTGTCATACACAACCAGGTTCACGCTCTTCTCATCAATCCTGCTTGCTCGAACATATCCCTTCCCATTCCAGAAGCTATCAGCAAGTGTTACACCCCTTTTCCATTCAGCTTCATTCGCCTGCTCTCCCAGCAACATATCAGCGCTTCCAAATCCCCCGAGGCTGTTCTCAAACGCAAATCTCAAATCCAAAGAAACATTCAAATCTATCCTCCCCCCACCAGTCTGCAGGAAGCTTGTCTTCTCAGCATCAGAAACATTCGCTGCATCAACATCAAAGCTTCCTTCCCTGAATCCAGGCAAATCGCTCTCCTTGTCTATCTTGTTCAGCCTCACAATCAAATATCCCAAATCAATAAACCTACCAGTCTCATCAACCAATGTTCTCCTACCACGATTGCTCGGCACAAATGTCACGCCAGCAACAAACCTTCTATCACCCCCAATCACAACCGGATTGCTCACCAGCTTAATCTCCGGCAGCCCATAGAAAGGTGCAGACCCAGGGCTCTCCTCTCCCGCAATCAAACCTCCCAAGGTCGTCGCTTTCAAAAAAACATACACAGGCACAGGCTGCTCTTCCAAGACTCCAGAAGGCACTTGCTTAGGCTCATACTCATACGCTTCCAGCAGGATGCTCTCGCCTGTTTCCTGCTCACCAAACACATTCTCCCCAAGCTCGTTCGTCCTCACTGCAGGAGGAGTAATCTGCGCAACGCTCAAGCTGCTGCTCACCAGCAAAAATACAAACACCAAGCTCAATATCCTCTTCATCATTTCAACTCCGGCTCTCTAAAGCTGCTATCCAGATGATAATAAGGCAACTTTTCACTAATCTCAGCCATTTCCTCATTCGTCCTTGGCACATCCTCTGCTATCAAATAAACCGTAAGTGCCCGTGCCTGCAGCAAATCATCCCGCGCAACCTCAAACTCAAACTCTCCCCCACCAATCAGCACATCTTGAATTTTCTGCTCAGGAATCTCTTGTTGGTAACATTCCTCAGTGCTCGAGAAAATTCCTAAAACCCCCGGCCGAGGAACCCTCACGCAATTCTCCACGATTTCCCCCCCAACCGCAAATCCCTCGCTGCTCCTCGCAAAGACATAGGCCTTCACATGATAATTGTCAGCAATCAACTCAACACCCTTATCATCCGGATACACGAGAGATTGCTCATGCCCACTGCTGCTCCTCAACTCAAGAAGCACATAAACATCCTCAGCAGCCTCAACACCTCCGTCACGAATCAGTTTAACATCAAGTCTCTTCTGCTCCACAGGTTCCAAAATCAAAGAGGTGCTGCTCGCCTCATTCGTCGAAACAATCTCTCCAGGATGATAATATCCAACCTTTTCCGCAGTAATCAGGGCATTCACGCACGCAGGCACATCTCCAGCAAATTCACCTTGCAGGCTTCCCCCAAGTTCGCACACCTGATTCAGGCATTTCATCCGCAGCACAGCATCAGTCGGCACTAATCTC
>Ga0209541_10014887_pt1 | contig 11685 bp, 11 predicted proteins | sample RifCSPlowO2_01_FD_184027 | JGI IMG/M metagenome (GOLD analysis project Ga0209541, IMG submission 184027) | Groundwater microbial communities from Rifle, Colorado - Rifle CSP2_plank lowO2_0.1 (SPAdes) (version 2) | ecosystem: Environmental > Aquatic > Deep subsurface > Groundwater | place...
AAAATAATCTACCGAATTTTGAGTATTATCAAATGCACTCTTCACGGTCAAATATTCTCCTCCACCTCGAGAACCCTCTCCCAATAAAGCTCCAAGCAATTTAGGTAATCCAATCTTTGCAATAGGAGCAGCTTGTCTCCAAAAGAACTCACACATATATATTGAATGAATTTCATCACAAATTCCAACTTGCCTACCTGTCTCTAAACTTTCTTGCAAACAAGAATTATAACTTTGATAAATTGATTCTAATCCTTGAACTCCTGCATTAACACCACTTAAACATATTGGAACAGCAATTCCTTCTCTTATATTAGGCAAACATAAAGCTATACTTCCAATGATTCCAGATTGAATAACATCAGGAACTTGATAATTTCCTCCTAAATCACATCTCGAACTTGGGCATATTACAGGATCACAAACATTAAACATCAATTGACAATCTTTCGGCGACATAAAGTCTTGACATTTAACTCCAGGAATATTAATTGCAGGATCTCCAACCGAAATTGTTCTTCCATTAATTACAACACTTCTAACTCCAGAACGATATTGACTAGATGCTTGTTCCAGGGCATTTCTTCCTGCTTGAACAATTCTAACAGCTTCCGCTTCATCTAAACCTAAAGTTTGATAAAATGGTTGTCCAGTTCCTAAATTAATTTGTTGACAGTTATCGTCTCCATAACCTGTTTCAAATTCCTCTAAACCATTACTTCCAACATTACAAATCCAGAATGAAGAAACCCTTCCAGAATCATCAAACGCAGCTAAATTACCAAAGGCAGCGACGGTTTGTTTCGTAGCAGCATACCATCCCCTATTCAAATCAAATGGAACAACAGCCGGCAATCCCTTATATGGTTGTGTTTCATAATATCTAACCTCTGGTTTCTTATATGGATTATTAAACGCATTTGCATCTACTTTAACAAAATTTTTGAATTTATTTGTAACATCCGACTCAATATTTGATTTACTTAACTTATACTTTCCACTACTATCAACACCTTCATATTTGAATACTTTATCAATTCTATAATTACTATCAGTACCATCTAAAACAACTAAATGAGGAATATTATTTACATAAACTGTTTGATATGCATAATCTTTAGATGAATCTAATCCCAATTCAACTCCCCCTGTAGAAATAAATTCACTACCCTTCGCAATTTCACCCCTATAATTTCCACTAATGGCAAATCTATTAGTAGAATATTCATCAAACTTATCATCTTTACCTATATCTCTCAAATTTTTCTCTAAAGAAGAAGTCACCGCTAAACTATTTGAAGATTCTTTAATGTCAGACGCAGTATTATACAATGTGCTTTCCGCCATTTTCTTTAACTCAGGACTCGCACTGCCCGAATTAATTATTCTAGAATATAATTGAATATCTCTTGCCTGTTCTAAATAAAATGCACCCTTATCTTCACCTTCATTCGTTAATACATCCTTAAAATCATTAACATTAATACTTCTATTAGTTACCGGATGAGTTATTGTTCCCCGGGGGATAGAACTCAAATCACTTGTTACTGTTGGCAAATATTTATTATTGAAATCTTTACCATTATATTCACTTCCAAAAATTCCTTCATTCTCACCACTTGCAGATTTATATCCCTTAATTTGTTGATTTTGAGTTTCTAAAATTCCTTGAACAGTCAATACATCCCCATCTATTTTATCCGCATTTTGTCTAAAACAATCATCCATAGAAACATACCCACTTCCCGTAGTTGCCAATGCTTCTTTACATCTTTGTGTCCAACCACCTTCGCTGTTCATAACAGTTTGTCTTGCAATTTGTTTACCTCCAAGATTTTGAATCAAATTCTTTCCAATCAAAAATCCAGAAGTTGCGAAACATGCAGCCTTTGTTACTTTCACAACATTTCCTAAACCATCAGAAACTTTACTTAATGTCTTAAGAGTTTCATTTACTTTATCAATTCTTTCTTGAGTTTTTGCCGGAGAAAGTTCAATCGCCCTTTTTTCAATTCCAATTGTATAACTCAAATTAGCCTCACTCCTTATGTTTTTAATTTCAGGAGTTATTTTTACAAAAGCATATTTCTTTAAATTTACATTTCCAAGAGTCAAAGTATAATTCCCCACAATCAATGGGGCATTCCTTAATAATGTAATTCTCTTTGGAGTTTGTGTTGTTGCCTCTCCAGAAACGCCCTCATAATAATCAATTTGTGCAGAGATATCATTCATAAATCGTAAAACCATATAATCATTTGAATCAAATAATCTTCGAGATTCATCTTTTCCTAAAGTGAATGATTCAGTGGTTCCAGTCAAATTATTTTTTCTCACAAAAACTTCAGAACTATATTCATTTATTACAGGTTTACTTGCCCCCATAAAAGTTATAACTCTTAATCTACCATCAATAAAAACTCCCCTCGTTTCTTCTTCTGAATTAAATAAAGGATCTTTAATTGCAGACTGAATTTCATTAATGTTCAAAGAATTAGGATATTGATTATTTATTCTTTCTAACAAATTTCTACTCGTAGCCAATTGTCCAGTTCTCCTCGCCAAATCAGAAGCTTCTCTTAATGCAACCTCTCCATAAGTCTCAGATTGTTCATAACCTTGATTATATTTTTCATTTGCAAAATCAGAAGATACCCTTTCATAATCTTGTATAGCATTATCAAAATATTGTTTAAATTGCAAATCCTGATTTCCAATATTTCCTATACCTTCATAATTTCCAAAAGTTTCATCTTCTCCCGCTGACACATCAACAAAATTAACATCAATTTCTCCAATCTTCAATGATTGTCCTTTAAGAATTCTATTTCCTGAACCCAATAAAAGATTTGAATTACTTCCTGTTAATAAACTTCCATACTTCCTATAACCATTACCTATCGTTGAAGATTTTGATAATTCAATATAAAGTTGATTTGTAGTTTTATCTTCATCAATATTAGATATAACATAACTTAATCCCGTCGTTGCAATAGGTAAAGGCTCTCCAACTTCATATGAACCTGGATTTCCATTAATATTCAATTGTATTTTTGGAGACTTAATAAAATCATAAGTTCTAGTAGAATCGTCTTCCCTACATGTAATCTGAGCAAATTCAAAAAATCCTTTTTTCTCAATATAATTAACTCTACATCTATCATCTAAAAATCTCTGTCCAGGAACAATGTCAATCATATCATCACTTTGCCCATCATTAATTCTTAATCTTGCAGTAGTTTCAGGAGTTCCAACTCCAACTAGTTTAACATTAAACTTTGCAAAGCAATTAAATCCAGGAAGATACCTAGATTCTGAAGTTTCTCCAACGGCTAAATTAAATGTATCAACTTTATGATTCTCATCAACAAAAATAGATATAACTGCAGAATTAGGTTCAATAAACTCGGCTCTCAAAAAACCTCTTCCTCTCCAGAATCCATATCTTTGATAATTCTCACTCCAACCCAAATCATCTACTTGAGGTAAAGCATATTCGACATTTCCAACACCAAATGCATTCTTAACATCATATCTTAAAGTCGCGATTAAATTACCTGAAACATAATCAGGCATATCCTTTTCACTTTCTTGTCTTTTTAACACGATAACAGCATATCCAATATTATTCAAAACGGGAGAATTCAATAAACTGCTTGAACTTCCATAAAATCCCGTATTCGAAAATAAACTTTGTCTAACAGCAGCCCTTGCAGGATGAAATCCAACTCCAGAAATTTCTTGAGGATATTGTCCTGTAAATGACATTGCATCTATAGCATCAACATCAATTAAGGGATTTAATTTTGTTGCAGCAAGTTGACAAAACACCGGCACATTTTGTTCTTCAAGCAAATCACTTCTAACAACAGCCGGATTACAACCAAGAGGCGCAACCTGAATTAAAAAATCCTGTCCAAATCCACATTGCTCTTCACCAAATGGAGCATACAAATCAATTCCTTGTCCTTGAAGATAAGTCTGAGAAGGAAACGGTTGATAATATCTTCCATAACCTATCGAAGATGAAGGATAACTCCCATAAGAACTTGAAGGATACAAATTAGAATAACTGTTATAATAACTCGAACCTAATCCATAATTATCTCCATAATTATATCCTGGATAACTAGAACCATATTGACTATATGGATTATTAATTCCATATTGATTATAATAATTATTACTTCCGTATATGCTATTATAATTACTTGAAGGATTATAATAATTTGAATACAATCCAGGTTGATTCATTTGATAAGATGATATTGAATATGAATCACTAAATGGATTTGACCCTGAATTAATATAGGGATTATAATTACCTTGATTAAAGAATTGAGATCCAACAGGTTTGATTAAGAATATTATCGAAATTACAACTAATAAAGTAAAAATCGACAAGACTAAACTTCTTTTTTTTATTTCTAATATCATCTTAAATTAACATCCAAATTTTTATTTTCAAACAATTCATAATTAGTTTGAACCCCTTCAATTGAAGTAGGTTTGATTAAACTCTCAGCATCAATTTCTATTGTTCTTGAACTAGCCAATTCATTTTCCAAAATATAATATTCGGTACTTCCTCCACCAATAAGAACTTGCGATATAGTTTGTTCAGGGAAATTAATATCAACACATTCTTTTTTAGTCAATCCAAAAAATCCACCAACAGCACCCCTTGGAACTTCATAACATTGTTCTTTAGTCGTTGCCCCGATATTCAATTCAGAGTCATCATATACATTTACAGTTATTTCATAATTCCCTTCACTTAACTGAACATTTTTCTGTTCCGGATAAGAAATCGTCTTCGCATTATTTTCCGAAATAAAAGTAATAATTGAATTCTTACTTGTAGAACTCCCATCAATTTTTAAATTAACATTCAAATCATATAATTTATTCAATATTACACTCGCACTATTTTCCCTATTAGTAGAAATCTGGTATTTACCAAGTTCATATCCATCCGCTTTAGCTAATACAAAACCATTACCACATTGAGGGAAAAATTCCTTCAATTCTCCATTATAAGTTTCCCCTATATTACATTTGACTCCAAAACATTCAAACCCAATATTTGCATCAATAGAATTCAAATTCTTATCAATTACCTTAACTTCAACTTCTTGATTTCTATACTTACATAAATCAACTTCTCCTAAATTCAATGCTTCACTTCCCTCAATAGGTTTTCGAGGCTGATTTCCTTGAATTACAACTGCCATAGGAAATTGAAATAATTCTTCAACCCCGTTGCTTTCATCCATTACTTGAATCAAAACAGGATATTTAACATCATAAACAAAATGATATGTTGTATAACAAAAACCAAGCAACCCCAAACCAGGTTGATTACCAACAGGATTAGCAATTAATAATTGGTCTTCATTTGGAGCAACCTCAAATCCATAAGGCCAATTCCTTGAATATAAAAATCTAACATTAACACCACTTTCTGTTTTTACAGGAACCACAAAATACTTATTCTCCTCTTTATTTAATTGATAATAATCACCTTTAACTTTCAAAGATTGAACATTTGCTTCTAAAGCATCCTTTAAAGTTTCAGAAACATTCAATGCAACCCAAACTTTTGGTGCACAAGAAAACTCAACCCCATCAACCGGCACATATAATCTTAAAGTATCAACACCATACTCCTCTAAGAATAAAGTTTTTTGTTCTTCATTATAAATTAGAACTGCATTATCATATAATTTACCCAAAGCAGAATTAAGTTTAATATTATGTTTTTTTGTATTATATTTATCTACTCCTTTCTCAATACTTAAATCCATATCCAAATCAACTTCAACAGAATTCTTTGTTATCCTTGTCACAACTCGAGGGTTTTTTTTATCAATATCAATATTAAATCCTTGAGATTCATAAATTGCCAAATTACAATCCTTAATTTTCTGTTCAATAAATCTTGACAATTGATTTTCCATATCCCCTTTAGATGGAACTTGTTCTTTCTCTATATTATTTCCAGAAACATAATACCAATAAGGAACTCCAATGCCAAAAAAATCCAATTGATTAGAAAAGGGCATATACGCAGAACCTGATTCAAATGTAGGTTGAATAATATATCCTCCTTGCGAACCAAGTAAACTTATACCTTGTCTTACATCATTTTCTAAACAAGACATAAAGGTCGTATAAACAGGATCCACACTCGATGGTATTTTTTTAGGTAAAATACTATCCCTAAAAATAAGAAAAAATATAACTGCAGCCACGATAACTACCGCAATTATTATAAATAACGTCACCTGTCCTTTTTTATTTAGCACTTTTTTTCACCACCGAATCAATCTTTTTCTTTATTAGTTCTATTATTTCAGAATTAATATCCTTATTATTCAATTCCTTAAACTTCTCCCAAAGCTTCTCATCCTCAATTAACAACAAGTATTTCTTCATCCTCTTTTCACTTTCACACATAAGAAATTTTTAATATATAAATGTTTCTTATTAAATAAGTTAGTTACTTAGTAAGTTAGTAAATAAAAAACCAATTCATAAACAATTTGTACAAAACTATTAGAGATAGATGTAAAAGGGATGGGCACCAAATTAAAAAAAATTTAAAAATAAACAATACATAAAATCAACAAGGTCTCATAGTTTAATGGTAGAACGCGTCCTTGACGTGGACGTAGCCGCAGTTCAATTCTGCGTGGGACCATGATATTTATTTCATTCCCCCCTTAACCTGTCCCCAATTATCCTCAATAATTTCGTAATTGAAATCTTTCTTATTCAACTTCGACAAGTCACAAAGCTGTTCAAAAAATTCATTAGGAAGTGTACGATCTTCAACATAATAATTTTTAAGGGTAGAATAAGGAACATCAAAACCGTATTGTAATAAACTTCTCAATGAAACCAAATTTAATTGTTCTATAACTTTCCCTATAAATTCTCTTTGCTTTCCTTTCTTAAATTTTACCCTCATTATAAATCCCCATCTTTCACTGCGGGACCATAAAGAAGAAAAGCTTTAAAAACACTTCTTCTCACCAAAATATATAACTAAATTTATTTAACGTACATGAAAATTCCAAAAACTACAAAGCGATTTTGTCCTTATTGTAAGGCAAAAACAATTCAAAAAATAAAGATAGTTGGAACAGGTTTTAAACGTGGTACATTAACAAGAGGAAGTAAACAAAGAGCAAAACTTCGAGGATTAGCTAGAGGAATAGGAAACAAAGGAAAATGGGGTTCAAAACCACCTCAAACCAAACACAAGAGAAAAACTAAAACTTCAAAGAAAACAAATATCATGTTCACATGCAGTAAATGCGGAAAATCTAAATACAAGAAAAAAGGACAAAGAACAAGTAAAATCTTACAAGAATAAAAATGGCACAAATAAAGAAAAAAAAGAAATTTATTGATGTTGAAATGCCCTCTATAAACAAAAAATCTCAATTATTTGCATATACAATAGAAGAACTAGAAGGAAGGCACATTAAATATGATTTAACTAGAATTCTTAAAGGAAAAGGAATGGAAATAAATTTCAAAGTTTCAGTAGTTAAAGATGGAGACCATCAATCAGCAATTGCAACACCTACAAAATTAAAATTAATGCCTTTCTATCTAAGAAGAATGGTTAGAAAAGGAACTAATTATGTTGAAGATTCTTTCGTAGCTAAATGTAAAGATGGAGATGTAATAATAAAACCATTCCTTATTACAAGAAGAAAAGTGTCAAGGGCAGTTAGAAAAGCTATAAGAAATATGGCAAAAGAAGAGCTAACAAATGAATTAAAGGACAAAGAAATAAACGAACTCTTTGATGATATACTAAGAAATAAAATTCAAAAACCCCTATCTCTAAAACTTAAGAAAATATATCCTCTTTCTTTATGCGAAATAAGAGTTCTTGAGATAGTAAAACAAAACAATAAATCTTAAATAGTATGACTTCCTTATTATCCGATGCAAACTCAACTATATAAAAAAACTTTTTGGCACTTTTATTAGTTGAGGCTAAATAATTCTTTCAGATTAAAATGGCCTTTGAAGATCCTACTTATGAAATAGAATGTCGTAACGAACTTAAACAAAAGATTAATGGACAGAAATTACATTTAAATACGAAATCGCTTATATCTATGCATCCTTCCATTGTATTAAATTATATAAATCAATATGGAATTGATGCAACAATTGTGGGAATTAATCAGGCTTATAGTAAGATTCAATCTCCTAGTTTAAGAGATTTAAGAAAGTCAATAGAAAGTTTTTTAGAATAAACTTTAAAAGTAAACTATTTCTTAATCATTTAAGCCTGCGTAGCTCAGTGATAGAGCAACTGACTTGTAATCAGTAGGTCGGGGGTTTGAATCCCTCCGCAGGCTTTTCATATTCTATAAATAAGATTCAAACCCTTGGGTTTCGTTTGCTTCCGGTTTCAGTGCGGACGAGCGAGGATTTTACATCCGACGCTGAATCCCTCCGCAGGCTTTTATATTATCGAACATAGTGAGATCATATTTTTCTGGATTCTAAGTCACTAAACTCAGTATGTTTGAAGTCGGGGGCGAGCGATTTCGTGTTAAGGATGTAAGTGGGAGGCGGTGGGCGAGATCGCGAGTTGAATCCCTCCGCAGGCTTATTTCCTCAAACAATAATCATGCCTCATACAATCATTGCATATCCATTTTATGTAAAATGAATCATATTCTAAAGGCTCACCACATTTATCACAAAAATGTTTATCGTCTCTTTTCATTAATAAAAAATAAAAAAATCAATTTAAAAAACTTATTAATCAAAACTATCTCTTCTCAATCACATACGCACATTCGGGGTTTGAACATTTCCATTTTTCAAAAACATCTTCCTTGTAAGAAAAAGGCAGCAAATAACCTTTCCCGCATTTCGGACATTTTGGAAAAATACAATTGTTTTTATCTTTATCTTCCATTTTTATTTAATTTTTTATTTATTTACTTCAATTTAACAGCTGTTCCAAAAGCCAACATCTCAGAAGCTCCTGTCATAACTGTCGAAGTCGTAAACCTCATTGCAATAATTGCATCTGCTCCAATATCAATTGCATTATTTACCATTCTGTTAAATGCTTCATCTCTTGCTTGATTAGTCAGCAAAGTATAATTTTTAATTTCTCCGCCGACAAGATTTTTTAAAAACGCCCCGATATCTACGCCGACATTCCTCGTTCTTACAGTATTTCCTCTCACAATTCCAAGAACCTCTTTAATTTGTTTTCCTGGAATATCATTCGCAGTTGTCACAATTATTTCTTTCATTTTAACCTCCTTATCTTTATCTTTTCTATTCTATCTTCATCTTTATTTAATAAAATAAATATCCCTATAAGAAAAATGGGTATTCCATAAATTAAAGAAATATAATGGGTATAAGACGAAACTAAAATCAAAATTAATCCAAAAGCCATCAAAACCCACCCCCACACTAATCGGCTATTTACCATAATTACTAAAAGAATGAGAAGTTAATAAATTTATTGATTATTCCTCAACAACTTCTGCCTTTCCATCTGCAATTAATATGTTTGAAATTTCCTTTGGAAGATTCGCAATCTGTCCTTTCTCAAACGGCCCAATCTTCTCTTCACTTAATCCTATAAATTGTTCAACTGCTTCCTTAAAAATAATCAATTCATTTTTCATCTCTCCATTTTTCTTACCAGTCATATTTTCATTTAGCTTTTTATCAACAGTATCAATACATTTCATTAAATCTTCAAACAATTGTTTCTCAATAGCAAGCATATTTTCAAAATCCTGTTTACTTATTCCAGTTTCACCGGCAATTAAAACAAGATTCAGTAACTTCTTTCTCCTTCTTAACATCAACTCTTTAAATAGAGTCACAGCATTTTCTAATTGCTTTTTAGTCTTCATAATAATATCATTAAAATCATCATCCTGCTTAGAAGCCATCTCTTTCTTTTCCCTTAAATAATTTGAAACCTCATCAATGAAATTCTTGGGCAACGACTGTAACTGTTCGTTATATCGCTCCTTTCTCGCAGCTTCGTAAATGTCATTATATGTTATCATTTTAGTCTTAAACAGAATGAATTTTTAATAATTATGATGATGATTAACATATTTATTTATCAAACTCAATCACTTTGAGTAAATCATTACCCATAATTTTCCCTAAAGTTCCTTTACTAGCTTCCCTTTCATTAAATCTCTTTTCACTAGGAATAGCTCCATTATACAGCAAAACAGGAACAGGATCAGCAGAATGAGACTTCAATCTACAAGGAGTTGAATGATCTCCAGTTATACAAACCTTTATCCCATTAGGAGGTGCAAACTTCTTTAAAAAATAAAATAATGTTTTATCAATATATTCCAACATCTCCTTTTTTTCTAAAGGTTTATTATCATGCCCTGGCAAATCAGTTTCCTTAATATGTATATAAGCATATTCAAAATCCTTGTAATTCTTTTTTAAAGTTTTTTCAGAAAATTTACATGCTAATTTTAATCCTTCATATAAGTTTGCATAAACATCTAACTCCTTTAATTTAGGATATTGAAATGAAAAAGTTTCCATCCCACTAAGTTTAGAAAATCCAATCTCCAAAGGCATGTAACATACCGACATCCACTTATTATAAAATTTTAATTTGGGAATTTCTATTCCTGCTCCCCGTAATAATATAAAATTCGCGGGCATTAATCCTTTCTTCTTTCGCTCTTCATTAATAAAATGATTTTTTAATACCTCATGAGATTGAGCAATAAATTCATTAACCACATTAGAAGAATATTGGGCCATCTCAGATTCATCCAGGGGAACAGAAAAAAGAATTTTTTTCCTTTCATTTATAGTCCCTTTATTATAATATGAAATATCATTATTTGAAACACTATCCGAAAATCCCCCTCTAAATACTAATACCCCGCGATGTTGTATCGTCGGTTTAAATTCAAATTTTATGGGAAGATTAACTTTTTTATTAATATCTTTTGCAAGTATCTCGGCTTCAAACGTTGTCAAAGTTCTTCCTGCTCTTCTATCAATAATATTTCCACCTTCTAAGGAATCAATTGTAGCAAAATTCACTCTAAATGCTAAATCCCCCCTAGTTAATTTTAATCCTGAGCCTGCAGCCTCTAATTGTCCCCTCGAACTATTTATCTGCGGATTATTAAAAATAGAAACAATTGCTTCATCTGAACTTGGAATAAAACCAGGTTTAATAGAATCCATAATTCCCATTTCACCTCGATTAGACAAAAAATCCAAATTGGGAGTTTTTGCAACTTCTAATGGAGTTTTATCCCCAAGTAATTTATGGGGCAAATCACCCAGTCCATCAAGTATCACCAATATTCCTTTCATATAAAAATAAATACAATCAAGTTTTTAAGAATTTGTATATGGAAATTAAGAAGATTTTTCTACAGTAATTTCAATATTATCTTCATCTTCTAAAGAACCAACATTAACATCATATCCTTCAATACGTTTAGTAGATTCTTCTTTAATAATTTTCTTAATTACTTTGTCGCCTTTAATAATTTCAACTTCTACCATTTTCTTCCCTGTTGAAAAAATCCATAAAAATTTCTCACTCTTAACCTTAACAGCTCTTATGTGAACTTCATTATCATTTGTTTCAATAACTGAATCTGCATCTTCGCTTGA
>Ga0209541_10014888_pt1 | contig 11685 bp, 11 predicted proteins | sample RifCSPlowO2_01_FD_184027 | JGI IMG/M metagenome (GOLD analysis project Ga0209541, IMG submission 184027) | Groundwater microbial communities from Rifle, Colorado - Rifle CSP2_plank lowO2_0.1 (SPAdes) (version 2) | ecosystem: Environmental > Aquatic > Deep subsurface > Groundwater | place...
AACATTGCAGTTGCATTTGCTCCTCTTTGGCTTCTAGAGCCATTGCTTATCTTCCGTATAATCACTAAAGCTCTTAGCTCCCTTTCGCTTATGTTGTTTGTAGCATCAATATCGGGATCAGTTACAAACCTAAACAAATTATCACCATCTCTATAGCAAAGTGTATGTAAAAATTTCCTAACTATGCTATGCTTATAATGTCTTGCTGTTAACTGGAGCATTTCTCCACTAAGCTGTTCAACAATATCAGACGTTCCTTTGTGGTTTAACCCTTCAGCTAAAGCATAAATCTCCTTTAGCCTTCTTAAGACATATTTACCTTCGGCTCCAAATTCTCTAGCAAGCTCTTTAGCATCCTCTAGGATATGCGACCAGCATAGTTGAAGTAAAAAACCAGCTTTCTCTGCTAAAGTTCTAAAGGAAGCATGCCTGTCTACAACTAATGTCCTCTCTTCTTGCTTCCTTCCGAACATAACTAAGCCCACTTTGTGGTTATTTCGCTTCCGAATTTTATACAATACAATCCCGCATGCTATAAACACCCAGGCAAAATAGTTCTTGCCATCAACTCTCCAAGATGTGGTATCAACATATTTTACTCTCGCTAGTTTTACTAGCTTCTCAAGATAAGCATAATAATCTCCAAAAGCATTAGCTAATTGCCTTAGGATAACCACTATCTCGCCTTCACTGATATAGAGATTGTATATTGTCATAAAATATTCGCATATTTTATTGCAAGGCAATCTTAAGCCAAGCTTAAGGTACATAACAAGGAGCATTAAGTTAAGCCCTAATCTTGCATGCGGCAGAACATTAGGCACTTCAGGCTCAACCAGCTTTTTGCAGTTGGGACAATACTTCCTATGAATATTGTATCTGGTGGTTTTAGCTTTAGCTTTTAGTTTAATGTCAGTAACATGCCTTGACCTTATCTCTTGTGTTTCTCCCAGTTTGGTGTTGCAGTGAGGGCATCGTTTTGGATTTAATTCTTTGACATTGTCTATCCTTTCAGGGATATGGCGAGCATATCCCTTATGCCCATTGGGAGCGCCAATAGGTTTAGCTATTTTCTTAGAATTAACTTTAATCTTCAATGCTTTTCTAAGGTTAGAAACTGTCAAAGCGTGTTTTGACTTGAATTCTTCAAATTCTTTTTTTAGCTTATTATATTTCTTCTTATACTCTATAAGTTCGTTCTCGAGTTCTTTTATCTTTTCTTTATCGTTAGAAGTCATTCTATCAGTACAGCCCTTACTTTTTTGCCAATCCAATGCTTAGGGACATATATCCTAGCGCTATTTCCCCCTAGCTCTGCTTTCTTCTCTACAACTTCGTAACCTTCCATCCTCATTTGGATTGGCTTTTTCATTGTAGTTACATTGTAACTACATCTAATATATAAGAATTTCTATACTCTAGGATATAAATTGCTTCAAGAAGCTAAAGTATTACAAAAGTTGGTTTTGTTTATAAATTTGTTGTTTTATATGGCTTTGGTGAAAATCTCATAGAAAAATTAATAACCCCCCAAGAGCCGTAAGGCTCTATGAGGGGTGGTTGGAGCATACCCAACCATGAAAAAGAAAAGAAGCCTACTACAAAAAATTAACGGTTTGATAAGGCAAGCAAGAGTGCCAACATACTTACACCATTTTGGGCCAAAGAAGTTTACATCATTACAGCACGTAAAATGCTGGCTTCTTAAGGAAAAACTCAAATGTTCTTGGGATGACTTTATGCGTGACCATATCATGTATTATGGCGTAGATGAAATACCTGATGTTTCGACGCTAAAGAAGTTTGTAAAAAGGCTTCCTTTCTGGTTAAAAAATATGTTAGCATCTTTATCTGCGGGGCTCGATTCTGCAGATTATGGCGCTATAGATTCTACCGGCTTAAGCAGAACAAACGCAAGCCAGCATTATGTGAAAAGAATAGACAGGATAGAGCCTATAAAACAATCTTTGAAGCTAAGCCTGTTTACAACGGGCAAAAGAATTCTTGCTTTTAGGCTTCGTTCAGAATGGTGTGGGGACACCAAAGATGTGCATTACTTAACTGAACAAAGCCAGGTATTGCCTTTGATAAACTGCATGGATAAAGGATACGACTCAAATGAGGTTCATAAGCACTTCAGAGAGCAGGGCGTTTACAGCATTATTCCCGCAAGGAAAGGATGCAGGCGAGGGAGATATAGAAAAGAGATGAGAGACTATTTTGATTATTCGCAATATTGGGAAAGAAATTGCGCTGAGTGGAATAACTCTAGCCTTAAAAGGAGATTTGGAGATTATGTAAGAAGTAACAATTTCCGAACGCAGCACTCGGAAGTTGCTGCGCGGATAATCTTACACAATCTTATTTCTTTTTTGGCTAGACTTTTTCACGTATGCCTATTAAATATTAAGATTTAGATTAAATATCTAATTTTAATTTGGATTATTTGTATACCTCAGAATAATAAAGCTTAAATATAGGTTATGCTTGATTAGTTCTACTCTGGTGGAGCAACTTAGGTCGGCTTTAACACTTTGGTGTTTTAGCCTTTTGAGCGATTCTTCGGAAAAGTTCGATCCTAGGCTCGTTCACCAGTTTCTATTTTGTATTGTTCCTAAGGGTTCTTAAAAACACAAATTATTTAAATTATAAAAATAACTAGATAGTTATGATAACCCCAACAATAGAACAGCTTATTAAATTATTAATTGCTGTTATTATTGGGGGCGTGATAGGCTTAGAAAGAGAAAAAAACATAAGCCTGCTGGTTTAAGGACGCATATACTGGTTTGTTTAGGCGCAACTTTAGCTACTGTTGTTTCTATCGAGTTTTTTTTATCAGACCCTGCGAGGGTTGCTGCTGCTATAATAACAGGTGTTGGGTTTTTAGGAGCAGGCACTATAATTGCTTCTGGTGAGAAAGGAGTCCACGGCTTAACAACAGCTGCATCAATATGGACTGTTGCTGCTGTGGGTATAACCATAGGTGTTGGTTATTATATACTAGCTGCTATTGCTGCTCTTTTGGTTTTAGTAGTTCTGGGTTTTGGAAAGATTGAAAAGAGAAAGTGATTATTTGCTAAACATTTTTTCCAGAGTGTCCAACGTGTAGAGTATCATGGCATGTGTCTGCTGTTTTGAAGGATAAAAAGCTTCCTTTTTCTTATGAACCGAAAAGATTCTCACTTGGTTGACAAGATGGATTTGGTTTGTTAGGGCTGGGTCTATATTGATATCACTTTCTTTCAGCTTAGCGATTAAATTACCCAAACCTATCCCTGGAGCCTTCTCTAAGATGTCTTGTCCGGTTGCCTCATAATATTTCCTGTGCAAAGCTGTTTCCAGCAGCCTGCCACAGAGAACTACCACACTTCTATAGCATTCATTGATGAAACACTTTTCTAACTCTTTTAAATCAGCCACAACATCTGCTTTTATTTCTTCCGGGATATAACCTAGTTTAAAAGATGGCTTTTCTATTGTTTTTTCTCTTGGCAAATTAAGCTTTGAATAGAACAAAGCTATCTTGTTTATTGATTCCTCTAATTTGTTTATATTGCTGTTTCCCAGCTCACCTATTAGCTTATTAATCCCTAATATATTGTCCTCATTAGACTTGTCAAACTTGACCAATTGGTTTAATCCCAAAGAATTTGTTTTTAATTCGTCCAATGCACTCTTTAATGATGTTAGGTAATAGGAGGATTTTTCTTCTTTGAAATCATACAATGCTTTGACTGAATCTATTTTTCTATTAAGATTTATACCCTTAGATTTGATGGCTTTTAAAAGTGACTCAAACTTTTCAATTGAGTTGCTGAAGTTGCCCATAGTTGAGAGAAAGATTGCGGGGTTTTTATAGTTTATGCTTAATTCTATTTGTAAACTAATATACAAAAAGGTAATGTTTATATAGTAGTATAAGGTTACCATCTATTGGGGGAGCTAAATGGTAATTTTATTTGACCTATTTAATCTATCTGAGGATATATTTGATATTATATTTGCTACAAAACAGCAGAAGATAGTTGCTAAGCTGCTGATAGGCATTATCAAGGAAAAGGGCGGCGAAATAACAAAAACTGAAATGAGCTTTATTGCCAATAAATTGCATAATGGCGAATTGGTAACTGAAATTGATGAGCCAGAATACAAAGGAAAAAAGGTTAAGTTAAGCTATAACAAAAGGCAATTTTATGACAGGATTCTCACGCCTATGAAAAGCATGGGTTTGGTGTATTATGATTTGTATAAGAAGACATACAGAATAAGCGATAGATTCAATAAAGAGGTGCAAAGAATAGGCATAATGTGGCTGCAAGAGATGAGAAAGCCTGCTGTAAGCCTGAATATAAAAAATAATAAGCCTAAATAAATTTGGTTAGTTTTGATTGTTCTTTAATGTTCTTTAAGAGTTTGCTTTCATTAAATAGTTTGTTTATGTCGTAATTGAATTTCTTTTTTATTAAAGATTTTGCATATTTCAACATGAGTTCCTTATTGCCAAACTCCAATGGCTTGTTTTTTAGTGCTTTTCTAACCGCTTCCCTAACCACCCAAACACCTAATGGTACTGCATATTCACCTGTTATAAACCTTAATATTAAAACGGAACCTTGTCTTTTAAGTGTTGATAATTTTTCTAAGATTGGCAATCTAGCTGCATAATAACCACCACCGCAGTTTTCAGCATAAGTTTTTCTCCCTTCATAAGGCTCGAAATCAGTCATAAACTGGTATTCGTTAGAAATATTCCATTCTGCTTTCGGAGCGTAGGTTTCAAATAGCTCATACGACCATACTTCCGGGAAGAATAGGATTAAAAAATAATTCCCTAAGTAACTACCAAAATATGATGTATAATTTATTTCATTGTATTGTCTTATCCCATTTAACAGGTGTTTAGCTAAGGCATCATCTGTTGCTGTTATAGACCACCTTGTTGGTACCAGTTTTCTATCATATTTTATGCCTAAATTTCCTATGCTTAGTATTTTTGTTAAGAAATTTTCATCAAAATCGTGCTTGTATAGGTAGATTAAGGCATCATTTGCCTTTAAATCAATGTCTGAAACAACTTTGTCTACTCTATAGTCTATTTTTGGGTTTTCTGTTATAATTGCCTTTTTTAGGATTGCATTAGGTCCTGTTGGTGCTGCATATGCATCTGTTTTGAACTTAAATCTTGGTTTGTCTTTAAGATTAATTTCAACATCAACTGGTTTTGATGCCATGCCAATTTCCTGGCTAATATCCAAGAATTTATTTTTTTGTTTAATGTTTATCCTAAATCTTGAATTTATTAATGCTGACCTGTAATCAACTATTTGAGGAATTTGGAAATTTTGCTCGGCCCAATGTTTTGGGGCATCATATAACCATGCATCTTCTCTCTGCTCTGGCGGGCTTAATATCCCAACATATAAGTTAGGATAAAAATTATGACCAACAAATGGCGCTGGGCTTGAACCGAAGAAATCCTCTTTAGGAAGGCTGTCTTTTACTTTATAGAAAGCTTCTGCTTTTGCTATTATAGGGCAAAAGGTTCTTCCACAGCTTAGCATAGGAGTAGCGCCTTTGCATTTGATGCATGGGATGTTCATAACTTAGAGGTTTATTTTGCAAATATTTAAATATTTAGTGCTAAATGAGAAATTTATGCCATTAACAAAAGAGCAAACAGCCAAGATTAGAGAGGAACTTGAAAGCTGCAAAAAGCCATTAATATACTTTCATGATGACCCGGATGGTTTGTGCTCTTTTTTATTGTTCTATAAGTTTGTTGGCGATGGCAAAGGGGTTATAATAAAAACAACAGCCGAGATGGGGCCAGTATTTGCTAAAAAGATAGAGGAATATGCTCCTGATAAGGTTTTTGTTTTGGATAAAGCAGTTGTAAGCCAGGGATTCTTTGACAAAGCCGCTGAACTAAAGGCAAAGGTAATTTGGGTTGATCATCATTTTCCTCTGAAAAGGGAGAATGTAAGCTATTTTAATCCTAGGTTGAATAAGATAGATGATTCCAACTGTGTATCAAGGCTTTGCTATGATGTTGTTAAAGACAATTTATGGATTGCTATGGTTGGTATTTTAGGGGATTGGGGTTTAGATTTGAAAGATGATTTTATTAAAGAATATCCAGAATTATTGCCAAAAGAGATAAGAGACCCTGCAGAAGCCCTATACACAACAACGTTAGGCAGATTAGTAAGGATATTCTCTTTTATTCTAAAGGGCAAAAGCCACGATGCAATGAAATGCGTTAAAATCCTGTCAAGAATAGATGATCCCTATGAGCTATTAAAAGGGGAGACACCAAGAGCTAAATTTTTGATTAGAAAATATGAGGGAGTTAATGAAGAGTATAAAAAATTGTTAAATGATGCTTTAGACAAAGCAAAAACAGATGATAAAACATTAACCTATATCTACAAAGCAGACAGAATGTCTTTAACCTCTGATTTGAGCAATGAATTATTGTATAGATTCCCTAATAAGGTTATAATTATTGGAAGGGAGAAATCTGGAGAGGTAAAGCTAAGCTTGAGGTCATCAAAGATTGAATTGCCTAAGAAAATAGAAAAAGCATTAGAAGGCTTAGATGGCTATGGCGGAGGCCATGAATATGCCTGCGGAGTTAATGTCAAGGAGAAGGATTTTAAGGTTTTTATTAATAGATTGATAAAAAGTTTATAGTTATTGGAAATTTAACTAAAATGTCAGAAATTTTCCACCAATTTTGGATTGGTGGCTGAAAGTCAACTTTCTCGCTTTTGGAAAATTTCTGAGCATGCTCAAGAACCACCCGATGCTGTAAATGATAGTCACATTACACCATCCTGTGAATGGTGGTTCTTGACAATTCCCTATTTGGTTAAATTTCCAATCTTGCAGATTGAACCAGTGTATAATAAAAAATTTTTTGTTTAATCTGCAATAAGTTTATAAATAACTATAGGTATTCTTTATCTTAATGCGCTGGTGGTCTAATGGCATGACTTCAGCCTTCCATCGCTGTTTAAATCGCGAAGCGATTTATGGCGTTACCAAAGAGGCAAGCTGACTATCCGGGTTCAAATCCCGGCCGGCGCATTCATTAAATTTATATATTTAATTGTTTCATCCTGAATTATGAGAAAATTAATTTATGGATTACTCAAAGTAGCGGTTATAAATCTTTATTTGAAAAGGGCTAAGATAATAGTTAAGGGAAATTTACCAAAAAAAGCAGCAATTATTGTGGCTAATCATAATAATCCATGGGATCCGCCATTGATTATTATTGCAGCAGGGAGGATTGTTCATTTTTTTACAGCAAATCTTCTTTTTAAAAATGTGATATACGGATATTTTTTAAGATTAATTCAACAGATTCCTGTTCAGTCTGGCTTAAGGAAAGTTAATGAGAAGGCGTTTTTAAAAGCAAATTATTACTTAAAGAGGAATGAATTGGTTGGAATTTTTCCATACCCTGATGATCTAATAAAAAAGAAGAAAGTGTTATATACTGGTGTGATAAGATTAGTAATGGAAAATGATGTGCCGATAATACCTATAAGGGTCAAGTTAAATGAAAAAAGGAAGTGGAAGTCCTTTTTTGACGTTAATTTCAATCAAGCAGAGGTTATAATCGGAAAGCCTTTAAATGGGTTCAGGGAAAGATGCATAAAAAATAGAGGCTATGATCATTGTTTGGGTTTAGCAAAAGAATTGGTTGATTATACAGAAAATTTAAAATAAACAACCCCGACTAAAGTCGGGGTATTCCGAGTTGTGAAAAACAATATGAAGAAGAAAAAGGTTATGGAGGACGGCAATTCCTCCCAGCTAAAAGCTGGGTATCCTTGCCGTATAATGTAATGATAAGCATAATAATCCCCACTAAAAATGAAAAACATTATTTACCTAAATTATTAAAATCCATTAAAAAACAAGATTATAAAGATTATGAGGTTATAGTTTCTGATGCAGGTTCTACGGATAAAACTGTAAAAATAGCAAAGAAATTTGGATGCAAAGTTGTTAAGGGTGGCCTTCCTTCTGTGGGAAGAAATAATGGTGCAAAGTATGCTAAGGGTGATATCTTCTTGTTTTTGGATTCTGATGTTATTATTGATAAGTATTTTTTGGAGAAAAGTTTAAAGGAATTTAAGGAACGTAAGCTAGGAACAGCAACGTGGTATGCATATCCTTTAAGCAAGAGAATATTTGATAAGGTGTTCTTCTTTTTCTTGAATTATATAATGATAATTGAGCAGTACTTTTGGCCAAATGCAGGTGGATACTGTATATTATGCAAGAAAGATATTCATAAAAAATTAGGGGGTTTTAGGGAAGACTTGATAGTAGCTGAAGATTGTGATTATGCGAGAAGAAGCGCTAAATTCGGTAAATTTAGATTTTTAAGAACCACTTCTGTAAAAGTTTCTGTAAGGAGGCTAGATAAGACTGGAAGATTTAAGTTATTATTGGATTATGTTCCTCTGGGATTCCTTAGAGTTTTTGGTGGCGTTAAAAGAAAAAACATCGGATTATATGATTTTAATTACAAAAAATAGGCAAGTCTAATGTTAAGCATAATTGTACCTACTCTAAATGAAGAAAGATATATAGGCAGAATTCTAAGAAGTTTGAAAAATCAAACTTTTAAGGATTTTGAGGTAATTATTGTTGATGCAGATTCTAAGGACAAAACCAAAAAAAAGGCTTACGAGTTTAAAAAATATTTTAAAAATTTTAAGTTTATTATAGAAAAAAGGAAGGGTGTTAGTCTAGCTAGAAATGTTGGTGCAAAAGCTGCAAAAGGAGACATTTTTGTTTTTTTTGATAGTGATGGAACGTTTGATAATCATTTCTTGAGAGAAGCAGCAAAACAGATAAAAGAAAGGAAAATAAATGCTAGTGGATGTTATACCAAACCAATCACTAAAACCAAAGCAATTAAGGTATTTTTTGTAGTATATAACTTTTGGATATTTTTATCTCAGTATTTTTATCCACATATGCCGGGGTTCTGCATATTCTGCGATAGGAAAACATTTTTTAAATTAAATGGGTTTGATGAAACAATATTGCTTGCAGAAGATTTTGATTTAGTAAACAGGTCTAAGAAAGTTGGAAAATTTCGTGTTTTAAGAAATCTAAGGATAAAGAGTTCTATGAGAAGATTTGAAGAAGAAGGCACTTGGAAGCTTGCAATGAAATATTTGTGTGTGTTTTTTTATAGGATTTTTAAGGGAGAGGTTAGAAGCAATATCTTCAACTATCAACTAGGCTACCATAAAAAATGAAGCAAAATTTAGACTTAGAAAGGAAGATTGTTCATGCTTATTTTATTTTGCTATTGATTATTTTATTTTTTAGGTATAGTGCAATTAAAACATTACCTATCTTTTTTATTTATTTATCTACTATCATATTAATTGTGCACATATGGTGGGGAGCTTATGTGAGTATCAAATATGTAGGGGAGGGCAGCAATTTATTATTATTTTGGAATGCAATAATGCTAATTGTTTTATTTGGTGTTCCATTTATATTTGAGAGTATAGCTGAGTGGTCTTTGTTTTTAGGGATTTTCTTTGCGTTAGCAATAGTAGGTTATTTTATAGTTTACAAAAACGTAGCTAAGCGGTCAATTAAAAACTATATTGAGAAAAAGATTATGTATGAGATTATTGTACCCCCAATGTTTTTATTGCTTTATGTTTTTTTTAAATTCTTTAATTATTATACTGCCCACTTAGTTTTGAGTATAATAACATTTTTAGCCCAGATATTTTTTGCAATTGTTCTTTTTAGAATAAAAAAGGTGTATAAGTTGGTAAAAAGTTAAATCTTCAAACTAACAACCTTGCTCATTCCATGCTCGTTCATAGAGATTCCATAAAGGTTATTGGCTTCTGATATCACACCATCATTATGTGAGATTATGATGTATTGCGCTTTTTCTGCGTATTTTGCTATTAATTTTGCAAATTTTTCTGAGTTGTGCTTGTCTAAAGCAGCATCTACCTCATCTAGGATATAGAAGCTGGCTGGCTCATGCTCCTGTATTGCAAATATAAAAGCCAAGGCTGTTAATGTTTTTTCTCCCCCTGACAATGACCTTATATCAAGGAATTTTCTGCCTGTTATTTTTACTTTTATGTTTAAGCCCCCCTCAAACGGATTTTCTTCGTTTTCCAGCTCAAGATACGCTTCCCCTTTTGTAGAGATTGAATTAAATATTGTTTTGAAATTTGCTGTTAATACATCAAATGTTTTTATGAACAACTCTTTCTTTTTTCCCTCTATTTCGGCCATCAACTTCAAAACATCCTCCTTCTCATTTGCCAGTTTATCTTTTTTTCCCAATAACGAGTTGTACTCTTTTTCTACTTCTTCGTATATCTCCAAAGCCCTCATATTTACCGAGCCTATTTCCTCTTTCAATTTTTCAAATTTGCTTATTTCGTATTTAAGCTGTTCCTCTGTTTTGGTTGTATCTATCTTTACCCCCTCATATTGCTGGAATTCCTGGTTTAAACCAGCCAGTACAGCATTCAGGTCTGCCCTCTTTATCGAGAAGGTATTGTTTCTTATCTCAATCTCCCTGCTTTTGTCCAATTTGTTATTGATTATATTCTCGTTCCTTGTTATTTCCTCAGAAATCCCGCTCCTTTCGGCGAATAGCTCTTTAAATTTTTTATAGAATTTCTTTGCGTTTTCCTCTTTTTGTTTTAGAAGTTCCTGCTTTTCTGCTGTTAGTTTGCCTAATCCAGCAACCTCTTTATTGAATTCTTCTTCATCTTTATCAAGCTGCTTTATAATCTGCTCGGTTTTCTCTTTTTCCGGATGGTGTATGCTCTCTATCTGGAGCGTTATATTTTTTATTTCTGAATTAAGCTCAACAATCCTTTCATTAATTTCTCTTGATTTTTGCTCAAATGTTGAAAGCTCTGCTATTAATGCCGGGTCTCTTAGCTCTGAAATTTTAGAGCGTAAATCTTGTTTTTCAATTTTATTTTTAGTTAATTCCCTATTTAATTTAGATATTTCTTCTTCTACTTCTGCTATTTCTCTTTCTATCTCCTTCATATTTTGGTTTAGGTCTTCTTTCTTTTGTTTTGAGACCTCCAAATCAGCAGGCTCTAGATGCAATGTTTTCTCTATCCTTATTATATCCGCTTCAAGATAGGCTTTTTTTTGCCTAAGATCTGTAATCGTTTTTTCATTCTCTTCTCTTCTTTTTTCCAAGGTAGTAAGGGCTTTTTCCAGATTGGAAACAACCTCTTCATATTCCTCAATATCTTTTGTAATCTCTTTTTCCTTAAATCCAAGCCCCTTTCTCTTTCTATAGCCGCCAACCATCACTCCGCTGTACTCTGCTATATCCCCATCTAAGCTAACCATCCTTGCCTTGCCTATGCCTAAACGCCTAGCTACATCTATATTGTCAACAACTAATGTGTTTGAGAATAAGTGAGAAAAAACCTTTTCAAACTTTTTATCAAAAGAGACTAAATCAATTGCCAGCCCATAAGAGCCTTTTGCCTCAGCTAATTTTTTTAATTCTGGTTTTATTTCTTTTGGCTTTATTTTATTTAACGGCATGAATGTAGCAATCCCCAATTTATTCTCTTTTAGGTATTTTATTGCCTCAGAAGCCACATTTTCATCTTCTACTATAATACTTTTTATCCT
>Ga0209541_10014889_pt1 | contig 11684 bp, 19 predicted proteins | sample RifCSPlowO2_01_FD_184027 | JGI IMG/M metagenome (GOLD analysis project Ga0209541, IMG submission 184027) | Groundwater microbial communities from Rifle, Colorado - Rifle CSP2_plank lowO2_0.1 (SPAdes) (version 2) | ecosystem: Environmental > Aquatic > Deep subsurface > Groundwater | place...
TCACTTCCCCCACTTGTAAAAATAATTTCTGAAGGTTTAGCTCCAATTAAATCAGCAACCTGCTTTCTTGCGGCCTCAAGAGCCCCTTTACCTTTTTTTCCAAGCCAGTGTCCGCTTGAAGGATTACCATAATATTCCTCGATATATGGCTTCATCTCATTAATTACATCTAGATCAATTGGCGTACTTGCATTATTATCTAAATAAATTTTCATGTTTTTGCCTCCCGTATAATCTTTCTACTTTTTTCGAATCTTTCAGTTAGGACTTCCCGAATAATGTCAAATGCTTTGATAATTTTAGAATTTTGTAACTTATAATAAATATTTTTCCCATTTCTTTCAGACACAACTATTCCTTTTGATTTCATTATTGACAAGTGTTGAGAGATATTAGCTTGGCTTAATTTTGATTTATCTATCAGCGCGGTAACAGACATTTCTCTGTCCCTAAGCAAATTTAGTATTTCTAGTCTTATAGGATTAGAAAATACTTTACACATCTCTGCATGAATTTTATAGATTTCTTTCATTAACATATTAGAATATTCTAATATATAAATCTTATGAATCATTAATACTGTTTTATCGTTTTAAGAAAATGATTATATAGATCTAAGTAAAATCAAACCTCCGTCCTATCAGCGTAAACAAGAACAATTACTTTTTTTCATTTATTTAAGTATAACCACATTAGTCATTCCTCTTCGTTTCCTTTCAATCATCTGCTTTCCTTCTAACCTGTCAAGAATTCTTGTAACTTTAACTTTATCAAACTGGCTTTTTTCAACTAAATCTGACTGAAACATGGTCCCCTCTGCGTCTTCTAGATTTTTTACAATAACTTTTTCTTCATTGTCTAGCTTAGAATAATTAATAGGATTTCTTTTTGCTTCTACTTCAACTCTTTTTGTTTTTGTAATTATTCTTGTTTCTTCTTTTACAAAAACAAAAAATAATCCTATAAGCATGATTAATCCTATTAGTGCCCCCCCAATATAAGTTTGAGTTTTTATAGTTCCATACATTGAACAAGATGGACCATGGGGGCAGGTAGTATTTACTATTGTCGTTAGGGCATTATTAAATATAAATACAATTATACCTAAGACTATTGCAAGCCCTATAATCAGATATCCAACATTCTTGTTTTTCATTATTTTAATTACTGACGAGTGTTTAAAAACCTTATGAATTAATGATTTGTTTAATTTTCCTTTTTCTCATAATCATCAATTGCTTTTCTTAGAGTTCTTGCTCCTAAAACAGAACAATGCAATTTTATATTAGGCAAACCATGAAGCTTCTTTATTATTTTTTTATTATCTATTTTTTTAGCCTGGCTAAGTGTTTTTCCTTTTGCTAATTCACATAAAACATCAGATGAAGCAATCGCAGCAGCACATCCAAGTGTTTGAAATTTTATATCTTCAATTTTTTTATTTTTTTGGTTTATTTTTAAATAAACCTCCATTAAATCCCCGCACATATCATTATTTATTCTTCCAACCACATCTGGATTTTTTATTTTTCCAGAATGCTTGGGGTGAAGAAACCTATTCATTACTTCCTTGTTATACTGTTCAAATTTGTTTTGCATTTTGTTTTTCTGGGGATTTATTTTCATATTGTTTATTATGTTCGTCAACTAATGATTTTAATTGAATATAATCTCTAACAACTGCGGGTTCTTCTAATTTAACAGGGCCTTGAATTGCAGAAAGTTGTTGTTTTAATTCGGCGAAATCATAGTGAAAACCTCTTCTTCCATCTTTGAATACTTCTTCTACTGCCCATCTTGACCCATTTTTATGACTCATTGATAGAGTTATTTCTATCTTTTCTGCAGCCTTTTCTAAATTTTCATTTGTCATTTTTTATTTTTTAGATACATTGTACATTTATTTAACAAAACATTAAAATTTTTATCCATTATATGATTGTTTGACAAATTTAATATATTTTTCAGTATCTTTTTTTTTCTTAATACCTATTTTATTAAACTTTTGGAGCATACTTTTCTGAATATTTTCGTTTAAAGATTCACTAGCCATAGGATAAAGTATATTGTCTTCTTTGTATATATGCTCTTTTAATAATCTACAATAACCTCTTGCATTTTCAATTACTTTATTTTTATTATTTTCTTTAACTCCTCCTTCCATGCCCCTAACATAATTTCTTCCTAAATCATGTTCATATAACATCTGTTCTATAGGATTACAGTGAAGTTCTTTTTGATTTTTATTCATCTCTTTAAATAAAATATCTTCTTCTTTTGCATGGTGAAACTTGTCAGCGTAATTTCTTATAAAATCAATAATTTTTTCAAATAATCCTTTATCTAGTTTTTTTCCATTTTCAATTGAATAACATTCTTCTTCAAGAAATTCAATTACTTTCAAGATATTTTGATGTTCTTCTGATAATATTTTTAATATTTCTGATTCCATTTTTATTTTTTATTCATTTTATCTTCAATTTTTTATTTATTTTTTCAACAATTTCATCAGGGTTTATTCCATGAACAATTGCTCCTTGCTCTAAGGTTTCCTGCATTGCCATCGGACATCCAATACAATGCATCCCACTTTCAAATAAAACTTCAGTTGCTTCCGGATATTTTTCCATAATTTCTGAAAAGTTCATTTTCTTTGTTATTTTTTGTTTTTTATTTGTTATCTTAGTCTTTGTTTTTTTCATTTTGTTTTGGATTTTATTAATCTTATTAATTTACTATGTTCTTCTAAAATTTGGTTTATGCTTTCTACATCAACTTTTTCCCCATTTTCTCTTATATCTTTAATAACTTTTATTGTTTGTTCAGCACCAATTGTACTGTAAGTTATTTTTTTCCTGTCTGTTATTTATAATATGGCTGATTATTATAAATTTGTGAAAGTTTTACTTTAATCATTTTATTGGTGACATCCTCCTTAATTTTTCAATAACCTTATTTAAAATTTCTAATGTGTAATCTATTTCTTCTTTTGTAGTATATTTGCTTAAACTTAATCTTAAAGAGGTGTTTGCTTGTAAATCAGACAGTCCAATTGCCTTTAGAACATGGCTTGTTTCTAAAGAATGAGAAGAACAGGCACTTCCTGTTGAAGAGCATATTCCATAACTATCTAAATAACCTCCAATTGCTTCTCCTTCAATATTATTAAATGATATGTTTATGTTATTTGCAAGTCTTTTATCCCCTTTTGAACCATTTAATTTTGTATTTGGAATTTTAAGGATTTCTTTAATTAAATAATCTCTCATTTCTCGCATTCTTCTTATATCAGAAGAACTAGCAATCTTAACAGCTTTTGCAAATCCAACAATTCCAGAAACATTTTCTGTTCCATTTCTTATTCCTCTTTCATGTCCTCCTCCGTGAGCAAGGGGTGTAATTTTTATACTTTCTCTTATGTATAGGGCTCCAACTCCTTTTGGCCCATGTATTTTATGAGAATTTAAAGTGACTAAATCAAGATTTTGTTTTTTGACATTAATATCTGTTTTAGTATAAGATTGGCAGGCATCAATATGAAAATAAACATTTTTTTCTCTGCATATTTTTCCAATAGTTTCAATATCCTGGATAGTTCCTATTTCATTATTACCATGTATGACCGAAACAACAAGAGTTTCAGGAGTTATAGAGTTCTTTAGTTGATTAATGTCAATAAATCCCTCGCTGTTAGCATTAAGATAGGTTATTCTTGCTCCGTTTTTTTCTAGCCATTTGCATGAATTTAAAACACAATCATGCTCGATTTTAGTAGTTATAATATGATTTTTTCCAGTTCCTGCTTCTTTGTTTGCAAAAAACAATCCTTTTAATGCAAGATTGTTAGATTCTGTTCCTCCAGAAGTAAATATAATTTCATCATCTTTTGCGTTTATTGATTTCGCAATAACATGCCTGCTTTCTTCAAGAGCTCTTTTTGCTTCCTGCCCAACTAAATGCTGAGAGCTTGCATTTCCAAATTTTTCATTAAAATATGAAAGCATTTCCTTTATGACTTTTTCATCAACTTTTGTTGTTGCAGCGTTATCGAGGTAGATTTGTTTCATTTTTCTATAACTAATCCTCCAATATAATCCTGACTAAAAACTTCTTTTTTCTTATAAAATATTTTCTCGTGACCCAAAAATCTTTTAATATCCCCATCAACATTATTTACATATTCCCAATCTCCGTTTATCATATTTTTTGGCCCTCTATAAGGAATTTTTTCCTTTACTGAACTTAGTGCTTTTTTTAAGAATGTAAATGTTTGTTTAGCAAATTCTTCATTATTTTGAAATTCCATTAACATCCCTCCAGAATAAGCCATCGTCCATAGAGTTTTGCCAGTTTTTCCAAGTCTTACTTCTTCCATTCCAGGCGCTTGAAAAAATCCAACATAACTATCTCTATAATATAAATCTCCCTCTGTAAATTCTAATTCGTCATGAAGCGGCCTTTCTGATTCAATTTTCATTTTATTTAGTGAAGCATAGGTTCCTTTCTTTGCTTTTACTAAAAATTTTGCTAATTTTTTTAAATCAATCATCTTCCACATCCATTGCATTCATCACAACAGCCTTTGCTATGACCTTCAATTAATTTTAAAATAGGAATTATCGTTTTGCTTAGACTATAAACTCTTTTTTTCCCATCTTGATGAACATTGACTATATTGCATTCTTTTAATTCCTTTAATGCATGGCTTAGCTTGCTTTGTTCAACATTTAATTCTTCAGAAAGCTCATTAACAGATTTTGGTTTTTCATCTAAACTTGTTATTATCTCAATTCTAAGCGGATTAGCAAGTTTACTGAAGAAAACATGGTATGTACTAGATTTCATATGAAATTATATTCATATGACTATATAAACATTTCTATACTCCGGTTCTGTAAAATCTTCGGTTGGTGAAAATTGATTTTAAAGGGAATATTTAAAAAGCAGTTAAAATTAATATAATAAATAAGGCATTAGAGGATTAACCTGCTTGGAAAGAACAAGCAACCCCCTAATGTTTTATCCTGTTTGTCAATTGACTATTATTTTGAACTAAGGGTTTTTTGAACAATAAGAGAAGTTGGTTTAGCAGTATCCCAAAAAACACTCCATCCTGTATAATTTTTTATTGTATTAACAATTTCTTTTTTAGAAATCAAAAGTTCATTAATCAAATTTAAATCTCTTTGCTGAAAAAAATGATTAAGCCATCTTATTGAGTCATAACTATTTAATCCTTCACTGACAGAGATTTTTTCCATAAAATTGTCTGTTAAACTAAATCCGTGCCATTCTTTTTGAGATAGAGATTTAGTAAACTTCTTTTCTTTTATATCATATAAATAATAATCAGTTAATTTTCTATTCATCATTTTTTCTGCTGATTCGGGGGACATACTTCTTGGGAAGTGTGCCTTTTCAGAAAAAACATCTCCAGCAAAACAACAATAAGCAAAAGAACCAGCAACATAAGAGTTTCTTGTTAATATTTTAGGATAATCAAAATAACAAATCAAAGCAGTTTTATCACCAATTTTAAAAGAGGAATTTATTGAATTGAGCAAAGATAAATTTGTTTTCTCTAAAGAAGTTTTTAATTCATAACAGCAAAGTCCTAAAAATAAAGAGTTATTTAATTCTTCTTTGATTAAAGCAGGGAAATCATTAATATTAAGATGTTTAGATGAAAAAATAGCTATTAATTCTTGATGAGGTTCTAATAAATTTAATGCCTCTTTTTTCTTTATTATCCATTCTTCTAAAGAAGCAGTTAAGGGAATTGGATAAGGAACTATACTTTCTTTTTTTTGAAATGTTTTAAATTCTCGTTCTGCTTCTTTCCAGTTTAGTTTATTCCATTGCTCTTCATTTCTTTGTTTATAAGGTATAAAAAATCTCTTGTTCTTTTTTGCGTGTTGTCTTGCTTTTTTTAATCCTTTGAAATCCCACTCCCCTTCTTGCTTATCCCAATTAAGATGAAATGTTTGAAAAATAGAATTAAAAACAGATTTTCCGTGATTTAATCTTTTTCTCTCGCAAGAATAAATACCATTAGAAACGGCAAGGATTCTATTAAAACATTCTCCCTTATCTGTTGTTATTCTTTTAAGAACTAATCTTGAAATTTTATCAACCAGTTCAACTTTTACATTTTTTATTTGCATTTTGAAATAACTCCTGCATAATTATATTGGGTTCTTTAAGAATATAAACTCTTTTTCTTGTGTCCTCTTTACTTAATTTAATTTCTATCCAATCAGCAACTTTCAATTCATTTAAAAAAGCACTGATTGTATTCCTATCATCCATACATAAAACTTTCTCTATCATTTCAAATGTTAATTCTTTGTTATCATACTTTTTCCAAAGTCGTGACAATCTTTCTTGCACCCATTTTGGTATTGGCTTTGCCATACTAATTAGATGAGCAAATCACTATTTAAATCTTTCGGAGAATTTTGGGCTTATAGATAGTTTTATATATATTAAATATTACTTAATATATATGGAAGATTATGAAAGTAAATTTGATAAAAAACTTTGGAGAGTTGGAAGTTCTATTGTTATTACAATTCCTGCAGATACAATAGAGAAATTGAAATTAAGAGCGGGAGAAATTCTTGAAGTAGCAATAAGGAGAATGAAAAAATGAATTTTTGGAATCAACACGATTTAGCAGTTATAGATATGAGAGAGAAAATAATTTTACTTAAAGAAGAATTTGATAAGAAACATAATGAGAATATTAAAAATTATTCACAAAAATTCAATAGATTCTTGGATAGAAGATTAAAGAAAGAATCAGATTTAATTCTAAAAAAACAGGTTTCTATGACACTTTTTTCTTTAGCCATTCAGAACCGAAAGGTTTATAAATAGGCATATGCTAATTATATTAGCTATTAACTAATGTTAAATAATTAAATAAAAACTGCCCCGAAGGGCAGGTTATCCACGCTAATGAATAACATAATAAAAAAGAACAAGAATTATAAAAATGTATCGGTTATAAATCCGAAAGTATGCCCATTTTGTAAATCTAAAAATTTTATTAAATGGGGACTTAGATTTAATCATACAACTAAAAAACAAAGGTGGAAATGCAAATCTTGTTCTGAAACATTTACTATTGATGATGGCTTCTTTAAAATGAAGCATAAAAGAGAGGTAGTAACCCAATGCATTTCTCTTTATATGAATGGATTAAGTTTAAGAAAGGTTAAAGAACATTTTAATCAATTTTCAGATTATGAAGTAAGTCATCAATCTGTTTTAAATTGGATAAGAAGATATGCAAGTTTATTAAAAGATTTTCAGAGAAAGTTTGATTTAAAACTTTCAGGGCAATATCACGCAGATGAAATTTTTGTTAAATGTAAAAGAGAACAGCATTATTTTTGGGATATGATTGACAAAGGAACAAGAGTTTTAGTTTCTTCTCATTATTCAGAAAAGAGAGATTATCAATCTGCAAAAATACTTTTCTTGAAAACAGAAAACAAACCAATTAATCTGTTTACTGATTCTCTCCCTTCTTATAATAAAGCATTTAGAAAAGTTTGGGGCTCAAAAAATAGAAAAGAAGATAAAAAAGTTTGGATTAAACTTAAAGCAGATATAGACAAGAGAAATAACATTATTGAAAGAATACAGGGGACTATCAGACAAAGAATTAAAGTTATGAGAAATTTTAAAGATAAAAAGAGTGCAGAAGCAATTTTATCTCTTTTTGTCGTTTATTACAATTTTATAAGAGTTCATCAAGGCATAAATAAAACTCCTATTGAACAAGCAGGAGTTAATCTTAATCTTGGTAAAAATAAATGGCTTGATTTGATATATTTAGCGAGTCAAAAAAATTAAAGAATAGCATATAAATTTTATTAAATCAACAGGGGGCTAAATGAACTCTATTTTCTAAATTTTCTATTCTTTCTTTTAATTTTTGACAATCATCTACACTCAAATTTATATAATCAGGTCGATTATTATAAGTAAACCTATTTTTAACATAGTTACATAAGTATAAAACATTCTTATTCACACTTTTTAAAGCCCAATCATAAGAATCTCTCTCTGAATCATAATTTCTTTTAAATCTTAATGGCCAACAATATTTATCCCTTAATCTTTTTAAAATAGGGTCTCTTTTCTTTACTTTTTTTAATAAATTATCTCTGTTTTTATCTAAAAATTCAGCTATTTCAATACCTTTTTCTAACTTTTTTTTAGAACCATATTTTTCCTCAAAATCATCCTTATTTTTCTTAATTCGAAAAGCATAGCAGGGATGGTATAGTTTAGGAAAATAGATATTACTTTCAATAAATCCCTTGCATATGCCCCTTATATCTTCACTATTAGGAACTTTTTTTGAATACCATCCATCTCCATTATCCTTCATAAAACTATCTCTATACTTAAATGCTCTTTTTATTGCTTTTTCATATTTATGTCTAGCTAAACAAGAAACTATATAAGAGCTATAATTTAATAGCGGAATCGCCACTTTCATTTTTTCTTTTCTCTCTTGCTTTCTCAGTCGTTCAAAATGTCGGACTAAATATCTAGAAGGACTAAGGTTTTCAAGATAACTCCAGTCAACATGAGAGCCATAGCTAGTTTTTTGTGCTTCTTCTCTTGGTCTTGTAGCATTTTGGATTGTTGCTAGAGACGCGATAATTGCTCCTTCTTCTGTCATCTTATTTCTCCTTATTATATCATAATTTCTTTCTTTTTAAACCCTTCTATTTGTTACTACTTAATAATTATATAAAATTACATAAAAATTATTTAAACTATTTTTTAGGTAGCGAAAAAGAGATTATTTACCAACCGATAACTTTACAGAACCCTATACTCCAAACACAAATCAAAAACCCAAAGCATAAGCTTTTTATCTATTAAAATCCACGTAATATCAAGAAAAAGAGGCAAAATGTTAAAGTTACATACAAGACATGTAATATACATAGTAGTGGGAATAATAATTTTAGCTGTTCTTTATGCTTTAAAAAATACTAGCTATTTTATGAGAGCTTCTGGATTTATTTTTTCAGTTGTATTATTTTTTCTGTTTGATTACTTTTTTGAAATGGGTTTTAAAAAACGCCATTATACTATATTTATTTTTGTAGCCGCAGCCGGCATCTTGCTTAGTCCATTATATTTTATCTCATCTAATTATGATAAAATACTGCACTTAGTCTCTCCTTTTTTGTTTTGCATCCTTGTTTTTTTTATGGTTAATAAGCTTAAAACTAAGTTTTCAATAAAGCTATTTATTGCAGTAATGATTGTAATATCCTTTCTTGCGTTATTTGAAATAGGAGAATATTTATTAGATTTATTATTTGACTGGAAATTACAAGGAGTTTATTTAAGAGATTATTCGGGAGTAGAAAAATTGAATATCATAATGGATAAAAATGACGATACTATGATAGATTTAATTTTAGGTACAATCAGCTCTTTGTTTTTTATTGTAACAAAAACAGGAATTTTTCATTATGAAAAATATATTTTAAAAAAGAAAATTTAAGCTTTAATTGCATTTACAGGGCAGTTTTCTGCAGCTTCTTTTACACAAGACAGTTTAGATTTTTCCTGTCCTTTTTTAACATAAGACTTTCCATCTTTTAATTCAAAAACTTTTGGGCAGGTTGCTTCACAACTCCCACATCCAATACAAACCTGCTGATTTACTGATACCACTTTTTTATCTCCTGTTTATATTATAGGTTTACAACCAGAATATTCTGATAATTCATCAAAGCTAATATCCCTATTAATTTGGATATTATTTATAATCCAAGATGGAAAAGAGTTTACCCCTTTTTCTGAACATTCTTGGTTATCTCTTAGACAATTTTTTATTTTAAAATTCTCTAATTTATCGAATAATTGAATATCCTTTAATGTACTTGCAATATCTTCTGTATTTACATAAAGAGTAATATCCTGGTCTTTTAAACAAGTATTAAAATCCTCATCTGGAGATTTTACTTCTGACACAAAGAAACCGGTATATTTTGTTATTGCATTAGTTATAAAGTAAAAAGCAATAATTAAAACTATTCCAACAATAACTGTAATTAGTATCTTTTTTTGTGCAGGTTCCATAGATTATCCAAATACCAAATGCTTTTAAATTTTGTGATATCACAAAATTACCTTTGTTCAATAATACTCAAAACTATTTTACTCTTTATTTGAGCAGATTAAGCTTAATTATCTGTTTCCAATGTTAATTAATTTTATACATTACTAGGATTAGTATAGCAGTTATTTTCAATTTTTCAGAAACCTTTATAAATCAAATTTAATATAATTTATTATGCTATGGATATTTTGGGTTTTAATTGCCCTTGCCGTATTTATTGTAGGAATTCTTATTTATTATTATAATAGATTTGTTCTTCTTGAAAACAGGATTAATAATTCTTTAGCTCAAATTGATGTTCAATTAAAGAAAAGAGCTGATTTAGTGCCTGCTTTGGTTAAAGTAGTAAAAGGATATGCTAGCCATGAGAAAAAAATTATGGAATCTGTTACAAAAGCAAGAGCAGATATGCTAAAGGCAGGAAATATTGCTTCAAAAATAAAGGCAGGAGATGCATTGCAGGCTGCATTAGGAAAAATATTTGCAATAGCTGAAAACTATCCTAATTTAAAGGCAAATGAAAATTTCTTGCAATTACAAAATGAATTATCTGCTATAGAAGACAAGGTAGCTTACGCAAGACAGTATTACAATGATAGTGTATTATATTTAGAAAATGCTTCTCAACAATTCCCCGGAGTTTTCTTCTTTAAACTGTACGGAAGGCAGAAAAAAGACTATTTGAAGATTCCTCAGTCTTCAAGAGAAATGCCTGAAATTGATTTGTAATAATCAACAAACTTAAAAACCTTTTTATCTTATTCTATTTATGCCACAAGAATCAAGAATAAGTTTTCACGATCAGATTTCAAGAAACAAAACAAAATCTTTTTTTTTGATAGTAGCGGTTGTTATAATCTTACTTTTATTAGGATATGTTATTAGTTTGGCCTTAGGTCCTGGTTATTTTATCGTAGTAATGTTTTTTACTATGATATTTACCTTAATCTATGTTCTTGTTGGTTATTATCAATCTCATAAAATAACAATTGCTTCTGTCGGAGCAAAAGAAGCAAAATTTGAGGATTACAGGCAATATCATCATACAGTAGAAGGTTTATGTCTTGCTTCAGGATTGCCAAAACCAAAACTTTATGTTATGGAAGACGATGATATAAATGCATTTGCTTCAGGAAGAGACCCACAACATGCAGTGATCTGCGTTACAACAGCAGCATTAGAAAAATTAGATAAGCAGGAATTAGAGGGAGTTTTAGCTCACGAATTAAGCCATGTTGGAAATTACGATATAAGATACATGACTTTAGCAGCAGTTTTAGTTGGAATGATTGCAATGATTTCCCATATTTTCTTGAGAAATTTATTTTGGAGTGCAGGAAGCAAGGATAGTGATAGTGGGAAGGCTCAGATAATATTTATAGTAATCGGGATTGTTCTTGCTATTTTAGCTCCAATTTTTGCTAATCTAGTTCAGTTAGCTATTTCAAGAAAAAGAGAATATGCAGCAGATGCTTCTGCTGTGAAATTTATTAGAAGCCCAACAGGATTAATAAGGGCACTG
>Ga0209541_10014896_pt1 | contig 11683 bp, 10 predicted proteins | sample RifCSPlowO2_01_FD_184027 | JGI IMG/M metagenome (GOLD analysis project Ga0209541, IMG submission 184027) | Groundwater microbial communities from Rifle, Colorado - Rifle CSP2_plank lowO2_0.1 (SPAdes) (version 2) | ecosystem: Environmental > Aquatic > Deep subsurface > Groundwater | place...
AATGCTAAAATATATATTAACAATAATAATCTCTTTCTTTGGATTGCTGGTAGGCTCCTTAATACTGTTCATGGCTTCTGAAGAGCAAAAGCCCGGAAAAGAATATTTTGTTTTTGCGCAGAATGCATCTGCTGCGCTGATTGCTGCGCTCCTGCTGTTCTTTTACAATATTGACGTTTTTATTATCTTGCTTGTGTCGTTGGCTGTTTTTGTATTGCTATACCTGATTAAAAGCGCAAAGAAATCCCTCTTTGCCTACCCGCTGATTGGCTTTGTATTTTACCTTTTTTCAGCCAGCAGCAGCTTCCTGATAAACTTAAGCCTTCTTGCTTTCATATATGGAATGGCAACCGCCTTTCTGCTGGTAAATACAAAAGACAAGAAAACTGCATGGAGAATTGCATTATGGCACCTGCCTTTTTTTATAACCGCGCTGCTACCACTTCTCATTTCTTATCTTTAGGTAATATGCAGAGTGGTTTGTCAGTATATGGAGGGCAAAGCTTGTAATAATTATTGTAAAAATCATCTTGATTGTTGGCGCAAAAACAAAAGACACCAATAATAATGCGCCAATCACAAAATCAAGCTGGTCAAAAGGCACAAAAGGCTGGCCTGGCCTGTACCCAAGCCTCCTCTTAAAAAAGCTTTTGAGCAAATCTCCAGATACTGCGCCAAAGCCCATCAAAAAGCCAATGCTAAGCCAGTTTGAATAATCAAGAAAGGATAAGCTCTTTAATTGAGAGTATAGCAGATATTGGAAAAAAGCAATAATTATTCCGAACAGCGCCCCAAAAATAATCCCCCGGTAAGTCTTGTTTTTTCCAAATAGCCTTTCATTGACAGGGACTGCCAGCTTTCCAAATAATCTTCTCATTATAACCGGAGCCATGTTCGCAAAATATGCAGGCAGCATGAAATAGGCGCATTTTATTATAAAAATCATATATATCAAATTAATGGAGAATTATTTAAACCTTTTTATTATATACTTCTCAATTACAGACATGGCTCTTCCAGGATAGGAAAAGAATATCGTTCCTGCTGTTTTCGTTTTCTTCATTCTTATTGCTTTTCTTAAATCATCATCAAAAATAGTAACGCCATTGCCTATTTCAAAAGAAAAATGGGCGTCTGAGCCTCCGGTCTTTGCGAGCTTATGCTTTTCTGCGAATTCATCTGCCTTTTTATTCTCCCATGGAAAGAACATCCTTGAGTTGAATGCTTCAATTGCATCAATTTTCCTTCTTATTTTTTTTATATCCTCTGATAGCCTGCTTCTTAAGAGGGCAAGGCCAAAAGGATGCGCAATTATCGCAATAGCGCCCTGGCTTTTTATCTCATCAATGACATCAGCCAGGCTAGCTGGCTTTATCTCCTCATTCAGGTGCAGGCCAAGAACATGAGCCTGTCTTGTTTCTATCTCCTCGCCTTTAATGACCTCAAAGTTCTTGTCCTTATTCAATCTTGAAACAGCTATTGCGCCCTTTAAGCTGTTGTGGTCTGTTACTGCAATTCCGTCAATCTTTCTTTTTTTTGCCGCCCTTAATATCGTCAACGGCTCCAGGTTAGAGCATGCAGAGTATTTTGTGTGTATATGCAGGTCGTATTTCATAAGAACTGCTTTAATACACTATTCAGAATCAGCATTCACCTCTGGCAGCTTTTTGAATCTAAATCCGCAAACATATTTTGTGAGATGGGTTTTTTCATTTAAGGGGTATTTTCTGCAATTTAATGGCCTTAATATGTAGATCAAGCAGCGCGATTTCCCGTTTTTGTACCTCAGAAATAAGCATTTTTTTGGCAATTTGCAGCATTCGCCGCAGTTTATACAACTGCCCTGCCGACCCTTCGAGACAGGCAATACAGACGCAAATGTCCTGTGTACCTTTGACCACCAATTGTTTTTCATTTCAAATGAAACCCCATTCTCTTCGAAAACTATTTATAGTTATATAAATTTTTTGAATTAAAATGAGCAATACAATCTGGAATGCCCCAAATACCATCACAATAATAAGGTTTGTGTTGTCTCCTGTTTTCTTTTTGTTTTTGGTGTATGGCTATACAAAGCCAGCACTGATTTTGTTTTTAATTGTTGCGCTTACTGACTTTGCAGACGGCTGGGTTGCAAGGTCAACAAGCCAGACAACAAAGTTTGGCGAAGTTCTTGACCCTTTGGCTGACAAGTTCATGATATTCCTTGCTATTGTCGGCTTAAGCATAAAATTTGATTTCCCATACTGGGCTGTTCCATTGATAATTGCAAGGGACATTGTCTCAATAGGCGGCTCTTTTGTTTACTTCACAAAAATAAGAGGGAAATGGAAGGCGAGGATTCTTGGGAAAGCAACAACTTTTTTCCAGATACTGACTGTTTTGCTCTACATGCTCAACCTGCAGTTTAAATTTGCTATGCTAATCCTCACCATAATCCTTAGCTTTTCAACTGCCATAGCATACATCATAAAGGGCTATTATGCGCTCACAAGGCAATAAATTTTTATTGTCAAGAAAATTCCTGGCTCTGTATGATAACCCTGCTAGACTGCTATACTGATGAGCCTGCCGGCTTAGGAGTTCCGCCATACCTTGGGACATACCCCAGGTACATCGCTGGCTTTTTGGATGAGGACATTAACTATATTACTATTGATGACTTAAGATATTACAAGGATTACCTGTTTGCTGATAAAAAGATTAATGGCAGAAAAACAAATATCAGGGTTTATAACCGGACTAAAAGCGATTCACAGATTAAAAATATTCTTGAAAATACATCCGAGCTTGTTGTTATTCTCGGCGTTCACACCCCTGGCAAATACCTTAGCGCGCTGCCAGGCACATTAAAAGAGGTTTCTGAGCTGATAAAAGATTTCAATTTTAAAAAAATACTTACCGGGCCTGCTGTTTACGGCACTCAGCTCGAGGGTGGAAAATTTTTTGAAAAGGTTGATAAAAATGTTTTTGATAATATAAACAATTTTGATTTTAGCTATAATGAAATAAAAGATATCGCAGTAAAAGGTGCCTTAATAGTAAAGCAGATCCCTGCTATAAGGATGATTGAGATAGAAACCAGCCACGGATGCTCTAGAAAAAAAGGCTGCTCTTTCTGCACAGAGCCGATAAAGCACGGGCTTGAATTCAGGGAGAAAGACGATATAATCAGGGAGATAAAGGAATTTTACAAGCTTGGCTGCAGGCATTTCAGGTTAGGAAAGCAGAGCTGCATCTACTCTTATCCATACCTTATTGATTTGCTGAAAGGCATAAGAAATGAGTGCAGGGAAATAAACGTGCTTCATGTTGACAACGCAAACCCTAACTTTGTGGCAGAAGAAAAAACAAAAGCAATTGCAAAGTACTGCACAGAAGGCAATGTCGCTGCCTTTGGCGTTGAAAGCTTTGACAAGGAAGTTATAGGGCAGAATAACCTGAATACAACGCCTGAAGAAACCTTAAAGGCGGTAAAGATTGTCAACAAGCATGGCGCAGAAAAAGGGCCTAATGGAATGCAAAAATTCCTGCCAGGAATCAATCTATTGTTTGGCTTAAAGGGCGAAACCAAAAAAACGCACGAAGAGAATATGAAACACCTTAAGCTCATTCTTGACAGCAATCTTCTATTGAGGAGAATAAATATCAGGCAGGTTACATTGTTTGAAGGCACGCCATTGTACGAGGAAGTTGGCAACAAATTCCTGAGAAAAAACAGGAAATACTACTGGAAATGGAGGAATGATGTAAGGCAGAAGATAGACAATGCAATGCTCCAAAGGCTGGTGCCTGCAGGAACAGTTCTCAGGGGCGTAAGAATGGAGATTTATGACGGCAATACAACATTTGGCAGGCAGATAGGCACTTATCCGCTAATTGTTGGAGTTAAAGGGCGGCTCGAGCTTAAAAGTTTTTATAGCGTCAGGATAACTGGGCACATGCTGAGGAGTGTTGTAGGCATTGTTCAATAGGATTCTGAGCAATAAATTTAAATATCATAAAAATATTGACTGAAATATGAAAAAGGGGCAGTTTATCGGCAGCACTGTTTTTTATGTTCTGGTTGCTTTAATAATATTGCTTGTTCTTGTTTTCAGCTATACCCAAATCCAAAAACTGACGGGATTCGCGCAGGAAGGCCAGCTGAAAATATTCATTTCAACTCTTGGGGATGAGATTGAAAAGCAAGCTTCAGGCAGGTATGGCGGCAAAGGAAGCATGAAAGAAGAAAAATTTTCGCTTCCAAAGGATGTCGAGTCTGTCTGCTTTGTCGACAGGAGCAAAGAGATTGACTTTCTTGTAAACAACGAGCTTAACTCGCATATGAAAAGGTTTAATGAGTCAAATGTCTTTTTCAAGCCTTTCAATAGATTCGCGCCGCATAAGGTTGACTATCTGGCGCTTGACGAAGAAACAAACCCTCTGTGCGTGAATGCTGTTAACAGCAGGATAAGCCTGCGGCTTGTCAATGCAGGCAGAGGGAAGGCAATGATCGAAGCGCGGCAGCCAAAGGAAATGGGCGTCGAGTGCAGGAAAAAGATTTACCACGGCGATAAAAAGCTGGATATTGTTTTCCTGCCTTATGGATATGATGACAAAGAGGATTTCAGCGCTGATGTTGATTATTACATTGAAAACATTTTTATGAGAGTAGAGCCTTTCAGGGCAAAAATAAACAGCCTGAACTTTTACATGATTGATGTGTTTGCAGATATTGGGTGCTCAATAGGCTCCTGGGTTAAATGCGATGACCTTATGGTGAAGCAGCTGGCATCAAACTGCCCTAATGACCTTGTCGTTGTGCTTGTTGAGCGAAGCAAGGTTGCTGACTTTTTAAGCCCGGTAAGGTCAAGCGCCAGCCTGGACACAGCAGTAATCAACACTGCTGATGACAAGCTTGTTTTGGCTCATGAGCTAGGGCACATGCTTGCAAAGCTTGCAGACGAGTATGTTGATGAGGCAAGCTATAGGGGCTTTTTTAATGAAGAGGACTATGCAAACTGCGACACAGAAGGCTGCTCTGAATGGCTGCCAAAGGTTTATGGCACGGGCTGCTTCAAGGGCTGCTCATTAGGCGTCCTTTACAGGCCTACAGAGGACTCAATAATGAGGAGCTTTGCAACATCATTTTTTGGGCCTGTGAACGCAAAAGAGCTGAATAAAGCAATAGGTATGTATGATTAAAATGAAAAAAATAATCCTTATACTGATGCTGATGGTTTTGCCTGCTGTGATTGCTCTGGAAAGCACCAAGGTCTATATTGTTGATTTGTCTTATAAAGAAGGAAGCCTAATCATAAATGACATAATAATCAAGTACGGCCATGCTCCTGACAGGAGATTGCAGCCGCTAAAGGGCTACAGGGCAGAGGTTGTATCTGTTTATGATGATGTTCTTTATACATTCAATTTTGAGATCCCTTTAAAAGAGTATGTGGATATCAGCGACAATATTACAAAGCAGATAACCGGAGGCATAATCAGGTTGACTGAGACAGATTTTGCTTTGCTCCTGCCATATTATGATGATGCAAAAGAGATTATTTTTTATGATGAGCTAAACAATAATGTTGCTTCTGTTGATATCAGGGAGAAAGGGAAAGAAATAAAAGAAGAGCGCGAAGAAAAAGGGAGGAACTGGCTCTGGGTTTTTGAGTTTTTGGTTTTGCTTGTTCTTATTATTTTGTTTGTCAGGCATAAGATGAAGGAAAAAAAGGAAGAAGAGTAAAACGCCTCTGGGCAGATTCCCACCTAAGGGCTTCGCCCGATAGACCCCTGTAGGCTATTACTCACTTTGTTCGTAATAGCCTGCCGCAACTTGATGTAATTTGTGAAGGTTGCGGAAAGTGGAAGAGATAGCCTTTATAGACTCCCAATAAGCACTCTTATCAACCTGCACTCTATTGCTCATTTCACTCGCAATAGCCCTAAAGAATAAAACGCCCCTGACCAGACTCGAACTGGTGACCTCGTGATATCTTAATCAGCATTTTGAACTGATGTAACAGTCACGCGCTCTTTGTAGTTTTCTGACACTGGTTCAGAAAAAACCTGCTAAGCTACAGGGGCTTTAAGATTAGGTTTAGTTATTTTATTTATAAAACTTTCTGAAAAATAGAATTTATTATATCTATTTTTATTTTGGCTTATCCATAATTTTTACCATAACATTTATAAACAAAATACTAAATCTTTAAAGCCTATTGGGCCCGTAGCTTAGCCTGGCTGGAGCACTACGCTGATAAGGAAAAAGCTTTCAGGAACGTAGGGGTCCTGAGTTCAAAAGATCTCTGGATTATGAAAATCTCAGCGGGCCCATTTTTATATTGGGTTTCTATTGCAAAATGAAATCTGTTGTTAACTACCATAAAATTTATATAGTAGTTAGTATTTAAAAATGATAAAAAGGAGGTGATTGCTAAAAGGAGGGGTTTTCATGAGGCGTTTGACTATATTGGGATGTGTGTTTGTGATTTCTCTGCTTATTATTGGCTGCCAGCCTTCAGCTGAAAAAGAGACATTTGTGCCATTTGAGAATATTGTTGTTGAGGAAGGCACAGAGGCTGGAATCGCAACCCTGGACTCATTGAAAGAGAAGGCAAGTTTGGAGGTAAAGGGATTGCCTGCGCTTGACGACAAAAATATCTATGAGGCATGGCTTGTTGATAAAGATATTAACTTAAAGATAAGCATAGGCACATTTAACGTTGATAAGGATGGAAATTATGAGTTAAATGCCGATGTTGTAAAAGATGATATACTTGACACTGATTTTGTTATTGTTACATTAGAGCCTGTTCCTGACACTGACTCAGGGCCAAGCGACAAAATCGTCCTGCAGGGCGAAACAGGCGGGACTGCTGATGTGATGAGCGTAAAGCTTTTTGCTGCTGAAGAAGAGAAGGAAGCTGAGGCAACGACCACAACAACATTAGAGGAAAAGAAAACAACAATGACAATAAAGGAAGCTGAGGAAAAGCCAGAAGCAGCAGAGGAAGAAGAGCCAGAAAAAACAGAGGAAACCACAACAACTGTTGCGCCTGAAGCAACAACCACCACAACAATAAAAGAAGAGGCCAAGGAGAAAGAAGACACTGTTGTAATAGTCATAAAGGAAACTGAAAAAGTGAGCCTGAAAACAACTGCAAATGATCCTGATGCCGATAAGCTAACCTATGCTTATACTTCGCCGTTAAATGCAAACGGAGAATGGCAGACTGCATATGGGAATGCCGGCGAATACACGGTAACAGTAACAGTTTCTGACGGCAAGCTAAGCGCGTCAAGGGACGTTTTGATTATTGTGAACAAGAAAGAGGAGCAGCCTGTAATAAATGAGTACAATCCAGCAGAAAGCAAGATAGCCGCAAGCGAGAATTCGCAGATTGAGTTCAGCGCAGGCGCATCAGACGTCAACAAGGACGAGCTTAAGTACCTGTGGAAGCTTGACGGCAAGGAAATATCAACAGCAAAAACAGCGAAGTACGACATATCCTATAATGATGCTGGGGCGCATGCTGTTAAGCTTGAAGTTACAGACGGCGTTTCAACTGTGGGAAAAGAGTGGGAAATTAATGTCAAGAACGTAAACAGGAAGCCTGTTTTGGAGCAGATCCCCGCAATAAATATAAAAGAGACAGAGACAGTTAAGATTGAGCCAAAGGCAACAGACCCTGATGAAGACAAGCTGACATTCACAATCTCTGAGCCCGTAGGCGACGACGGCGAATGGACGACAACATACGATGATGCAGGCGAATACAATGTTGTTGTGACAGTAAGCGACGGCGCTGACTCTGCAACGCAGGAAGTAAAAATAACAGCAGAGAATGTCAACAGAGCCCCTGTTATAGGAGAGATTACAAACAAGGGTTAATTTTATTTTTCTTTTTTTGGGGTGGAAGATGAGCAAAAAGTTATTTGTATTTTTGATATTGTTAGTGCTTATAACCTGCCCTGTTTTATCACTGACAGAAATCAGGGTTAAGGAGACAGAGCTTGTTGACCTTGAGATAAGGGCCAGCGACCCTGACAAAGAGGATACACTGGCATACGCCTACAGCAAACCTACAGACAGCAAAGGAAAATGGCAGACAAGCTATGGCGATGCAGGGGCGTATAACATAACAGTTACGGTCTCTGACGGCAAATTAAGCAGCTCTGAGCAGGTTTTGCTTGTAGTTGAGAAAAAGGATGAAGCGCCTATTATTGAGGCAGCTTATCCTGATGAGGAAGAGATAAATATAAAGGAAGGCAGCTCTGTTAATTTCAAGATAAAAGCCTCTGACTTAAACAAGGACAAGCTCAGTTATTTGTGGGAGCTGGATGGCAAAAAGGTAAGCGAAACAGACCATTTCAGCTATTTTAGCAGCTACAAAAGCAGCGGAGATTACGCTCTTAACGCGTATACCAGCGATGGAAAACTAACTGCAAAAAAGGAATGGAAGATAAATGTTAAAGAGATTGACAGAGCGCCAATATTCATGCCTGTTATGGGCATATTGGCCAAGGAGACTCAGAAGGTTACTATTTACCTAAATGCAACAGACCCTGATGATGATGCTATCACTTATTCAGCAGTGGGCATGCCTGAAGGAGCAACCTTAAGCGGAAATGTTTTTAGCTGGTTCCCCGGATATGACGCAGTTAAGAAACAGGGCTTTATTGACTCTTTTCTTGACAAATACCATCTTGTCATGGACAGCTATGCTGTTAAGTTTACTGCAAAAGGAAAAGAGGCTGAAGCGACGCAGAATGTGAGGATAACTGTTTTGGACGTAAACAGAAAGCCAGTCCTGGGCGGCATGGAAGACATGATCGTCACTGAAGAAGACGCATTTACAATAAAGGCAACAGCATCAGACCCGGACGGCGATGCGCTTAAATTCAGCTATTCAGGATGGACAGACAAGGACAGCTATAAGACAAGCTATGGCGATGCCGGAGAGCATATTGTTAGAGTAGCTGTTTCTGACGGCTGGCTAACTGACAGCAGGGATGTGAAGATAATTGTAAAAAAGAAGAACAGGGCGCCGATTTTCATGGAAATTGGCAGATATGCTGTTAACGAGGGCCAGCCCCTAAGCATAAGCCTTATGGCTAATGACCCGGACGGCGATGCGCTTGCATTCTCTCTGCTCGGCATGAATATAACCAACTCATCAATAAATGGAAATGTCTTTGAATGGATGCCTGCCTACAGCACAGTTAAGAGAGAGCCGAAAGATTTTGTGCTGGAATTCAGCGCAAGCGACGGCAACTACACCGCAACACGCGACGCCGTTATAACTGTGAATAATGTTGACATTGCGCCAAACATAGCCGAGGCGAGTCCGAAAAAAGAGTTTTCTGTGAGAAAAAACGAGCCAGTTGTTTTTAAGGTAGCTGCTGAAGACCCTGATGGGGATGAGATAAGATATGACTGGGTTTTCGGCCTTTTTGAAACTCATGAAAATTTTGGGAATACAATGAAACGGGTTTTTACAGCAGAGGGCGATAAAAAAGTGAAGGTTATTGTTTCTGCTGGAGGCAAGGAAGCTGAATATGAGTGGAATGTTAAAGTCAGATAAAACTTTATAAATGGCTCTGCTTTTTCTCTGCTTATGCCAAAACTTGATGATATTGTTGCAGAGCCTGCTGTTGCTCTCGCCCTTGATACAATAAAGATAGGCAAGCAGGCATTGGTCTTTGCAAACACAAAAAGGTCAGCTGAGAAGACTGCTGAGGAGATAAGCAAGAAAATTTCCGGAATTGAGCTTAAGGAACTTTCTGAAAATGTCATGCATGTGCTTTCAAAGCCAACAAAGCAATGCGAAAGGCTTGCAAAATGCGTTAAAAAGGGCATAGCCTTCCATCATGCAGGCCTGACACATAAGCAGAGGGAGCTTATTGAGGATAATTTCAGGAATGGCAGCATAAAAATAATCTGCTGCACACCAACACTGGCTTTTGGGCTCGATCTTCCAGCTTACAGGGTCGTGCTAAAGGACATGAAAAGATACGGCCAAAGGGGCTATGCATGGATTCCGGTCCTGGAGGCGCATCAGATGTTCGGCAGGGCAGGCAGGCCAAACTATGACCAGGAAGGCCAGGCAATATGCATGGCTGCAACAGACAGCGAAAAAGAGAATATATGGGAAAGATATATTCTTGGGAAGCCAGAGGAAATCTATTCAAAGCTTGCAGTTGAGCCTGTGCTGAGAACATATCTGCTGAGCCTGATAGCAGCTGATTTCGTAAATACAAAAAAACAGATAATTGATTTTTTCAAAAAAACATTCTGGGCGTTTCAGTTTGGCGATATAGAAACACTTAATGCTATAATTGAAAGGATGCTTGAGCTGCTTGAGGAATGGGAGCTTATCATGTCGGGCGAAAAGGATGATTTTAAGGATGCATCCAAACTTAATGACGAATCTTACAGGGCGACAAGGATAGGCAAGCGTGTTGCAGAGCTTTATATCGACCCGCTGACTGCTTATTTTATTTTAACATGCTTGAGGAATGCGTCAAGCAGGAAGGTAAACGCATTCTCATTTCTGCAGCTTATAAGCCATACACTGGAGATGAGGCCCCTGCTTAGGGTAAGGGCAAAAGAGCATGACAAAATACAGGAAGCTTTGCTTAAGGAAGACAGCTTTCTGCTTGAAGAAGAGCCCTCAATGTACGAGCCCGAATACGAGGATTTTTTGAATTCAATAAAAACAGCGCTTACGTTTAATGACTGGATTAATGAGAAAGACGAAGATTTTCTGCTTGAGGAATACAATATAAGGCCTGGCGAGCTTAATGTGAAGCTTGACCTTGCCGACTGGCTGCTTTATGCAGCAGAAGAGCTTACAAGAATGCTGCAGTTCCAGAGCCTCATTAAAGAGATATTAAGGCTGAGGCTGAGGCTGAAGTACGGCGTCAAAGAGGAGCTATTGCCGTTGGTGAGGCTTGAAAATATTGGCAGGGCAAGGGCAAGGAAGCTTTATTTTAACGGCATAAAAGACATAGCTGACGTGAAGAAGGCCGACATGATGAAACTGGCGCAAATAATCGGCAGGGCAATTGCATTGAATGTGAAAGAGCAGGTTGGCGAAGAAATAAAAGAGATAAAGCCCGGAAAAAGAAAAGGCCAGATAAACCTGAGTGATTTCTGATGCTCTTTATAGCTGCTTTATACTCTGATGAGGAGGTTTATGACAAGTCTGTTTCATTTCTAAAGGAGAAATTTGGCAATGTTATTATCGAGAGCAAGCCCTATAACTTTACATTTACTGATTATTACAATGAAGAGATGGGCTCTGGATTAGTGAAACGATTTATTGTTTTCAGGAAAGAGGCTAACAAGAAAGAATTGGCTCAGGTTCGAAAGTTAACTGGCGAGATTGAAGATAAATTTAGAGTAAATGGCAAAAGAAAGATAAATCTTGACCCGGGCCATATATCCTCTGACGAGGTTGTTCTGGCTTCTGTTAAAAAGAAGGATTTTAAGGAAGAGATTGGCAATGGAATTTTTGCCCATAGGATTTATGCTTTTGAGAATGGAAAGGTTAAAACTTTTTTTCATACATTTCCTGATTACAGGGTTGAAGGGAATAAGATGTTTTTTCTTAGTATAAGAAATAAGTTTTGTGAATAATCAATATAACAGATTTTTAACTCCAAAAAATTTCTGAAAGAACCAAGAAGAATG
>Ga0209541_10014897_pt1 | contig 11683 bp, 14 predicted proteins | sample RifCSPlowO2_01_FD_184027 | JGI IMG/M metagenome (GOLD analysis project Ga0209541, IMG submission 184027) | Groundwater microbial communities from Rifle, Colorado - Rifle CSP2_plank lowO2_0.1 (SPAdes) (version 2) | ecosystem: Environmental > Aquatic > Deep subsurface > Groundwater | place...
TTACTGAAGGTGAATATAAAAGTGATACAAGCGGGCAATCGATAGATATCTATGAATTTAGCAGTAAATTAAAATTAAAAAGAGTGCTAGCCCATGAATTCGGACACGCACTCGGACTTAATCACGTAGAAGACCCAAAGGCTATTATGTACCGCTTAAATGAGAGCACAAATAGCGCCTTGACCGATAACGATTTAACAGCCTTAAAAGCCCATTGCAAGATAAAATAGGGATAGTATAATGTATTTATGCTAAAACAAGAAGGAATGGGACAAAAAAAACTAAAGCTTGAGCCTGAGGCACCGAAGAGTATGTTTGACTACATTCATATTAGTCCGAACCAGAGAACGAGAATTATCCAAAGTATCAGAGATAAACGTAAAGGTAGAAATCCTGAACCCCTTACTGAGTTGGAAGAAGCATTTTTTAGGGAAAATAGAGAAATGTTATCTCATATCGAAGAAAAAGAAAAAGACGAAGAAGCTAGACAATCTTTAAACTAATTCTATAAATTAATTTAAAATATCATGAATAAAACATATGTTACAACAATAGTCGTTTTGGTTTTGCTGGCAGGCGGGTTGTTTTTTATGATGAATAGTAAGGAATTAGAAGCTCCAGTAATTAATAATCAAACGACGCCCACCTCGCCTAGCGCACCGGGAGACGTAGCATGCACTATGGATGCTAAAATTTGTCCAGATGGAAGTTCGGTAGGTAGAGTCGCACCGACCTGCGAATTTGCCGCATGCCCTTCGACCAGCGCTCCGGTAAAAGAGTTTGTTGTGACCGGCCAGAACTTCTCTTTCTCACCTTCGACTATCATAGTAAAAAAAGGAGACAGAGTTAAAATAACTTTCAAGAATACGCAAGGGTTTCATGATTTCAAGATTGATGAGTATAGTGTAGCTGCTGCTCAGACAAAATCTCCGGCTGAAGAAGTTCTGGAATTTACGGCAGACAAGGTTGGAACTTTCGAATATTACTGCTCTGTCGGAAGCCACCGAGCGATGGGCATGAAGGGTACACTTAAGGTTGAATAAAATATATGAATAATGTAAAAATTTTCTTTTCGGTAATTGGTATTTTGTTTGCAGGAATAGTGTTGACAGTGATATTAAATCCGAGTACCAGCACGGTAATTACTCCAGGCAAGTACGATACTTTTGCACAGTGCTTGAGTGACAAGGGAGCTACCTTTTACGGCGCTTTTTGGTGTCCGCATTGCCAGGCCCAAAAGAAGCTTTTCGGAAATTCTGCAAGGTTGCTACCTTATGTCGAATGTTCAACGCTTGATGGAAAAGGCCAAGTGCAAGCTTGTACAGAAAAAGGAGTCGCTAGTTATCCTACTTGGGAATTTGCTGATGGTTCACGTTTGACAGGAGAGATTTCTTTAGAGGAACTTGCTAAAAAAACTTCTTGTGCCCTACCTCTCGGCGATATAAGTCCAGTTCTTCCACTCGAGAGTGGCGCTTCCAGTCCCGCTTTATAGAAATTTATATGAACTTTGAAACAGTCCATTATTTAAATTTATTTTTGGGGGTTGGGGCAGTTGGGCTTCAGGTTTTTTCAGTTGTTGCTTTGTATCTCCTTTTTATTGGATCTAAAAAGAACGCATACTTGTCTTTTATTGATAAACATTATTTATCGCTAGGTTTTATCATCTCATTGTCCGCTTCTCTTTTTTCACTTGTCTACTCTGAGATAATAGGTTTTGTTCCTTGCTATCTTTGCTGGTATCAGAGAGTGTTTACTTTCCCATTGTTCTTTATTTTTGGTATGGCTATATGGCACAAAGATCGCAAGATAGTGAAGTATGTCTTGCCATTACTTTCCGTCGGCTTTTTTATTTCTGTTTATCAGAACTTTATGTATTACTTTGCCGACACTGGGAATCTCCCGTGTGATGCTTCTGGAGTATCGTGCTATCAGCATTTAGTCTCGGAGTTTGGTGGATATATTTCGATACCGATGCTTGCTTTGACTAGTTTCCTGGCTTTGGTTACTATTGTTTTAGTAGCCCATTTTTATAATAAACCTGCCCGCAATGCTTTCAGTATAGCTGATGCAGGCGGGGAAGATTAAAAATTATGTTGAAATACGTTTTAATTTTATTAGTAGTAATAGGTGGAGCTTGGTTTTTATTAAGCAGAGATAATTCTCAAGTTTCATCGGTAGATAATTATAGTCGGGAAGAAAATACAAAAGAAAATATAGAGACAAACAAACCCATGACAGCAACATTACACACCAATAAAGGAGACATTACAATTGAATTTTTCGAAAAGCAGGCTCCAAATACGGTAGCCAATTTTGTGAAACTTGCTGGGTCTGGTTTTTATGACGGAGTAAAGTTTCACCGGATAATAAAAGGATTCATGGTTCAAGGCGGTGATCCGCTCACGAAAGATGATTCGAAAATGGCTCTATGGGGCACAGGTGATCCGGGCTATAAATTTGCCGATGAGTTGGGGCCTGACAACAAAAATGACGTGGGAACGATCTCCATGGCCAATGCCGGACCAAACACGAACGGTTCACAGTTTTTCATAAATGTAGCGGCCAGTAATTTCTTGGATAGCAAGCACACGGTTTTTGGACGCGTAGTTTCTGGCATGGAAGTGGTTAAAATCATTGAAGATACTCCGACTGGAGACTCCGATAGGCCGCTTACTTCAGTAGTCATAAATAGCATCACCTTGAACTAAAATATGTTATACTGACATTAAGTGGAGATTATTATTCATTTAACTTTTTAAATTTATGGGAAAAGGCAATAACGCTTACAGGAAAGACGTAAAAAAACCGAAGAAAAACAAAAAGAAATAGTTTAAATGGAAAATAGCAAGGATCATAAGGCTCAAATACTAATTATCGACTTGGGTTCTCAATATACCCAAATAATTAGACGGAGCTTACGCTATTTAGGATTTCATTCTGCTATTGTAAGTCCAGAAGATTCTTTGAAATGGGTCAAAGATAATAAGTCCAAATCCTTAAAGGGGATAATACTCTCAGGAGGGAGCTCGAGCGTGTATGATAAGGATGCGCCAAAGATCGGAGAAGAGCTGCTTTCGTTAGGAATACCAATTTTAGGTATTTGTTATGGCATGCAATGGCTTGCTTATGTGCATGACAAGGGCGCTATCCAGGTGGTGAAAGAAGCCAAGTCCTACGGACCAGTGGAAATTAATTTTTCTAAGAGCGGGAGCAAACTTTTTAAAAATTTACAAAATAAAATTCAGGCCTGGTCTTCTCATGGAGATTCAGTTAAATACGCGCCGGCCGGTTTCAATGTAGTTGCAACTTCAAAAAATGAAGGAGTTATTGAAGCGATAGAAAATGTAGAGAAGAATTTCTTTGCAGTGCAATTTCATCCAGAAGTGGAACAAACGGAAGATGAAAATATGATTTTAAATAATTTCGTGAGTAATATTTGTGGTTGCAAGAAAGATTATTCAAGAAAAGATGTGATTGCTGAGATTCAAAATAGCACAAAAGAATTATTAGGGAAAAATACAGCAGTAATTGGAGTCTCCGGCGGAGTCGATTCTACTATGCTTTCTGCCATCCTTACTCCTGTTTTAGGAGAACAGTTAAGGTCGTTTATGATAGACACGGGTGGAATGCGAAAAGATGAAGTTGAAAAAGTCAGAGGCATAACCAAGAGAGTGGGCATTAAGTTAGAAGTAGTTGAAAAGTATAAAGATAAATTTATTCAAGAAATAGGAAAGACTGTAGATGCGGAAGAAAAAAGGGTGGCCTTCCGCAAGGTCTATGGCGAAGTTTTTAAAGTGATAGCAAAATCATACGGGGCAACTCAGATGATACAGGGAACATTAGCGACAGATTTGATTGAATCTGGTAGTTTAGGTAAGTCCGACTTAATTAAAACACATCATAATGTCGATCTTCACTTAGGGCTCAAAGAGATAATGCCACTATCTGACTATTTTAAATTTGAAATTCGCGAAATGGCGGAGATGTTTGGCTTAGAAGAACTAGTGGCCAAAAGGCAGCCTTTCCCAGGGCCAGGACTTTACCTCCGAGTAATTGGCATACCAGTATCGAGCGAATTATTAGAGATAGTTCGTGATGCGGATCATGAAGTAACTGAGATTCTAAAAAAACATAATTTATACGATAAAATCGCTCAAACAATTGTCGCGCTAATAGGTGTAAAAACTGTCGGGGTGAAAGGGGACGGCAGAGTCTATGGATATTCTTTAGTCGTACGCACTGTCGAGACGGTCGACTTCATGACCGTGAAAGGTTTTTATTTGCCAAAAGAAGTTTGCGAAGAAATCATGAGCACCTTAGGAAGACACAAGCAAATCGTTCGCGTATTTTTCGACTGGACAACGAAGCCTCCGGCCACAACGGAATTTGAATAAGTAATTAAAATTGATATAATATTGAGGGTAGCCCTCAATATTACTAAATATTATATAAATAAATATGGAACGAAAAATAAAATTTACACAAGGAGAATATTATCATGTATATAGTCGAGGAGTGGAAAAAAGGAAAATCTTTCTTGACGGCAAAGACCATGAAAGGTTTCTAGCTCTTTTGTATATAATGAACCAAAATACTCCTTTCAACTTCGCTAACTTTTTAAAATATCACAAACTAGAGGAAATTTTTAGTGAAAAAAGAGAAAAGCCGCTGGTTTCAATCCTAAGTTACGCACTTATGCCAAATCACTTCCATATTTTGGTTTATGAGCATACGAAAGGCGGAATTAGTAAATTTATGATGCGACTACTTACAGCTTATTCAATGTATTTCAATACTAAATACGAAAGAAGCGGCCCTCTTTTTATACACCCTTTTCGTTCCGCGCATATATTAAAAGAGCCACAATACTTATGGATATTTTCTTATATTCATCTTAATCCTCTAAAAATTAAAAAAATAAATATTGAACTTGTTACTCCTAAAAATTTAAGCTTAGCAGAAAGTTTCCTTAATTCTTATAAGTATTCAAGTTACATTGACTACGAGGGTAGTACAAGACCTCATTCAAAAATATTGGAAATGTCTATCGTACCAGAGTATTTATTGAAAACCAGTGTTAATTTAAAAGATTATAAAAAGTGGTTAATGGTAGAAAATATTGAGGGCTACCCTCGATATTAACGATATTAATAAAAATAAAATGCTCGTGTTTACCAAAAAAGAAATAGCTTTGATACGAAGACTAAATACTCCGGCCAAGGTGCAGGATTTTTTGAATAATTTGAAATTGAATTTTGAAAAAAGCGGAGCGACTTTAAAGTCTCCAGTTCGAGTGTTGCGCGAAGGGAATGCGCATTGCCTCGAAGGTGCGCTTCTTGGGGCGTATATATTGTCGAGCCACGGTTTTACTCCGTTTATAATGCATTTGAAAACTACTAAAGAAGATTATGATCACACAGTAGCTCCATTTAAAATCGCTGGTCTCTGGGGCGCGCTTTCTAAAACCAATCATTCAGTGTTAAGATACCGCGAGCCGGTTTATAAAAATATTCGCGAGCTTGCCATGTCGTACTTTCATGAATATTTTCTAGATAATGGCCGAAAAACTCTAAGACAGTATTCCAAGCTTTTGAATTTAAATATTTTTGAGAAGGATTGGGAGTTGTCTGATAAAGATTTGTGGGGGATAGATCAAGAATTGGATAAAATAAAACACTATAATGTTGTTCCTAAGTCACATAGAAATAAATTAAGGAAAGTAGATAAAGTAGAGATAAAGGCAGGAAAAATAGCGGAATACAAATAAATTAGGTGCTAGAATAATTTAAGTGTATAATGTTATTTATTAATAATTTATTTTAAAGAAACTATGGAATATTTATTTTTATTGGGCAGAATTTTACTAGGAGGATTCTTTATAAGGAGTGGCTATAACCATTTTGCGAACTTAGCGATGTTCACTGGCTATGCCCAGTCTAAAGGCGTTCCTATGGCGAAAGCTTCTGTGGCTATCACAGGACTCATACTCCTTTTAGGAGGGGTAGGAATTTTGCTAGGATTTCAGGTACAATGCGCAGTCATACTACTCTCGGTTTTCCTGATTGGGACCACTTTCAAGATGCACGCATATTGGAGTATTTCTGATCCAATGTCTCGTATGGTGGAGAGTGTCAATTTTTACAAGAATTTAGCGCTACTCGGGGCTGTACTGACCCTCCTCGCTATCCCTCTGCCTTGGGTGATGTCTTTGATGCTCTGGTAGAGTTATTCCCCTTTCTTTACTTCTTTTTTGACTTCGTTCTTATGTCCGTGAGCATCAACTTCATAGGAAGTGTTTTGCTGTTCAAAGAAGTTTACTAGTTCGAATACATCCGTAGCCGTAGACATCCATTTGGCCGGATTAGTGACGTTAAAGTGGGGTGGTAGGCCGAGCTCTTCTAGTCTTCTGTCAGCAACATACTGTACATATTGATTCACGTAGTCGGCATTTAAGCCCAAGATCCCTTTTGGGAACATGTCTTTGTTGTAATTAACTTCTAGATTTACTCCCTCTATAATTATATTTCTGATTTCGTCGGCGAATTCCTCGGTCAAGAGTTCTGGGTTCTCTTCCAGCACAGTATGAATAAGTTGAATGCCGAATTTAAGATGTAAAGATTCATCGCGTAGTACCCAAGTGATCATTGATCCTAAATTGCGAAGTTGGTTTCTCTGGCGGAACGACAGTGCCACCATGAAGCCGGAATAAAACCAGGTACCTTCCATCACTACGTTTGTAGCGACCAAATTGCGCAAGAAATCTTTCTTACCTTCCGGAGTTTCAATGTCGAGAGTATCTTCAGTCATGCGGATAAGATATTTATTTATGAAATTTTCTTTTTTTACCATTGAGTCGGTATCTAGGTGGGTGCCATAGACGCGCGTGCGGTCTAGCGGAAATGTCTCGAGAACGTATTCGAAAGATACGCAGTGGTTGGCTTCTTCAAACATTTGTTTAGCTAGATACAAATGACACTCTGGAGATTTTAGATATGGATATATTCCTAAAGCAAGCGAGCGGTTCACGATGAGTTCAGCAGGATTGAAAAATGCCATCAGAAATTCTACAGCATGCTTTTCGTCCTCTGTCATTGTTTTCCAGTCAGTCAAATCTTCTCCTAGTGGTATTTCGTGAGGGAACCAACTATTTCGCACGGCCTGATTGTACAAGTCGTACGCCCATTTGTAATGCATGGGATGCAAATTCATGTCCGTCGGGGAGGCTTTTCCTAGAATCATATTTTTAGGCGCTAGAACTATTAAATTTAATTTATAATATTTTTAACTTGCTTTACTGGCAACCTTCACAAATCATAGCTTCGCTCGGGTCTTCGGATATATGAATAGTTAATTTCGATGTTTCTTCTATTACTGTTACCGGTACAGGCACTTCGGGGGTAATAGTTGAAGCCACAGGGGTACTAAGTGTGCTTAATATTAAGGATGGATTCGGACTAACACTCTCTATTTCTATCTCTACTGGTTTCTGTTTATCGCGAAGTACCGCAAACCCTCTTTTGCCCAAGGCCTCAGCCTTGTTTACTACTGTTGTAGACTGCTCAGCGCTGTGGCGTGGCTTCATATGGAGGTAATATGTCGTTTTGAGCCCTTTATCCCAAGCAGTAGTGTAGATGTTCATGATCTCATCTATGTCCCTGATGTCGAGATACATGTTTCGTGAAATTCCCATGTCAACCCATTTTTGTGCACGAGCTGCTACTTCAATGTAGGCGTAAGGGGAAACAGAAAAGGAAGTTTTATAAATCTTTTTTATGTAATCTGGAATCTCGGCTATAGATTCGATGTCTCCATGATTCTCTAGTATTGCCTCGCGAGTTTTTTCCCAGAGATTTTCTTTCTTTAGCGCTTCCATCATGTTGCCATTTACTTCTAGATACTTTCCAGATATTTTATTTCTTGAGAACATCTGGGTGAATCTCGGATCAATACCTGGAGATGTGCCAGCCACGAGCCCGATGTTTGCGTTAGGCGCTATAGCGAGAAGGGTAGCGTTACGAATACCACGTTTGACTTTAGCCCGTACTGAATCCCAGTCTAGGCTTGGAAGTATTTTAGCCGATTCTTTTTTGACAGTGAGTTCGCGGTCTCGATCAATCTCTAATTTTTTTATCGTATCAATCGGAACTTGTCCATGCGACCAGCCGGACCCTTTGAAGTTTTTATAACTTCCTCGTTCTTCTGCTAAGTTAGCCGATTCGTCGATAGACATGTAAGAAATAAATTCAAAAACTTGGTCTGAAAAATCCGCAGCTTCTCCGTCTTCATATGAATACCCTAACTGCTCGATAGAGTCGGCAAATCCCATGAGTCCCAAACCTACCGCCCGATTTTCCGAGTCAGCGCGTATAGCTTCCTCTATGGGAAGCTCATTTATATCTACGAGGTTGTCGAGCTGCCTCGTGGCTAGGCGGACAGATTCTTCCAATCTATGCCAGTCAACTTGTCCGTTTATTATATGTCGCGCTATATTTATTGAAACCAAATTACAAACTGCCACATTTTCTCTGTCCGTAGGTAGAGTAACTTCGGTGCAAAGATTTGAGCAGTGTATAGTGCCGGTATTGTTGTTGAGTGCGCGCAAATTGATAGAGTCTTTCCAAGTAAGCCATGGGTGAGAAGTCGTCTCGAGTGAGATCAGGATGTTTTTATACTGCTGGCGAGCTGGGATAACGGAAAACATTTTGATTTTGCCTTGTTTAGCCATCTCCACGTATTCGTTGTATCTCGAAGAAAACTCTTTACCCACAAGCTCGTTTAGGTCCTTTACTTCTTTCGGGTCGAACAGGTACCAATCCGCTCCTTCTAGGACCCTTTTCATAAACTCATCTGATATAAACACGGCAGTATTGGCGGTTCGAGTCCTTCGGTAATCATCCCCATTGTTTTGTTTTAGGTCTATAAAGTCTTGAAAATTTAAATGCCAGTTTTCCATATAAAAACAAAGTGCGCCCTTTTTCTTGCCACCGCGCTGCACTGCGCGCACAGCAGAATCTATAATGTGCATGAAAGGAATTGGTCCGGAAGAAATTGTGTTGTTTGATTTCAAAACTGATCCTTCGGCGCGGAGCTTAGTGACGGAGAGTCCGATGCCGCCGGTGGCTTTAGATAAAAGTAATACATCCGAAACAGTCTTGCCGATGTGTTCCATGTCATCATGCATTTCCATTAAGAAACAATTTGAAAGTTTTGGATGCGGAGTACCGGCGCCGATATTCGAACTGCCGGCGGAGAGATATTCAAGCTTGGACATTTTATCGTAAAACCGCTTTGCCCACTCGTTTCCATCTTTTTCGTTGAGCGACATTCCCATGGCGACTCGCATCCAGAAATACTGCGGAGTTTCTAGCGGATCTTGTTTTTCATTTTTCATCAAGTAACGATTTTGCATCGTCGAGAGTCCGGAATATTTGTAGAGTTCGTCGTTTTCTATTTTCAAATGTGCTGCAAGTTCGTCTAAATCAAAAATGGTCAGCATTCTTTTGTCGAGTAGTCCCCTCTCAACTGCATTCAATATATATTGTTTAAAGTGAGAACTATGAAGCTTTGCAAATTCTTCTGGTGTTATAACTCTACTTTCGTCGTTGTCGTAGTCCCCGATGACTTTTTTGTAAATAACTTTAAGTAAGAGACGTGTAGCGATCTTATCGAATTCTGCACCGAACTGAGTGTTCTGTAGTGCTGCATTTATAGTGGCTGCATCCATCTCTTCAGTGGTAATACCATCATAAAGTGTGAGTCTAGTCTCTGTCGCTATCTGTATTACTTTACTGATGGGGTCTTGTAGTCCATAGCAAGCTCGTTCAATAGATTTATTTATTCTGTCGGCGTTGAAAGGTACTTTTGTTCCGTCTCTTTTTGTAATTGTAATACTCATAGTCATACATTATACTCCATTTTGAAACTGTACATCAAGTTAATATCTTAAAAATTAGCACAACAAGAAGACAGTCGTGTTTCGTCAATACTCTCTCTAAAAAATCCTTTAAAATTTTGGTATAATACCTCTATGTCTGTGAAAAATAAAAAAACAAGAATCATGGTCTTTGGCACTTTTGATGGTTTACACGAAGGACACCGTAATTTTTTCAAGCAGGCTCGAAAATTGGCTAAAAAAAGTTTTTTAATTGTTTCAATCGCCCGCGACGAAAACGTGATCAAGATAAAAGGCAAACGTCCGGAGTTAAAAGAAAAAAAACGAATGGCGTTGGTTAAAAAGTACAAAGTTGTTGATAAAGTAATTTTATCTGGCATAAGAAATCACTTGCCGCACATAATTGGCGAAAATCCGGACATTATTGCCCTAGGATACGATCAAAAAGTTTATGTCAAAAATCTAAAAAAAGACTTAAAAAATAAAGGTATATCGGTCAAGATCGTACGCCTCCGAGCATACAAAAAAAATATTTTCAAAAACCGCTTAATAAAACAAAAAAGATAAAAATAATTGCTCATGAGCATGCTCAGTAGCAATAGTCCTTATAAAAAAATTACCACTTCTTGTAAAGATTACCACCCCCTTCGATTAAAATCGAAGCACCCCTCCTCCACAAGGAGGGGGGGAAATGGAATCATAACTTGCCTTCCTTAACAAGTTCAATCGAAGTTTTACCTGTTTGCACTTTTAAAATAACTTCGCTTGGATTTTGTAGAATGTCTTTAATTCTCTCCACTTGCTTGATAACTGTATTGGCTGGTATCTTTTCAATTTCAAAATATTCCACCTTGTCTGATTCTCTGCTCGATGCAATTTTCCCACCGACAACTCTACATAAAAAAGTAAAAACAACATTATTTTTTTCTGGTTTAAAAGAAACTCCGGCAATTTTAATAACTTCAGCATCAAACCCTGTTTCTTCTTTTATTTCTCTTATAACTCCATCCCAAGGAGATTCATTGGCTTCTAATCGTCCGCCAGGTAAGTTCCATAAATCATAATCCGTTCTGTGGGCAAGCAACACACGTTTCTGTTCATCAAAAATTATCCCGAATACCCCAATTGTAAATAATGCTTGCATTTTAGAAATTATATCACCACCTCGCCCTTTGGGCACTCCTCCTCCTCCATAAGGAGGAGAGGATGCGAGTCCAGTTCCCCCCTCTTTAGGAGGGGTTAGGGGTGGTGAGTGCCAGTTGAATCCTTCTTACGACCCTTTCGGTCTCAGTAGCTATTTCTTTATTCTTAAATCGCAAGACCTTTATGTCCAGTCCTTCAAGAAATTTTAACCGCACCGCATCATATTCTTTATTTTCTCTTTCTAAATGCTGAGGTCCATCGATTTCTACTACCAATTTTTTCTCTGGGCAATAAAAGTCCGTAATATAGCCTCCGATACTATGTTGTCTTCTCCATTTAAAACCAGTTTGAGAATTTTTGAGTCGTATCCATAATAAAATTTCTTCCGGGGTGCTATTATTTCTTAAATTTTTCCGACGTTCTGATAGTCTTTTTATGTTGTGTACTATTTTCATAGGATTTTTTTCTACTCGTGGTGATTTAATTTTACCACCTCCCTCTGGATTACCAGAGTACTCCTCCTAGATTAGGAGGAGAGGATTCATCTAATTTTTTTTTCCTCCCCTCCTAATTTAGGAGGGGATTAAGGGGTGGTGAATTTTGTTTCCTCCCCTCTTTATGGAGGAGGGGTGCTCCGACTTTAGTCGG
>Ga0209541_10014901_pt1 | contig 11681 bp, 11 predicted proteins | sample RifCSPlowO2_01_FD_184027 | JGI IMG/M metagenome (GOLD analysis project Ga0209541, IMG submission 184027) | Groundwater microbial communities from Rifle, Colorado - Rifle CSP2_plank lowO2_0.1 (SPAdes) (version 2) | ecosystem: Environmental > Aquatic > Deep subsurface > Groundwater | place...
GGAATTCTTCAAGAGCTTAGGAAAAAATTCAAATTCATCCTTATCGGAGGATGGGCCGTATTCTTATATACGAAATCCCTTAAGTCTAAAGACATCGATATTATCATTGATTACGACGAATTGGGGAAGATTAAAAAAGAATATGATGTTTCCAAAAATGAACGGCTGAAAAAATACGAGGTAAAAAGCGGGGGCATAGATATCGATATCTATCTGCCTTATTTTTCCGATCTGGGATTGAAAGCCGAGCAAGCCCAAAATTATTGCCAAAATCTGGAAGGTTTTTTCGTGCCGATCCCCGAAGTTCTGCTTATTCTTAAAGTTTACGCCTATCTAGACAGGAGAGGCAGCAATAAGGGAGAAAAGGATTTAATCGACATTTTCAGTCTATTAAAAAATGCGGAAATCGACTGGCATAAATACAAAGAATTGATAAAAAATCATGGCTTAGAAAATTTAAACGGGGATTTTAAAAATTTGATCTCTTCGGCCAGGGCTATCCCTGAAATAAAATTATTAAACCACAAAATTTCCAAGCTCAAAAAAGAAGTATTAAGAAATTTAAGATAATGAACCCCGTTAGGAGTCCTAGGCAGAAAAAATTTAGATAAAATTTTTTCTGTTTATTGATAACGGGGCATAATTAAAAGCAGAGGTTCTTCTGAAATCAGCCAAAAGCTGTATAAGACGAACTTCTAACGGGGTGAAAAAAACAGCTTTAATCGTCTTTGGCATCTTTCTTCTTATTCTGGGGCTAGCTTTAATCACTAATTGGCGGTTTCAGAATTGGCAAAAAAACTTTAGGGGAGAGTCGTTTTTCAAATTAGAATCGCTCGGCTTGGAAGGATTAAAAGAAATTTTTTCTCCCACTGCTTCAGAAAGCCAAAAATTTGTCAGCCCCGACGGAAAGTTATCGGTTGAATATCCGGCTGACTGGCTGGCCATAGAGGAAAAAGAAATTTTAAAAAACCTGGTCCCGGAAGACTGGGCCTTAAAATATAATTTGGAAACCCTGCTTTTGGCTGCCAAAATACAGAGGGAAGGACTCGCCCAATTAATCATTTATAAGGGGGATTTCAACTTGACTATCCCCGAGATTGTCAATGAGATGGCAAAAGCCAATCAAGAACAGAGCTGGCAAGTAGAATTGATTTCCTCTGATTTCCAGGAAAAAGAAGGTGTTTTTGAGGCCGGCTATCAAGACCCTGCGGGTAATATTATCCGTTCGCGGGAAAAAATATTAGCCGGCGAAGAAAATGAAGTTTATTTTATCAGCGCTATCGCTCTGGAAAAAGACTGGCTGGAATCGTCCGGCGATATTGAAGAAATTATAAATAGCGTTATTCTTATTCCTTAAAATACCGTTTGTTATTTATTTTTGATTTTGGTATAATAAAATAAGGAAATGCTTGGGATAATAAAAAATAAAAAATTTTTTCTTTGCCTGACGGTTCTGGGAATTTTTGCTTTTGGCTCGGTGTCTTTGGCCGCTCTTAACGTGGATTGGCCCAAGTCTCCCATGGGGACGGAATTAAAAGAGGGCTCCCTCACTATCACCACATTAATAAAATATCTCTATGAATGGGGCATCGGTATAGCCGGGTTTGCCGTTTTTATTGTTCTGGTTTTTGCCGGCGTTGAATACCTGACTTCAGTTGGCAACGCGTCAAAAATGAAAGATGCTATGGATAGAATCAAATCTGCTGCTTTTGGTTTGGTTTTGCTTTTGGCGTCTGTTTTGATACTCAATACCATTAATCCCCAGCTAACGGTCTTGAAAACGCCGACTTTTGGAATAGTAACGAGTACTACTCTCAATCTGCCCCTTGACTATTCTGAAAAAGGTTTTGAGCCTTGCCAAAAAGCGACTCTTTATGAAGATTCTAATTTAAAAACCTTTGTGGACTTTACAAACCCCCCCTTATTGAAAGGGGAAATTCCGCTCGGAGATACGGCTTTTGGTTCTAATTTAACGATAAACTCTCTTAAGTTTACCGGCGACTGCGTTCTTCTTTTATATCCATCGGCTAGTCCCGATGAACCCATAATGATTGCCGGCATAGGAAAAAAAGGAAGGGAAGTTAAAAATATTGGAAGAACATACGGGGAAGACACATTTACGAAAGCTACTTTGAGTGACGTTGGTGGGAACACTTGTCCAACGCTAGCCTGTCTATATGAAAATGATGAGTATAAAGGATTAAATATGCCCATTAGCCTAACCCGAACGCTGGATGGTACTTTTATTAACAATGAGGTGAGTTCAGTAATTGTTAATGACGGGTATATCGCGGTTCTCCAAGAACATGACAATTTTGAGGGAAAATGTTTGAAGGTAGATGCCCCGGGCATAGAAACATTAGATAATACCAGCAATGACAAACCTGATGATGATACGCCCATACTAGAAGACAACATGGCTTCCGCGGTTGTTCTGTTAAAAGCTTCGGAAGACCAAACTATTCCCTGGGGAGCTATCAAGCTTTGCGACAATGCCTCAAAAGACGGCGGCTGCGCCAAGGGCTGGACAGAAACAATAACCATAGATACTCTGCAGGTTATAAATAACGATGGCGCTTCCCGAATTGAACTTGAGCCGGGATATGCTGCCATAATTTTTGGTAACGCTGATTACGAAGGTGACTGCCGAGTTATCACCAAAACCACCGACATCGGCATTGGCGGCCACATAAAAGTCGATAGAGAGCCCTCTTCTATCCAAGTGATGGCGATTGAAGGAGTGGAAGGCAACAAATCTTTGTTTATGTATTAAAATGAATAAAAAAACTTTATTACTTTCATTCTTTGTTTTAGGTTTTCTTTTCCTAACAACTCCAAGCGCTAGGGCTATAGGGTTTTTGGGGTTTGATTTTCCCATTGAACAAGTAGTCGGCAATCAATTAGACGCTTTGTCTTTTGTAGATGATACCTTGCTCAGGCTGATGCTTTTTATCGCGCTCTTAGCTCTGGAATCAAGCGCTTTTTTGATGATCTCGGCCAATCTCCTGGACTGGACTTCCAGCTTGTCAATAGATTTAGGTACTGGCAATAGTTTGGTTACTGCCGGCTGGAATTTTACAACAGGGCTGGTAAATATGCTCTTTATTCTAATTTTTATTGCCATTGCTTTGTCTTATATCTTCAAGGCTGAAACCTGGGGCATGAAAAAAGCCCTGCCCAGATTAATTATTATGGCTCTTTTGATTAATTTCAGCCTGCTTTTTGTCAAGATTTTTGTTGATATCGGCTGGATTCTGCAAAATTCTTTAAAAGAAACTTTTTTTGCTGGCGGGAAGCTGGCAACAGCGCTTATAGAACCCTTGACTAAACAGCTGCTTAATTTTGGCAAAGATTTCATAATCCAGCTCATAGGCTATTTTTTCCTTGGCTTGCTTCCTTTTGGGCCAGCTTTAAACTTGGTGCGATGGGGTTCGGTTATTATAACTGAAATACTTAGCGGAGCTGTCAGCCAAGCCTTAATTTTGATTATTTTCAACTTTGTTACCGGATTGATTTTTTTCATTTATGCCATTTTATTCTTGGTGAGAATCGTTGTGATTTGGTTTCTGGCCATTGCCGCTCCCCTGGCTTTTGTGGCTTTTATCCTAACTCCTACCCAAAAATTTTTTCACCAATGGCTGCGCTATCTTTTGCAATGGACATTTTTGGGAATAATTATGCTCTTTTTAATGGGGCTGGGGATAAAATTATTCGTCTTCGTAACTCCGCCGGGGGGGAGCTTTGCCGGGATTATCGGGGAAAAGGGTTTCTTCGAGGGCTACACCCAGCTTGTTTTCCTTATTATTTATTTGGTAGTTGTTCTCGGAGTGGTTAAAAAAGCAGTGCCGACCGGCGGTGCGGCAATATGGGGCCTCGGAGAAATGGCAGTAAAGCAAGGAAGTAAATGGGCAGCAAGCGCTATAAGAAAACGAGGGAGTGAACGTATGGCCGGGTGGGAAAGGGGAACAAAGGAAACGGCCGAAAGGGTGGCGGTTAAATTGGAAAAAGGAGAACGGGTCACGCTCGGCGAAAGATTACGAATTGGAACATGGACTAAAAGACCAGAAAAAGCGCTGGAGGTGGGATTGAGGGCTGAGGCGAAAGAAAAAGGGTTAAGAGAAAAAATATTGGTCCAGGAAAAAGCAAAAGTTCTCGAAAAAGCTCCTAAAGAAATTGAGGACAGAAGGAATTACTTACGAGCTGAACTGCTCAAAGAGGAGGACAAGGGAATGCTGCGCAGTTTGGATAAGATAGCGGCTATATTAGACATCATAGCTAAAGAAGGGAAAATCCGTGAGGTTGAAGAAAGATTTATTTTAGATGCGATCAAGAGAGGAGTGAATCCGGATAGAATTTTAGAAAGAAGACCAGACCTGGCTCCAATGATCGGCAAGTCTATTGCTGAAGCAATAAATAAACTAGACCCGGTGGAATTCCGCACTAAAGTCCAAAAAGAAGCCTTCCAAGGCCCCAGGGGCGCCGAGGTGGTTATGCATCTTCTAAAAGATGAATCAAAATTCTTGGATATAACACTCAACGCTAAAACAGAGTTAAAAAATGAAATTCTTAACACTCTAAACACCCTTACCAAACAGGTGGGCCGCGAAGATTTAGCATTAATCAGTAAGAGAATTGACGAATTCTCAAAAAACCCGAAATGGAGGGGCATAGGCTTTGGCCAACCACCAGAGAAAACCCCGCCAAAAGAGCCTCCCAAGATTGCGCTGCCCGGTTCTAAGGAATTTGGGGAAGAGCAAGAAAAAATAAGGAAAAAATTATGATGAATAAAAATATTGAAACGCCAAAGGAGACAGAGAGTTTTGAATTTCCGGAAGAAAGCAGCCAAATAGTGGCTCAACTGCTGGAAAAATACGGCTTACAAAAGGCCCAGGAAGAGGGGGTCAAAAAATTTGTTGAATTAATTGAATCAAGAATCCCAAAAGGAAGAAATGAAATTTTTGAAAACTTGCCGGGAACTAAAATTTCGCAATTGATTAGAGAATATGCGGAAGGCGGACTCATATTAGAAAAATTGCCGAACCTGCTAAAAGAAAAGCTGGCAATCCCAGAAAAGGAAGCGCAAAAGCTGGCAAACGACCTTGAGGGTAAACTACTTAATCAAATCAAGCCAGCAGCGCCAGCGCCGCCCCCAGAAAAAATGGAGCACCCGCAAAAACCTGACACTTATCGCGAGCCCGTAGAATAAAATGCCCCAGTATACTGTTCCACAATTTATTGAACACCAGGCCAAAATAATAGGCCCGCTGACTTTTCAGCAGTTTTTTTATATAGGCACTGCGGCGGGAATATGTTTTATTCTTTACTTCACCCAGCCCTTTTATCTTTTTGTCGCGGCTTCTCTTATTGTTTTTGCCGCAGCAGCAGCCCTGGCTTTCGTAAAATCCGGGGGCAGGCCCCTGCCTTTGGTTTTTAAGAATTTCTTTGTCTTTACTGTTCGTCCTAAAATATATCTCTGGAAAAAGAAAACCGGGCCTCCTTTAAAATTAATCCAGGCGCTAAAACAAGAACCCATGGAAATTCAAAAAAGCCCTGTGCCGACAATAGTGGGCAAGAGCCACTTGAAGGATTTAGCCAATCAAATCGAAACCCAAAAATAATACTTATGCCCTCGCCATCAACCCAAGATTTTTTGGAAATAGATCAGATAAGAGAAGGAATTGTCATCTTAAAAAACAAATCCTTAAGAGCCGTAATGATGGTTTCTTCTTTGAATTTCGCCCTGAAATCCGACGAAGAACAATCCTCCATAATTTCGCAGTTCCAGGAATTTCTGAATTCTCTGGATTTTTCCTGCCAGATTATTGTCCAATCACGCAGGCTGAACATCACGGGCTATCTGGACAAACTAAAAGAATTGGAAGCAAAACAAGCAAATGAGCTTTTACGGGTGCAGATAAAGGGCTATCACGACTTCATCGAAGAATTGGTGGCTACGGGCACCATTATGTCAAAGAACTTTTTCGTGGTAATCCCTTTTACTTTAATAGAGGTGAAAGAGGGCTCGCGGGGTAAATTATTGAGAGCTCCTAAGACACCCGTTTTAACCGAAGAAAAATTCCAAATGGCAAAACAGCAGATATGGCAAAGAATGGAATTTGTGGCCTTGGGTTTAAGAAGGTGCGGACTCCAGGTAATGCCCTTAACCACTCCGGAAATTATTGAACTTTTTTGGGGTTTGCACCACCCAAAACAGGCCGAGGTCGGCTATTACCCGGAAGTGCCGCCGGAATTATCTAAATAATATGTTTCTCTTCAAAAAGAAAAAAGAAGAAATTCCTGAAAAAATCTTTGAAACAGAGGTTATTAGGGCGGCAGATATTGTCGCTCCGGCTTCAATTGAGATAGGGTCTGGCCACTTAAAACTCGGCGAGAAACTCGCCCAGTCTTATTTTATTTTTTCTTACCCGAGATATCTAACCACGGGCTGGTTTTCTCCTGTTATTAACTTAGATATCCCGATGGATATATCTTTCTTTATCCACCCCATTGAGGCAGGCCTTATTTTAAGGCAATTAAGAAAAAGGGTGACCGAGGTTCAGGCGGAATTAATGGAGAGGGAAGAAAAAGGATTGGTCAGGGACCCTGCTTTAGAAACCGCCTATAAAGACATTGAAGAGTTAAGAGACCGTCTCCAGACCGCCCAGGAAAGAATGTTCAAAGTGGGGCTTTATCTCACGGTTTACGCCAATGAAGAAAAGGAACTGGACAATATTGAAACAACCTTAAGGTCAATGCTCGAATCAAAATTAATCTACATCAAACCGGCCCTTTACCAGCAAAAAGAAGGATTCATCTCCACCTCTCCTTACTGTCTGGACCAATTGGGAGTTCACGTTTCGATGAATACGGAGCCCTTATCAAGCACCTTTCCTTTTATTTCTTTTGATTTGAGCTCAAATGAGGGGATTCTTTACGGCGTCAACCAGCACAATAATTCCCTGGTTTTGTTTGACAGATTTTCCCTGCCCAACGCCAATATGGTGATTTTCGCCCAATCGGGCGCCGGGAAAAGTTATGCGGTTAAATTGGAGATTCTCCGTTCTTTGATGCTGGGCACGGATGTTATTGTTGTTGACCCGGAAAACGAATACGAATTTTTATCTGACGCTGTGGGCGGTTCTTATTTTAAAATGTCTTTGGCCAGCCCCAACCACATCAATCCCTTTGATTTGCCAATCCCCAGAGAAGACGAAAAACCGGAAGACATTTTAAGGTCAAATATTATAAACTTGGTTGGTTTAATGCGGCTGATGTTAGGCGGCTTAACCCCGGAAGAAGACGCTATTATGGACAGGGCTTTAACCGAAACCTACGCCGCAAAAGACATCACCCCGCAGTCTGACCTTTCAAAAATTGAGGCACCCTTAATGTCTGACCTGGAAGCCGTTTTAAATACTATGGATGGAACCGAATCTTTAGTCAGAAGGGTCAGAAAATACACGCAAGGCACATACGCTAATTTCTTCAACCAGCCCTCCACCGTCAAAATGGACAACCCTTTTGTGGCTTTCGGCATCAGGGACATGGAAGAAGGATTAAGGCCAATGGCCATGTATATTATTACGCGCTACATCTGGAACAAAATCCGTTCTGAATTGAAAAAGAGAATTTTTGTTGTCGATGAAGCCTGGTGGCTGATGCATTCCGAAGACGGGGCTTCTTTCCTTTTCGGTCTGGTAAAAAGGGCGAGAAAATACTGGCTGGGGGTAACCACCGTTACTCAAGATGTCAATGATTTTATGAGGTCGGAATATGGCCAGCCGATTATCACAAATTCTTCTTTGCAGTTTTTAATGAAGCAAAGCCCGGCCACTGCCAGCGTTGTCCAGAAAATATTTAATCTTACTGACTGGGAAAAAGAATTGCTCATGGGCGCCGCGGTGGGGGAGGGGCTTTTCTTCGCCGGCCCAAAACACGTGGCTATAAAAGTAATGGCTTCTTATTCAGAAGACCAGTTTATCACCACGGCTCCGGAAGAGGTTAAAAAAATAAGGGAAGCAAAAAAGAAACTAGCAGGCTAGTTTTATTATGGTCGCGGCTTAATGGCAACCCTTCTTTCCGGTTCCTGACCAATGCTTTCCGTAACCACGTCTGGTCTGGCAGAGGCCAGCTCTAAATGAATAATTCTTCTTTCGTAAGCCGTCATCGGCGGAAGTTGTTTTTCTTTTTTGGTTAAGGCTACATCGTCGGCTGCGGATATGGCCATTTCTTTCAAATACTCCGATTTCTTTTTTTTATAGTCATTGACATCTAAGTCAATGTAGAAATGGGGCTCTGAAACAGCCCTTTTTTGGAGGATTATTTTCAAAAGCCGCTGAACTTCGGCCAGTGTTTGGCCGCCCTCGCCAATAAGAATCTGGGGCTCTTCCATTTTCAAATCAATGGGCACGGTAAAATCCTGGGGGTTTTTTATCTCTATTGCTTCTACGAGAAGCCCTGTTTTGCCAAAGAATTCCCGGGTGATTTCTTTAATTTTTTCAAGATTTGCCTGAATCATTTTTTTTCTTTTTCAGTGTAATATATTGCTGGAAGATTGTAAAGAGGGTGGTGGTGAGCCAGTAAAGAGCTATTGCCGAGGGCATGCGCCACAGAATAAAAACAGTGAAAACCGGAAAAAAGTAAAGCATCTGCTTTTGCATCATACCAGAAAAATCTGGGGCTTGTCCTGCTTGCCCTGAGCGACTTGTCCCGAGCCGTGTCGAGGGAGTCGAAGGGGTCATCATCTTCGCCTGAAAAAATTGGGCAATTCCGGCTAAGACAACCAAGATAACTGAAGTTTCTGCCAGGTTTATCAAGCCAAAAAAAGTGGTGTTGACGCCCGACATAGCCTTAATGCCGCTCCCAAAAACCTTAAAGAGAGCGAATAAAATTGGCAGCTGGATTATTAAAAGCGAAAAACCGGAAAAAGGGTTGATTTTTTCTCTTTTATAAAGATCCATTGTTTCTTTCGCCTGCCTGGTTTTGTCGTCTTTAAATCTTGCTTGGATTTCTTTAATTTTTGGCTGGAGTTCCTGCAGGGCTTTTTGAGATTTAATTCCTTTAGCCCCCAGGGGATAAAGTATTAGTTTAATCAAAACCGTCAAAACAATCACGGCTATGCCAAAATCGTGGCCCGGCAGATATTGATAAAGCAAGACCAGCGCTTTTAAAAGCGGTTGATAAAATATTATATTAAAAAAATCTCCAATAAAGCTCATATATTTCTTAAAAGCCTTTCTATGTTTTCTTTTGTTTCCTGAAATGTTTTGTTCTCTATGCCCTTCTGAGCTATTACCACCGCGTCAAAGCCGGTTTTCAGCTCAGGTATTTTTTTTCTTACCGCCTCCGTTAGTCTTCTTTTTATTTTATTTCTAAGAACGGCTTTCTTGGCTGTTTTTTTGCTTACAATAAAAGCGAACCTAGCGGCTTCCAGGTTGTTTTTGGCTGATTTTAAAAATAAAAAGCCGTCCCTGTATCCTTTCCCGCCCGCTAAAACTCTCTTGATTTCTTTATCGTTTCTCAGGCGGTTTATTTTAGAAAGCATATATTCTAAACCGTAAGCCGCCGCCTTTTTTTTGAGCGGCGCCGAGACAAAATATTCCTCCCCGCTTTGGTTTTCTGGCGCATTCTAAAACCATGGGTTCTTTTCCTTTTTTTCTTTTTTGGCTGATAAGTAATGGACATGGTATATTTAGATATTAACAGTTTTTGCCCAATTTATCAACACTAAAACCTTTTTAAGCTTGCTTGGCTTTTATTTGACATACTGTTATAATGATTTCTAGAACTTAATATTTAAGAACATGAACCACGTTAGAAGTCTGAGTCATAAAAACTTTCTTTGAGAAAATTTTTATGCAAGGCACTAACGAGGGTATAATTTAAAACAAAGGTATTTCTGAAATTAGCTTTGTGCTAAATAAGACATACTTCTAACGGGGTGAATAAAGAAGAACTCTGGCAAGCCCTGCTTGCTCAAATTCAATTTAATACGTCTAAGGCCAATTTCGCGACTTGGTTTAGAAACACCGATATTGTTTCAAAAAAAGAAGGACAAATTGTGGTGTCTGTGCCTAATAATTTTTCTAAAGAGTGGCTGGAAAATAAATACAATAAACTAATTTTTAAGATTCTCCACAGTTTGGATGAAGAGGTAAAAGATGTGAAATATGACGTTATCCGTTCCGGTGTAAAAACAGCGGGAACCGTAACCAGCCCAACCGAAAGCGACCCTCTTTCTAATTTCCAGCAGCTGGAATTTACTGAATTAAAAATAGACAAGGAAACCAACTTAAACCCCCGTTATACTTTTGATAATTTTATAGTGGGGCCTTTTAATGAATTGCCCCAAGCGGCAGCTTTGGCCATAGTGCGCAGCCCCGGGTCTGTTTATAATCCTTTATTTATTTACGGCGGCGTGGGACTTGGCAAAACCCATCTCATCCAGGCGATAGGCAATGAGGTTATAAAAAAATTCCCGGAAAAAAGGGTTAAATACATCTCGTCTGAAAAATTCACCTCGGGAATAGTAAATTCCATTAAAAATCACGAGGTAGAAAAATTCAAATCTCTTTATAAGGATGTTGACCTTTTAATTATTGACGATATCCAATTTTTAGCCGGCAAGGAAAAAACACAGGAGGAATTTTTCCATATTTTCAATAGTTTATACGAAAAAAATAAACAAATAGTTCTTTCTTCCGACCGTCCGCCGAAAGCCATCTCCGCCCTGGAGGAAAGATTAAGGTCCCGATTCGAGGGGGGGATGATCGCCGACATTAGTCTGCCCGACCTTGAAACCAGGGTGGCTATTTTAAAAGTTAAATCGCAAGAAAAAAAGATAAGCTTTACCAACGAGGTTATTGAGTATATCGCCGCAAATATTCAAAGAAATATCAGAGAGCTGGAAGGGGCCCTCAACAGGCTTGCGGCCTACCAAAAATTAAACAACCAAAACCCCGACATAGAAACCGCCAAAACCCTTCTTAAAAATGTCATATTTTCCCCTAAAAAAGTGGCTAGCCCGGAGAAGATTATTAAGGCGGTTGCTTTCTTTTATGATTTAAAAGAGAGTGACCTTTTAGATGTTTCCAGAAAGAAAGAAATCGTCAAACCCCGTCAGATAGCCATGTTTTTTCTAAGAGAAGAACTAAAAAGTTCCTTTCCTTTTATCGGCAGGAAATTCGGCGGCAAAGACCACACGACCGCTATCCACGCTCATAATAAAATTATTAAAGAATTAGAAAAAGACGAAAATCTAACAGAGGAAATAAACTTAATAAGAGAGCAGATATACCGTTTATAAGTTGTTGATAAAATGCTTTTAAAAATTAAAGACTTAATTTTTAAATTCAGCTATATGTTTCTTAAACAGCTTTATCCCCAATTAAATCCCAAATAAAATTAGAACAAAAAATAAACTTATTAACAATAATAATAACCTACAATAAATAAACTATGAAATTAATAACTTTAAAAGAAAATTTAATACTGGGTTTAAACATTGTCAGCAGAATAACCGGAAAAAATTTAACCCTGCCTGTTTTAAATAATATTTTAATGTCGGTTGAAAAGAATTTTTTAAATCTATCAACCACCGATTTAGAATTAGGAATTAAATATTGGTTTTTAATTAAAACAGAAAAAGAGGGCAAAATAACCGTACCGGCTAAAACCTTAAC
>Ga0209541_10014903_pt1 | contig 11681 bp, 13 predicted proteins | sample RifCSPlowO2_01_FD_184027 | JGI IMG/M metagenome (GOLD analysis project Ga0209541, IMG submission 184027) | Groundwater microbial communities from Rifle, Colorado - Rifle CSP2_plank lowO2_0.1 (SPAdes) (version 2) | ecosystem: Environmental > Aquatic > Deep subsurface > Groundwater | place...
GCCATCCATATGTTTATGTCTTAATTATTAATTTTCAATTTTTTGGTGACCCGACTTCAGTCGGCTTTAAAAGCACACTAAAGTGTGGTACCCTATTTATTTTTTAATTAAAAATTTCAAAGCGGGCAGTCCTTGGCCGGTCAAAAATTCCAAACTGGCGCCGCCGCCGGTGGAAACGTGAGTGATTTTCTTCTCTAGCTGATATCTAACAATAACGCTTTCGGTGTCCCCGCCGCCGACAACCGAAATGGCCTTTGACCGACCGATGGCCTGAGCGATTTTTTTAGTGCCAAAAGCAAACTTATCTATTTCAAAAACTCCCATCGGCCCGTTCCAAAAAATCGTTTTTGCTCTTTTAATTTCAGCCAAATAATGGGCAAGGGTTTTCGGTCCGATATCCAAAAATTTCCAGCGCTGATTGATTTTTTCTTTATTTTCCAAATCAATCACTTCAACCAAAGAATTGGCGTCCATTTTGTTGCCGGCCACTAAATCAAGGGGCAAAATAATCTTTTTACGGTTTTTTTTATAAATCCGCTTGGCCAGTTTGACTGAATCAACTTTTTTCCGCCGCGCCTTGTCCACAAAAACATCTTCAATAAAAGAATCGCCGATTGGCACTTTATTGGCCTTCAAAAAAACATTGGCCAGCCCGCCGCCGATTAAGACTTGATCGGCTTTTTGAATGAGCTTTTCCAAAACCGCGACTTTGTCGGAAATTTTGGCGCCGCCCAAAATAATCAACAACGGCTTTTTCGGCTGCTGACTGATTTTATTCAAAGCCTTAATTTCTTTCTCCAAAAGTAAGCCGGCATAGGCGGGCAGTAGTTTGATAATGCCGGTGGTTGAGGAGTGAACGCGATGGGCTTGGGCAAAGGCGTCAAAGCAGATCAAGTCTAAACCGTGCACTAGCAAAGCGGCGTAAAGTCTGCTGTTTTTCTCTTCTTCCGGGTAAAAGCGAGAATTTTCAAGCATGATTATTTCGCCCGCTTTCATCTTTTGAATTTCAGCAAAAACTTTCGGTCCAATGCTGTCGTCCAATTTTTTGACCGGTTTCTTTAAAACCTTGGCCAAAGCCTTGGCCACCGGATCCATTTTGTATTTTTCCACCACTTTGCCGCCCGGCCTACCCAACCAGGACAAAAGAACAATCCGGCATTGGTTCTTTAAAAGGTACTCAATGGTGGGGAGGGTTTCTCTAATTCGGCGATCATCGGCCACCGCAAAACCTTTGCCCGGCTTAATTAATGGTACGTCATAAGCGACGCGGAGTAACACCCTTTTGCCTCTTAAATTCTTGGCCTCCCTGATTGATTTTAACTTCATAACAAAAATTATTATACCACAAAAGCCCTAAAATGAGAAAAATAAAAACTTAAAAAATTAAAAATTTAAAGCGAGTCAAAATTTTATATTTTTAGGTTTTTATATTTTTATGTCTTCAAAAACAGCCGAAAAGCTTTCTTCATTTCCTGATAAACATGCTCGTCAGCGGTTTTGGCCAAGGGCAAATAAAACTTTTGATATTCTTCTTGCCAACGGCTGAATTTCTTTGCCGAAGGATGGCCGGGAGGAATAAAGCGCCAAGACCGGATATTGTCCAAAAGGTCAACGCTTTTAATCAGCCGGATTTCGGCGGAAGAATTCATCAGTTTTTTAAAGCCGGCTTTTTTGCTTTTGATTTTCTGGGCCGTAGTTTCATTTTTTGGCCGAAACCGAGTGAGCGCTTTGACTAACTGAAAAATTTGGCGGTTAAAATCTTTTTTGATTTGATCCAAACTCACGGCCGTATCTTCAACCACGTCGTGCAATAAGGCGGCGACAATAACTGCCGGGTCAGTGATTTTTAAATCCGCCATCAGCAAATTGGCAGCCCTTAAAGGATGAATAATATAAAGTGAACCTTCGTCCCGCCGTTGTTGGCCGTGGCTTTGCCGAGCGAGTTGATAGGCTTTTTTAATCAGCCGCTGATCTTTTTCAGAAAACTTTTTAAGGTTTTTTAAAAAACGTTGATAATTTTTGGCCAAATTATTAAAATCATTCATAGCTTAAAACCTGAATTTAATTATTCGCTAATCGTAAAATCTTTAAACATCGCCTGCTGACTCTGGTCGCCCTTCAAATAAAAAACTCGCAGCTGATAGGAGCCGGGCGCAATGCCGGAAATGTCCGCGGAAAATTTTTGGCTGCAGCGCTGATCAGTTTCAGTGCCCGAAATAGTAAGATTAAAAGTATCGCCAGTGCGATTCAAGACCGCCTTAAAACTTTTCTGGTCGCAACTGAAATCAGCAAAAGGAATCGCCAATTTAATGCCGTCAGGTTTGGTTTCAAACTCGGTCTCGGTGGCCAGCTCACTAGTAAAGCTGTATTGCATGGTGTAGTTTTCTTTAAGCCAGCAACCGGTTAGAAGAACCAGGATTAATAAAATTGTAGCTAGAACGTAGCGCATACATTTTCAGTATAACAAAACTGCAATAAAAAGAAAAAACGGGAAACAGCAAGTTTCCCGCCTATGGATTTGGTCCGCCATGGAATTCTTTCACACTAAGGACGCAGGTCGTAAAGCCGGCATTAGTCAGCCCCTCAACCACTTCGTCAACAATACCAGTGCTAATTCTGGCCATCACCATGAAACCAGAGCCGTCAAGGCTATCAAAATACCACCTCATCCTTACTTTTTCAAGCAATGACCTAATTTGCGATAAACTACCCTCCTTAACTTCAACCAAGAGTATTCTCCAGCCTAAGCCCGCTTCGCCAGCCGTCTTGCCTCCATTGCTTTTCATAGTTCTCCCCTCCTTAGAAACTGAAATGATCTTAATCAATAGCCGCTTAAATGTCAAGAAAAAACCAAGAGGGGGAAATGGCTCTTGGTCGTGGATAGGCGATCTTTTCGATCACCGGCGCAGCCATAGAAGAGCTGCTGGTGAATTTTACCCTGGTTAGGGGCTTTCGGGTTAGGACCTCATCACTATTGGCCCAGCTCTTCTTCGACGACCTTACTACAGGACCGACATCTCCATGGCGTTCTTCGCCGTAGGCTGGCCGCGGGCCAGCACGCAAGCCTTACGCATCTTCTTTGTCCTCCGGCAGGCTGTCCGCCTGCTTTGGAACTTCCGCGCCAGTGTCGGCGTCTGCCAAACTTGACTGTTGCTTGCCGCTAATTCCGGCTTTCCCCGGAGCGCCAATGGCGTCCCCTTTTGCCAAAACACCGGCCAAGCAGTCAAGCCAAGCAGGCAGTCTAACTGACATTATCAAATTACCATTGGCGCTAAAAAAAATCAACCCCTGCCAAAGACGGGGCGATGAGGTAAAATAGAGGACTTATTACAAATCCTAAACACTAAATTCCAAATCCTAAACAACGCTGAAGGATGAGCGAAGTCGAAAGGTCGGATTTAGAATTTTACTAAAGTTACCGCCTGAAGACGAGGGAAACCATCCACCCATATTGGGGCCTTGTTATTCGTTATTGGTTAATTGTTATTTGTTTAATGACTTGCCAAGCGCTTCTGCCATCTCGGTTAAACGCAGACTGTAAGCCCACTCATTATCGTACCAGGCTAAAACTTTGACCAAATTGCCGCCCACCACTTTGGTAAATTCCAGGTCCACCACCGAAGAATAGCAGTTGCCAATAATGTCGGAAGAAACCAAAGGCTTATTGGTCACCGCCAGAACTTTTTTAAATATCGGGTCTTTGACGGCTTTCTTGAAGGCATCGTTAATTTGCTTGACTGTTACTTTTTTTCGTTTCAAAACAGCGGTAATATCCGAAATTGAACCGCAGATGGTCGGCACGCGCAAAGCAATGCCGTCAAACATTTTATCCAGGCCTTTGACCACTTTGGTGGTGGCAATAGCGGCGCCGGTTGAAGTCGGCACGATGTTAAAAGCGGCGGCTCGCGCCCGGCGAAAATCGCTCTGGTGAGGACCGTCAACCAAATTTTGATCGGCGGTGTAGGAATGGACTGTGGTCATCATCGCTTTTTCAATGCCGAAACGGGAAGCCAAAACATCAATCACCGGCGAAATGCAGTTGGTGGTGCAAGAAGCCATGGAAACGACCTGGTCAGTTTTGCCTTTTTTGAGCCGGTCATCGGAATCTTTGGTGCCTAAAATCAAAGTTTCAGTCGCATTGTCTTTGGCCGGCGCCGAAATGATCACTTGTTTAGCGCCAGCCGCTAAATGTCCACCGGCGTCTTTTTTGGAACGAAAAACTCCGGTGCACTCCAAAACCACGTCAACCTTCAATTTTTTCCAGGGCAATTTACCGGGATCTTTTTCGCCAAAAACCGGATACAATTTACCTTGAACCTTAACGCCTTCTCGGGTCGGGATTACCGATTTTTCGTACTGACCATAAACCGAGTCATACTGCAAAAGATGGGCCAGCATTTTAATGTCCATCAAATCATTAATCGCAACCACTTCTAAATTTTTATTTTCTAAGGCCGCTTTAAAAGCCGCCCGGCCGATCCGGCCAAAACCATTAATCGCTATTTTTGTAGTCATAGAGCTTATCTCGTTAAGATTTACCACTGATCAAATTATAACATAAAAACACGAAAACATTAAAACAAAGGGGATAAACAAGTCTGTTTTTATGTTTCCTTGACCTCTGTTTCTGGGCTTTATTACCCCTAAGGCTGTAAAATATCGCGAGTCTTGCCCTCAATGGAAATTACGACCTCCTCCACCTCACTGAATTGCTTTAAAGTTTCCGTGATTTGGGAACGGATCGCTATCACCCGGCAAGAACCGGCCACGCCCGCCTGCAAAACCTGATTAAAATCAACCCGGGCCGTACCGTCCTTGATTTCTAGTTTATTAACCTTGACCCCTTCCTCGGGGATATTGGTAATAAAACCATTTTTCATATCTGGTTCGGTCAATCCCGCCAAAAGCTGCTCTAAGGCGCCGGCGATTAGTGTTTGGTCAAAATTAATTTCTCGGTCTACCGGATGAACTTTGCTGCAATCAAGTAAACCGGGATCTAAATTGATATTGCTGAAATAAACCTTGACGATTTTTTTGCTGTAACTTTTGAAATTGACGGGCAAACTGATTAAATTCTGCTCACCGCCGGCTTGAGAATTTTGGGTATAAACTTCCAATAAACCAATCGGACTTTCGGGCAGCGGAAATTCAAAGCTGGCCGAATAATAACTCCAGTCCGCTTGGCCGGGGGTGGTGACGGCTGAACTGGTGGCAATGGTTTGATTAAAGGCATCTTTCAACCGAAAAAAAATTGAATTTGTTCCGATTCGCGCTTGACCGCTGACGGCTAGCGGACTAGTAATGACGCTATTACTGAGAGGTTTGGTCACAATAATATCGGATTCAATAATCGCCACTTCTCCCGGCTGAACTTGGTCGGCGACCTGAAGGTCGGCCCCGCCCTTATTTTGATTAAAGATGGCAGTTTTTAAACAACCGGCCAAAATAAAGCCGGTCATAATAATTAAACTTAAAAAAATAATCCCCTTTTGGCTGATTGTCTTTGGCCCGATCATATTTTTTATTGGCTAACAACCTCAAGACTAAAAAATTGTTCAGCCGGCTCACCGGACACCCCATAATCAAATTTCAAATCAAAAGCTCCCGGCTCTTCAATTTTAAGCCACCATTCGTCAGTAAATTGCCCGGCCAAAATTTCCGGATTATCCAGGCCAACGATTTTATGGTCTTTAAGCCTCAAGGAATTGCCGGTTGTCGGCGCGGTCACCGTCCATTGTTTGCCGCTGTCAGCCTCGCCGGTCAATTTAAGATACAAAACGTCCCCGGGAGTAACCGTCGCGGTCTGGCCGTTTTTTCCCGTGATATCCAAAACCAAACCGGTTTCCGGCACGCCGGAGATTTCGGCCGCTGAATCGGTCTGGGCCTGATTTTTGCAGGCCGCTAAGCCAAAAGCGGCCGCCAAAATCAGCGATAAAAAAATAATTTTTTTCATAGCGCTAAAGTTAAATTTGGTAACGGAAAAATTCAACCACTTGAATATCCTCGCCAGCCGGCTTAATCAAATCTTCAACTTTTATTTTGTCGTCTTTAATATAGGGTTGTTTCAGCAGGCAAACCTCCTGATAATATTTGGCTAATTTACCCATAATAATTTTTTCCCACATTGCCTCGGGCTTTTTTTCGGCCTTCAATTGCTCGCGATAAATTTCTTTTTCCTTGCCAATCACCGCGGCCGGGATATCTTCGGGCTTAATATATTTTGGCGACATCGCGGTCACCTGCATCGCCAAATCATTGGCCAAACTAACGTTGCCGGCGGACAAAACCACCACGCCGGCAATTTTTCTGTTAGAGTGCAAATAACTGCCGATCACTTTCCCCTGAAAAATTTGAGCGGCAACCAACTGGATATTCTCGCCGATTTTAACGACCAAATCGTCTCTAATTTGCTGCTTCGCCCAGGACTCAAATTCAGCCTGATTGCCGGTTAATAGTCGTTGGGCGAAGTTTTTAACCACATCAATAAAGTCTTGGGTCCGGGCCACAAAATCGGTTTCACAGGCTAAACCAACCACCGCGATTTTGTCGGCCTGGCTGGCCAGCGCCATTACCCCTTCCTTGGTGGCCCGATCTGACTTTTTAGCGGCTTTAATCGCTCCTTTCTGGCGCAAAACTTCAACGGCCTGATCAAGATTATTATTGGCTTGCACTAAAGCCTGCCGGCAATCAACAATGCCGGCGCCGGTTAATTCTCTTAATTGGCTGATTAATTTAGTGTCAATTGACATGGTAAGCGGTTAGCTAATTTATGTTTATCTTACTTCTCGGCCTTGGCCTTTGCCGTCTGTTGGCTTTTGCCCTTTTCTTCGGCCCCGGCCTTGACGGCTTGCGCCACCAAACCGGTGATCAGATCAATTGACTTAATGGCGTCGTCATTGGCCGGAATACAGTAATTGATTTTATCCGGATTAACATTGGTGTCGCAAATGGCCACGATCGGAATATTTTTCCGGATTGCTTCTTCAACCGCGGTTTTTTCCTTTTTAACATCGCAGACAAAAAGAGCATCCGGCACTTTGGCCAGAGTTTCAATGCCGCCAACCATTTTTTCCAATTTCTCAATTTCCTTGTCAAATTCCAGCTTTTCTTTTTTGGTATATTTGTCCAATTGGCCGGTGGCTTTTTTTCTTTTCAATTCAGTAAATTTTTTCACCACCCGCGAAATTTCGGGGAAATTGGTGAAGGTGCCGCCTAACCAGCGCTCAATAACATAGGGCATCTGGCAATCCTTGGCATATTTAACGATAATAGGCTGAGCCTGCTTTTTAGTTCCTAAAAATAAAATGGTGCCGCCGTTCGCCACCAGTTTTCTGACAAAAGCCAAAGCTTCTGCCAATTTTTCTTGAGTTAACTCTAAATTAATGATATGAAACCCGCTTTTGGCCGTAAAAATATAGGGTTTCATTTTCGGATGACGTCGGCCCTGCTGATGGCCAAAATGGACACCGGCTTTAAGCATCGTCAATAAATCCGGAACATTGGGCATAAATTTTTTCCTTTTTATCCCGACTGAATCGGGAACTTCTACCGCTTTTAGCCAGACCCCTTTACTCCCCCTGAATAAATCCGGGGGCGCTCGGGGCAGGATTAGCTAAAAAGTTGCTCGGTATGTGTTTTAATTATTTAGTTTATCCCGCACCTTTCCCGAATATCCCAAATTTACCTCAGGGACAAATGAAGAGTATCGACTCCAGAGCAAGCTCTGGACTCACAAAGATGCTCGCTTGCGCTCGCACTTTGTCTCCGCAGCCTCTCAATAATATTCGAGGCTGCCCTGACCTTTCAGCTTCGTTCAAGGTCAGCTCGAATTAAACTGAGAGCTGAGCTATGTCGAAGGGCAGCAAGCTGCGGAGTATTCTTCTTGCCTCACTCGCTCGACCTCGCCTAACTTTTCTAACGAAAAGTTAGGCGGGTACTCGCTTCGTTCGGCAATAAAGGGATATTAAGACAAATCCTTTCTTTAAGGTTCAAACCTCAAAGAAAGGTGCGGGATTTCTTTGAGTATAAACGATCAGCCAAAAAATGTCAACTGATTATTATTTCCCTGACCTTAAAGCCGTCACCGGGTCTAACCGAGCGGCGGCCAGAGCCGGAAAAACGCCAAAACCTAAACCAATGGCCAAGGAAACGCCGATGGCTAGAATAATTGAGCTGGGGCTAATCACCAGCGGCCAGCCAAAACCCAAACCGGTGGCGACCAGGGAAAGCAAAAGCGATAAAACCACCCCTAAAACAAACCCTAAAATCGCCCCGAGAAAAGTGATGACGATTGCTTCCCAAAGAAACTGCCACAAAATATTATTTTTAGCGGCGCCAACGGACTTACGTAAGCCGATTTCATAAGTTCTTTCGGCCACCGACACATACATGATATTCATAATGCCGACGCCGCCGACCACCAAAGAAATGCCGGCAATCGCCGACAAAAGCAGGCTGATGGCTCCGAAAATCGTGGCATAAATTTCCAAGGCCTCGGCCATGGTGGTGACGGAAAAATCATCTTTGTCCGGATTGTTGCTGGCTAAATCGTGGCGCTCTCGCAACAAAGCGGTAATTTCGGCCGCGGTTTGATCGGCCAACTCTTGACTATAAACCTGGTTGGTGATCGCCACCACGTGGTCAATGCCCATCAGCTTTTTTTGAATGGTTCTGACCGGCACGTAGATGAAATTATCCAGATCAAAAAAGGCAATTGAACCGCGCGGCGCCATCACACCGATGACTTTGAATTTCTGCCGGCCGACTTTAATCAACTGGCCTAAGGCTTCCTCATCGCCGAAAAGCTCTTCTTTAACCGTGTTGCCCAAAACCGCGACGTTGACCAAGCTCTTATCTTCGTCGTCACTAAAAAACCGGCCGACGCTGACGGTGGAAGCGTCAATATCAATAAACGAGGCGCTGGCGCCCCAAAGCATGATTTGCTTTTTCTCGCCGCTAAAAGAAACAATTTCCTGGCCCAAAACCGAGGCGTAATTGTCTTTGATATTGGGTATTTTTTTCAGGGCCTCGGCATCAGCCAGAGTCAAGGTGGTAATCTGAATGCCCTGGGCAATGCCAATGGCGTTGGCCGTTGAGGTCTTGCCGGTATTAGGCACCTTGACTTCAACCTGAATCACGTCCGTACCGAAAGTTTCAATTTGTTCCACCACAAAAGCCTCCAGCCCTTTGCCGGCCGACATCACCGTAATCACGGCCATAATGCCGATGACAATCCCTAACACCGTCAGCAAGGTTCTGACTTTATTGCGACGCAAGGCATGCACGGCAATTTGCAGCGGGACAAATTTTATAGTTCTATTCATATCTTAAAGCCGTAATCGGGTCTAATTTAGCCGCCTGATAGGCCGGATAAATGCCAAAGACTAAACCAATGGCAACGGAAACGCCGCCAGCTAAAATAATTGAATTCAAAGTGACGATAAAAGCCCAATGATAACCAAGCAAATTCGCCGCCAAAGCGACCAGGCCGGCAATAGCGGCGCCAATAACAATGCCAATAAAACCGCCGCCCAAGGCAATCACGACCGTTTCAACCAAAAACTGGCTTAAAATGTTAATTCTTTTCGCCCCAACCGCTTTACGCAGGCCGATTTCCCGCACTCGCTCGCTGACGGAAACCAGCATAATATTCATAATGCCAATGCCGCCGACGACTAAAGCAATAGCGGCAATGGCGGCCAGAAAAAACTTTAAAACATCAGTCACCTGGGTAAAAACCGCCAAGGCCTGCTGCACGTTTCTGACGGAAAAATCATCGGCCGTCGGGTCATCAATGCCGTGCCTGACCCTTAAAGTCAGCTTAATGTCTTCAACACTTTGGTCTAAATTTTTAATATCATCAATTTTGACGCGGATAAAACCCAGGTGGTTAATGCCTAAAAGCAATTTTTGGGCGGTTAAAAGCGGAATAAAAACTTGATCATCCTGGCTTTGGAAAGCCGCTGATCCTCTTTTTTCCATCACCCCAATGACTTTAAATTGTTCTCTTCTGATCTTGACGAACTGGCCGATCGGATCTTGATTGTCAAACAAATCGTCATAAACCTCGCTGCCTAAAACCACCACCCGAGAAATTCCCCGCTCCTCTTCCAGATTGAAAAACCGGCCAAACTCCACCTCGGCTTCTTCCACTTCAGTATAGCTGGCCGTGGTGCCGGTCAGGTTGGTGTCAAGGCTACGGTTTTGCCAACTGATGGTTCCTACCCCTTTAACATAGGAAGCGACGGCTACGGCATGCGGGACATTTTCCGGTTTGGCTAAAGCCTGGGCGTCGTCGTAATTCAAGGTGGTGACGGTAATACCCATCACTGAAGCCGGCGGCCCGTGTTCGTCCGAAGCGCCGGGCAAAACGCCGATTAAATCCGAACCAACGCTTCTGATCTGGTTTAAAATCAAATCCTGAGCGCTGGCGCCGATTGACATAATAATGATCACCGAAGAAATGCCGATGATAATTCCCAGCATCGTCAAAAAAGACCTCAGTTTGCGTGAGGCGATGTTTTTGAATGATCCGCGCGCTGCTTGGTAGAAGTTCATAGAAAATTTCTAATTTCTCAAGTCCTAATTTCCAATGAAATGTCAAAATCCAAAGTTCAAATGTCAAATCATATCATCTTGCCATTTAGTCATTTGATATTTGAGATTGATTTGAAATTTGCCTGTCGGCCGCAGGCCGGGATTTTGTTATTTGGAATTTTATTAGAAATTAGAAATTCGTCATTAGTAATTTATTTCCTCAACTCCCCGTCTTTGGCCGAGCGCCGATTGGCCACCGCTTCATCGCTGACAATCAGGCCGTCGCGCAGCTTAATTATCCGTCGGGCGTGCTCGGCCGTATCCTGCTCGTGGGTCACCAAAATAATGGTTTTGCCCTCGCCGTTTAATTTTTCCAAAATCGCCATGATTTGGGTGCCGGATTTGGAATCCAAGTTGCCGGTCGGCTCGTCGGCAAAAATCACTTTGGGACTATTAACCAAAGCCCGGGCAATGGCCACCCGCTGCTGCTCGCCGCCGGAAAGCTGATTGGAAAAATAATTCAAGCGATGAGCTAAGCCGACTGATTCAACCGCCTCTTTCGCCAGCCGGTCCATTTCCTTATTGGCAATGCCGGAATAAACGAGCGGCAGTTTAACATTTTCCAAAACCGTGGTCCGCGGCAATAAGTTGTAGGTCTGAAAAACAAAGCCGGCTTTCTGGTTTCTTAATTTAGCCAGTTCATCGTCAGAAAAATCATTGACATTCCTGCCGTCAAATTCATAGCGGCCGCTGGTTAACCGGTCCAAAAACCCCAAAATGTGCATTAAAGTTGATTTGCCCGAACCGGACGGCCCCATAATCGCCACAAACTCGCCTTCGTTAATCTCAAAACTGACGCCCCGTAAAACATTGGTGACGACTGCGTCATTGATGTAATCCTTAGTTAAATTATTGACTTTAATTAAAGCAGCCATAAGGTAATTAAATTGGCAAACTTAGCAACTTATTTATCTCGAGCGGAGTCGAGAGACCAACTTATAAACTTAGCAACTTACCACTACCAACTAACCTAAAATATTTTATCATTTTTAGCCAAAAAAAAGAAGGGCAAACTCTGGGTCTGCCCTTTGGATGGGTATTGAGCTTGTCCGTCAAAAGACGGACTAAAGCTACTCGTTGGCGGC
>Ga0209541_10014906_pt1 | contig 11679 bp, 13 predicted proteins | sample RifCSPlowO2_01_FD_184027 | JGI IMG/M metagenome (GOLD analysis project Ga0209541, IMG submission 184027) | Groundwater microbial communities from Rifle, Colorado - Rifle CSP2_plank lowO2_0.1 (SPAdes) (version 2) | ecosystem: Environmental > Aquatic > Deep subsurface > Groundwater | place...
CGCGAAATCGTCCTTGGGGATGAAGGTGGCTTCGCCCCAACCTTCAGCACAGTTTTTGAGCCGTTTGACCTTCTTAAGGAAGCTCTCACACAGGCAAATTTAGCAGACAAGTTTGACTTTGGCCTTGACGCTGCGGCGAACAATGTAACTTTACCTACACCGGAATTAGTTGAGATATATAAAAGGTTAAGTAGTCAATATGGTTTGATTTATCTTGAAGATCCGTTTAACGAAAATGATTTTGTGGATTGGACAGATTTACTTTCTCAAGTTAAAGGAAAAACTGCAATCGTAGGGGATGATCTTACCGTTACATCGGTAGAAAGAATAACAATGGCCAAAAATGCAAACAGCATTGACGGGATAATTATCAAACCCAACCAAATTGGGAGCTTAACTGAGACTTTGGAGTCAGTCAGAGCTGTAAAAAGTTATGGTTGGAAAGTATATGTGGCAAATAGAAGCGGCGAAACTAGTGATGACTTTATTGCAGATTTGGCAGTTGCAGTTGATGCAGACGGGTTAAAGTCCGGTTCTTTGTCTCAACCCGAAAGACTGGTAAAGTATCAAAGGTTGGTTGAGATTAGTCAACAAAAATAAGTGTATGTTGTATAACGAGGTTGAAATAAAGTCCGCGGCTTTAGGGGGAAGTACTCTTCTTGGTACTATTAACTTGGCTCCAAACCCAAGAGGTTCAGTGCTTTTTTCCCATAACGCAAGCGGTAGTAAAGACGATCCGGTTTTGTCTGCACTTGAGCACTCCACTTTTCAGGCTGGTTTTAGCACTTTAAAATACGACTTTCACTACCTTCAAGACAGTGCTCCAGGATCTGTAGATTTGGAAAACATATCTTTTCCTGATGTGCTGAAGGATTTTGATGCCGCTTATTCAACATTGCTTAACAAAGTTACGGTTAGTAATGTTTATTTGGTTGGTAAGTCACTTGGCGGTGTTACTTCGCTTGCCTACTCAATAGAAAACTCGTTAAAAAACCCGATAATAATTCTAGGTTTTTTTGAACCTTGGGTTATGAAATATATTGGTGAATCAAAGTTGCGTGACTTGAAAGCTCCGGTTTGTGTCATTCATGGGGAAAAAGATGAGTACACTACAATTGAAGCGACAAGAACTTTACTAGGTAAAAACAGAGTTAACTCAACTTTGTATGAAATTAAGTCAGCTCAGCATGGTTTGAAGTCTTTTGATGAATCTATAAGAACCAGTGAGGACATTCTGGCTGAAGTTGAGCAGATATTACTTAAATTTCTCACCAAGTAAGTCCCAAAGCTCGGGATGATCACCATCGTACCCGAGCGCCCAAATCCCAACCCCCATCAAACCCTCTTCCAGCACTAGATCATACTTTTTAGCAAGTGAACTTTTGTTTTCATAATGTAAAGCCCTTAACTGTCCAGTATCACTTGTATAAATTAGATAGGGAGTTTCAGCCTCTTCAAGCCACAGCGAATTTTTAAGTGGAATGCTGTCGCTATCAAGGATTTGTGCGTAGTATTGTGCAACTGTGTAGCCAATTGCATCATCACCCGGAACCCTTGAAGCAAGAGGATTTGACTCCTCAATCAGAAAATTATAGCCATAATATGGAACCCCTAAAATAATTTTAAACTTCGAAACTCTCGCTTTAAAATCTGAAACAGCAGTTGTTACGTCATATTCATAAAGTTTCGGAGCCCCATTAAGAGGTGCAACCGGACCAGCATTTTCCGATCCAAATTGGTGAAAATCATAAGTCATCACAAAAAGCCCGTCCGAAACTTGAGCCAGTCTTTCAGGATCTGTAATCCTCTGCCTTTTAAAAGAATCGGCGAAAGTTGCGACTATCAAGCTTGAGTCGTAGAAGTTTTTATTCAGCTCACTTTTCATGTATTCAACGAAGTCTGTATAGAGGTTTGTAATTCGAGGCGATGTTTCTGTAGCGTGCTCAAAATCAAGGCTGATGCTTTTGAGTTCTTTTTCTCTCAACTGCTCAATAACATTGTCAGAAAGGGTAGTCCAACAGGTTTGGCAAAGTAAAAAGGCATCAATGTCGTCGTCTTTTTGCATGATTACAGTGAGGGAAACTCTTACTCCAGAGTTTTTTGCTTGCTGGATAGAACCCTTAAGTTGTGCACTGTTATTCCACGCATTCATCGCTGGGTGTGTGTTTCCATCTTCGTCTCGAGTTACAAACTCACCTTTCGAATCAACAAATAAGCCAAAGTAAGCCAAGTCGGTTAGTTTGTCGTATTGAAGATATTTAGCATTGTCTAACATCCAGTAAGGCAGATACCCATAGACTCTTTTGCTGGGGTGCGGGGTGTAGGGTCCGTTGATAACCTGAATGGTATTTCCAAGTGGCTGGTGTTTGATTTGAATCCTGTACTCTGACACTAGGAAAAGTATAAGCAGGGCAAGGTCTATAATTCCGAGCGCAATAAGTAAAAGTTTAGGCTTTATTTTCGACAGCACCCGTTTAGTTTAACAAAGGGAACTAAGTTATAATACCCTTGTGTCAGACCGAAAAAGGGTTGTAAACAACACAATTTATCAGTTAGTGGGTAAGTTTGTAACCATGGGGGTGGCTTTCATCTCAACTGGGCTTATTACCAGGCACTTCGGGGTTGAGAATTATGGAGCTTTTAGCCTGATGCTTTCATTCCCCGCGCTCTTTTTTACAATCTCTAATTTTGGGCTCAACACGATTGCGACCAGAGATTTAGCTTCAGGTTCCAAGGAAATAGACAGATACATAGGGTCGGTTTGGGTTTTTAGACTACTCTTTTCCTTGGCTCTTATGGTTCTTGCGTTTGCTTCGCTTTTTTTTCTCCCATATTCAAACTTCCTAAGGTTAGGAATAACTGTTGGACTTTTGACAATCTTAACAACCACTCTTATCAGCACCTTTAGCATTGCTTATCAGGTTCGCTTAAGGTACGACCTTTTTGCGCTCTCAAACTCTCTCGGCAGCTTACTCTATTTAGGATTAGTTTTTGCAGCACTTTATCTGAACTTTGGGATTCTTTTTTTGGTTTGGGGACAGGTCATTGGTGGTATTCTCACCTGCTTGCTTTCATACCGTCATTTGAGGGGCCTTGGAATCAAGCCGGTGTTTGCTTTTGATAAGTCCCTACTAGCCCCTCTTTTCATTTCCTCTCTTCCTCTTGGTCTAACTTATGTTTTTAGCCAAGTCAACTTTAAGTCCGACTCCATATTGTTGTCAGTTTTAAAACTTCCGGCGAGTTTTGGGTTGAGTAATGTTGAAACTGTCGGTATTTATGGTCTTCCGTACAAAGTATTTGAAGCAAGTTTAATTATCCCAACTTTTTATATGAATGCTTTCTTTCCGATTATGGTCAAAAATAACTCTGAGAGTAGAGAAAAGCTGATGCTTAATTTCAAAAAATCTTTTGGACTTTTGCTGCTACTTGGACTTGCGGCAAGTGTCTTTGGTTATTTTATGTCTCCTATCTTTGTGAATCTGCTTGGAGGATCGGACTTTTCCAAATCTATTGTGATTTCAAGAATTCTTCTTGGGGCTAACATTCTTTTTTACATTACACAGCCGTTATTTTATTTGATTGTTACTTTGAATGGGCAAAAAGCTCTCCCGTATATTTACCTATCTGCAGGAATTATCAACTTGATTCTCAATATAACTTTTATCCCAAGATACTCATACTTAGCGTCCGCAAACATTACTTGGATAAGTGAGTTGTTCGTGATATTGATGCTCGTTTTTACAGCAAGAAAACTTTTAAAGAGGGCATGATCAGTTTTTCAGTCATAGTTCCAACTTATAACCGTAAAGAACAGCTTGAAAAATGTATAGAGTCTATCAAGAATCAGGATTTTGATAAGAATGATTTTGAAGTGATAGTGGTTGATGGTGGGTCAACAGACAGTACAAACGAGTTTTTAGAAACCCAGGGTGTTGTGTGTATTATGTTGGAAGAGAGAGTTGGGCCTGGTAAAGCGAGAAATCTGGGTGGAAGAAAGGCTAAAGGTAAGTATCTAGCTTTTACAGATTCTGATTGCTTGGTTCCACGAGATTGGTTGAGCAAGTTAAAGAGCGGTTATGACAGAAGGTCTAATGTATCCGGCGTTGGTGGATCAACTTACAATCCTGAAAAATCTGTTTTTGCGCAACACGAAAATTTTATTTATACGAAGTATGTTACAAAGCAAGAGGAGTATGCGAGCAGAGCTCGAGACGAGGCACCATTTGCGCTTGGAAACATGTCGTATGACCGGGAACTTTTCTTAGCATTGGGTGGTTTTAACGAATCAATTCCATACTTTGTTTCTGGTGAAGATGCCGATTTCAAAGAAAGGCTATTGCAAAAAGGCCACACAGTTTTGTTTGTTCCTATTACAGTTATTCATAACCATACTTACACTCTCAAAAATTTTTACAACCAATCACTTCAGAGAGGGGCTGGGAGGTTATTTGATTCTAGAAAAAAAGAGAACCCGCAGAATGTTGTTGAAATTTTGTTAAGGCTTGTCGTAACACCACTTTACTTTCTTGCGAAACTAGCAGCTTTTCGTGGCAACTTGCGTATGACTTTTGTTGATTCTTTGTTTTTTGTTTTTTCAAACTTGGGAAAACTTATTTACTACAAGAAAGTTATGCAGATTAAGATATGAAAACAATTTTATTTTTAGATCACACCCCGCTAGTTGGTGGAGCTCAAATTGTACTCCTCAATTACGTCAAATATTTAGATAAACGAAAATTTAAAGTAGTTGTTGTCTGCTCAGGCGAGTCAGAATACCTTGTATCAGAATTTAAAAAGTACGCAAACAAAGTTTATGTGATTAAGTTTGGCAAGTTAAAAGTTTTCTCTTTGAAGTCAGTTCTTAACTTTTTAAAATCAACTCTTGAGATCAAAAAAATCGCGAAACAAGAACACATCGATATTCTAGCTGCCAACACAGAGAGAGCTTTTTATTCCGCTGCAATCGTTACATTACTTAATAGAAAGAAGTTGATACTTTTTATCAGAGATTATCTCTACAACAAAACAATCCTAAAAATCTTAACCACTAGAACAACAAAAATATTTGTAGTTTCAAAAGAACTTCAACGGTTTTACAGCTTAGGAAAGAACTCAGAAGTATTATATCCAGGTACAGACATGAAAATAAGGTTAGATCGAGTAGAGGGGGGTGAAGTGGGGGAAATTAGAGCCAAGTACGGACTTCAGGGAAAGACAGTCGTTGGCTTTGTTGGGAGATTAGTTAATTGGAAAGGTGCACATGTTTTAGTCGAGGCAGCAAAAAAGTTAGACAGAAAAGACGTCGTATATCTAATAGTAGGGGAGTTTGACCCCAGTAATCCTACATACCAAGCAGAGTTGCTTAAGTCCCAATCCCAAAACGTCATTTTTACAGGCTTTACCCCCAAACCAGAGCTCTATTATAGGTTTATGGATGTTTACGTCCACACTTCAATCGAAAAGGAACCTTATGCTCTTGGGATAATTGAAGCGATGGGTGCAAAGGTTCCTGTGATCGCAACTAATCTGGGAGGCTCAACAGAGCTTATTACAGACGGTCGGAACGGTCTTCTCATTGAGCCAGACGACTCTTCACAACTTGCAGACGCACTAACATCCCTACTTGATAATCCAGACCTTAGAGGCAAAATTGGCGAGACTGGTTTTGACTCTGTAATACAAAAAAACGATATTATGCAAGAAGTTAAGTATTTGGAAAGCGTGTTCAAAGTATTATGAAAAATATCCTGTTTATAATTCTTGCACTTACATTTTTAGCATCAGCCTTTGGCCAGTTTAGTCTAATTCCTGTTGGTGGTGACACTGTCAAAATCTATGCCTTTGATATCCTCTCTTTTGTCTTTGCTTTTCTCGGCTTGGTAACTTTGTTTTCTGTAAAAAGAAAAGTTACCCTTTCTAAATACATTCTCTACGCTTCTTTCTTTTCTCTCTTTGCCTTGATTACTCTTGTTGCAAGTTTTAGAAACCACTCGGTCAGAGAAGTTCTTGTCTCATCTTTTTATTTACTTCGGTATGTAAATTATGTCGTTGTTGCTTTTGTGCTGTCTCAACTAATCAACGTTGATAAAACCCTTGTGCAAAAGCTTATAAACTTAATGGTTGCTTCGGCGGTGTTTGTTGCAATCGCAGGCTTCGTTCAACTCGCATTCTTTCCAAATCTTTCTGACCTGCCAGCAGAACTTGGATGGGATCCGCATATGGGTAGACTAGCCTCCACATTCTTTGACCCTAACTTTGTCGGTGGGTACTTGGTTTTAGCTATCATTTTATGTGCTCTTCTGTTGTGGGACAGAAAGTTTAAAGTTAATAAACCTATGTTTTCAGTTGCTCTGGTTATCTTGATTATAGCTTTAATTCTTACTTTTTCTCGAAGCTCATACCTAATGTTTTCTGGCTTTGTTCTTTTGCTTGGCCTATTTAAATCCAAGCGCTTACTCCTGCTGTTTCTTGTTCTGATGTTTGTTACCTATTATTCGGTGCCCAGAATTCAGACAAGGTTAAGTGGGGTTACAGATCCACAAGACTCCGCCAAATATAGGCTAATTTCCTGGACCAACACACTCCAAATTGCCAAAGACAACCTACTTTTGGGAGTTGGGTTTAATACATTCCGATACTCACAAGAAGAATACGGCTTCTTTACCTTTGCTGACGATACAGGTGGGCATGCTGGGGCTGGGTCCGACTCGAGTCTACTTTTAGTCCTAGCAACAACAGGCATCTTTGGACTCTTTCTATTCTTGCTAATTTATTTTGAGTTAATTAGAGGTTCATATCAAACCTATACCAAAGGCAAAAACTCGCTTGCACTTGCTGTTTTAATCTCATCAATCAGTATTCTGGTTCACAGCCAGTTTGTTAATTCTATTTTCTATCCGCAATTTTTGTTGTGGTTTTCAAGTCTTTCAGCGCTTGCACAAAAACCTAGCGCTTCTCGAAGATAATTTTTATTGAGGAGGTTGCCTCGTTTCCCGCAAGATCTTTGGCTGTAACTGTAATGATGTTCTCACCCCCTGTTACAGCAAGCTGAGTTTGAAAGTTGCCCGAAGCATCAACAACAGTAAAGTGAGTGTTCACAAGTACAGTACTCTCTTCATTGACAGTTCCTGAGACCAAAACTCTACTGTCAACACTCGCAATTTCCTCTCCATTATTTGGAGACAAAATCACGATTTCAGGCTTCTTTATATCGTAAATTAGATAAATTGTCTGAGAGGAGTCACTTTCTTCTTTTCCATCTTTGGTGGCTTTCGCAAAGATAAGATTTTGACCTTCAACTAAAGAAACACTGTCAAAGAAAAACTTGCCCTCACCATCTGCTGTAACAGTTGCCACTTTTGGTCCGTTAACAAACAGGGAAACTTCACTACCGGAATCAGCAAAGCCCTGAATATCGATTTCTTTGTCTTTGGTAGCTTTTGGAAGGTCGGAGAAAAACGGAGGGTTGGTTTTAACTTTTTGGACTTCGTCTTTTTTGAACCTGTCTAAAGAAAGAAGCCCAAAAACCGAAAAGATCTTTGGACCAAAGAGTTGCAAAATAAGAATAGTGAGGACTAAGGCACCAACAATCTTAGCCACTGACTTGAGAAGCTTTTGAACCAATATCTTTTCTTCATCCCGTGCTGAAAGGGCGTACTTAGAATATTGGGATCTTGGATAAGTTTTCACTCTTTTTTTTGCCATCTCCAGGCATTCTATCAAAGATTTTGCACGGAAGCATTGACAGGGTTTTAATAATTTGTATATATGGTTGGTATGTTAAATTCTCCTCAATCTGGTGAAGAAAATATGTTTGGTCAAGAGCTAATTTTGAATCTTTACGATTGTGACTTGGAAACCATTTCCTCTGGAGACAAAATAAAAGAGTTCGTTATCGAACTTTGTGATAACGTGATCATGATGAAAAGGTATGGAGAACCGATGATTCCACACTTTGGTCACGACAATCCAATTACCGCAGGTTACTCATTGGTACAGCTGATTGAAACAAGCAATGTTTCAGCGCATTTTTCTGAGTTTAAAAAGAGCGTGTACCTGAACATCTTTTCTTGTGCTTGGTTTGATGCTCAAAAGACAGAGGATTTCTGCAAAGAGTTTTTTAAGGCCGGGAGAGTAGAATCCCAATTAATCAAAAGAGAATAATTTAAGCGGTATCTTGGAGCCAGAGGTGGGAATCGAACCCACAATCCACGCTTTACGAAAGCGTTGCTTTACCATTAAGCCACTCTGGCACATCCCGATTTTACAATACCTGTGATTTTATTTCCTTAGGACTATTATTTGAGTATATACTCCCAACCTGGTTGCCAGGCTTTTCTTTTTCTCCAATCCTCTTCAAAAGCTTGTTCCCAGGTTTTGCCTCCAAGCAAGACATCAAGAGCGAGTTGAGGGGCTTTGTGGGCAACAATTGCAACACTCTTCCCGTCGTAGTTCTCTTTTAAGTTAACCAAGAAGTCTGAGATTCTAGCTTTTACATCTTCATAACTTTCCCCACCTGGAAACCTGTTGGTGATACTTTGTTCCTGCATCGGCTCAACAATTGAAGAGGGTTTAGAGTTAAATTCGCCATAATTGCATTCTCTTAAACTCTTGTCTTGAACAATCGGTACGACCCCTTCAAATGTTAAGTTAGCTGAATCCACGGCTCTTTTGAGATCAGAGCAAAAAACAACATCAAACTTAGTAATATCAACTTGGTCTTTGAGATCTAACGACTGTTTTCTTCCTAGATCTGATAACTCTACATCACCCCAGCCACTGGAGATTTCTTGTTGGTTATCTGTAGTTGTTCCGTGCACAAAATACGTAATGGTTACTGACATGTTGAAATATTAACTAAAATCCTTAGGAAAGTAAAAAGTTGAGGCCACCTAAAATAGCTGCTGCTAAAGATAGCTTGATCACATAAGACACAGGTATAGCGAGTTTTCCCAATTGTACCCATGGGTACCATTTCACTTCTTTGGGATTCCATTTGGCTAAGGAATAATATGGGTTGACTACGAACCACATAAAATCTTCGATGGTAGTCCCAAGTAAATACCCTGCTACTAGGATCCAGAAGAACCTTGCACTAAAACCGGCAATTAACAGTGGAAAGAAGATAAAAACAAGAGGTCCAAATACAAAGTAAGCCCACATGTGATATGCAGTGTATGAATATCCCTTTGGAAGTTTAATTCTCCACCACTTGGGATTCCACTTCCAACCACCTTCACCTTCCATATAGGCTTCACAAATGGCAAAGACGACCATGGATAATTGGATGGTTAGGAAGATGAGCAGTTCGTGTGCAGACACTTAAATATTCTAGCACAGGAAATTTTTCATGAGGTGTTAGAAATTGTGAATAAAGATTAGATATTTTTATAGCATTCCGGAACCTAGGGTTATGACTATTTCGCTAAATTCGTAGGGTTTAACCTCTATCATTTGAGATAAAAAAGGGGGAGGATTGTTCGAGTCTGTTTCCAAGACGTATACGCCTGGTGGTAAACTAACCCTAAAAGACCCGTCGGTACTAGTTTCAAATTTTGTGACAATCTTTTGATCAGACTGATTTTTTACTACAATTATTCCCTCGTAGAAAGAAATACATTCTTGGTCCTCTTTTTGAGGTCCTCCACAAGTTGGGCCAACAGTTGCTATTCCATAAATTCCACTGGAAGTTTCTTGTGCTTCTACTACTGCGAAGGTATCTGAATCTATGGTTGAACGTTCTCCCAAAGCAAACCTGTCTGTCATTTCTAGCGAATAGGTAAATTGAAGTTTGTATGAACCTTGGGTCATTTTAGCTAGAATTTTTTTAGAAACTGTTCCGGTTACACTTTCGTTTGGTGGTAGGACAACAACAGATGGTGCAAGCAAGCAGACTATTGGATCACCGACTAACTCTACGTTCTCATTATTCGAGGTGTCAAAAACCCGAACTAAATTGCTCGCACAAGTTTCTGGAAAATAATAGACATTTTGGAATGTATTATTAGTAATGGTAAAAGCTATTGGTTCATTCTGTCTGTAGCTTTCCTTGTCTAGTTTAAGCTCTAAAGATTGGCTTTGAATATTCTTGGAAAATTTATATGGCAAACCCTGCTTCTTAAAAAAGCCGATTGGGATTAATGCAAGAACTAAAAATATAATGATGATTTTGTTTTTCAAAAGCATATTATATCAAACTTTACCGTCTCATCTGGAGATGGTAACCGTACTCGCTCGAACCTGCCCAGCCTGGATGACCATATAAAATCATATCTATTATCACAACCTGACATGACATTTTCTACTGCGGTCAAAATCATCCTTCGGTCTTCAATTACTCCTGAGTTGATTGTACAACTGAGTGATTTAAAAAACCATCTCAAGACTTTTGATTTCTGTTTATTTCAGGAGGTTTTTGGACAAATCCATAAAACCAGAAAATGTTACTGATTGCTTAGGGTCTCCACAAGCTTCAATGCATATGGTACTAGTCGTTCCATTTGGGTTGGCACTCGATTGGGATCATATGGTTCGTCTATATAATCGTTACTTGCAACTGCATAACAACCTAAAAATGGTTTCTTTGTGACATAACAGGCGTGTGCAATAGAATATGACTCCATATCAGACACAAACCTTTTGTCATTTGTATCTGTAGGAAGCATTATTTCGGCCATATTATTCAAAAAATCAGAGCTAAACGCCCACATATTGCCACCACCAACGTAACAACCAACGGCATCCATATTTAGTTCTTTTATCACTCTCTGGCTAAGATCAATATATTTTTTGTCTACTGGGAAATAATAGGGTAATCCTCCCAGATTATTGCTGTTTACCTGATGAGGAAGCTCACCAAATACTGATTGCCATTGAGAAGAATCTTTTGTTGGAGTTCCTTCTTTGGTACGAGTAATACAAGAGGTTCTGTGAAAAAATCCCAATGGAATTATAACGTCCCCACTTTTACTTTCAAGATAACTTCCCCCAACGCAGCCATATTTGATTACAAAATCAGGGTTTACCTCTTTTAATGCTTCTAATGTTGCGATAGAAGCATTTGTCTCGCCTACGAAGGTTTCAACTATAGAAACCTCTATCGATTTATGTATAGCTTTATAGAGAGGAAAAACGTTAACAAGTCTTTTTATCGGAGTTGCATTTAGCTCTTTCAACAAAGGACGAAGCTCAGTTTCCATCGCTCCCACAAAGAGAATTCTGAGAGCTTTGTTGTGACTTTTGTTCATAATTGTAACTTTATGTCATTTCCTAATAACTTTCTAGTTGTTTCTGTGACATCTGGAGCGGGAGACGCACTTCTGTTTGAACCACTCCTGCTTACCGTACCCTCTTACTTTACTAAGCTAATGCAGGTTTACGAGAAGTCTGATTATCGTGTATATAATCAGTAACTAAATACGATTACCTTATCTTCTTTGCAATGATAAGATTCAGCTTGTTTTCCAAATAAGTTCCATCTTCCTGCAACCCATTTTTGATCCTTCACAAACCCAATTTTTTTGTCACCAGGGTACCAAGTCACGTTATTGGGTAGAGTTATATTTCCTTTTTCCATTTCCTTACCACATTTAGGACAATTCATAAAATCACCCCCTTAATAAAAGTCTAGCACAACTGCTAATAGTTGCGTATTATAACTTTCTAGTTAGTCACATCTGG
>Ga0209541_10014907_pt1 | contig 11679 bp, 12 predicted proteins | sample RifCSPlowO2_01_FD_184027 | JGI IMG/M metagenome (GOLD analysis project Ga0209541, IMG submission 184027) | Groundwater microbial communities from Rifle, Colorado - Rifle CSP2_plank lowO2_0.1 (SPAdes) (version 2) | ecosystem: Environmental > Aquatic > Deep subsurface > Groundwater | place...
ACAGCCAATGGCTGCTGCAGCAGGGTGATAAGGCCTTTCTTCTCGTACTTCTCAAGCTCTAATCCCAGATCTTTGGCATACGAACGAAGCGAGCTTAAATCCTCTTCCAGTGTAATGAAAAGCCCTGTTTCGTTATTTTTTGCACCTTCAATGATAAACTGCAGGGCAAATATGGTTTTTCCTGTTCCCGGGCCGCCGTCAATCATGACAGAAGCTGTTTTTCTTAAGCCGCCCTTTAGTATTTCGTCCATGCCTGGGACGCCAGTCTTGATTCTTTCTGCCATGACAAATAAAATTCCATGCAAAACCCCTATAAAAAGGTTCCCATTTGGAAAGATGGCTTTGCCCGAAAAGTTTATATAGCGTGTAATGGAAAAATAAGGCATGAATAACGCAGGGGATGCCTTCAAAGAAAAGATAAAGGATCTGAAAGAATATGTTGTATTGGCCACAGTGAATGCATCGGATTATCAAAAAACAAATATGCAGATTATAAAGCACCTTACTGAAGAGGAAAATGTGCCTGGTGTGTATGTCACCCTAAGCAAGCCTTACGAAACAGTGGAAAAGCAGTTCAGGAATGCCGGCATAGACACTGAGCTGGTGATTTTCATCGATACAGTCACCAGCACAGGCGGAAGCCAGATTAAGAAAACCGACAAATGCCTGTTCATCGGAAGCCCTGAGAAATTAAGCGACATAAGTATAGCAATGGACCAGGCTGTCCATTCCCTTCCATCGCAGGAGAAGTTTGTTTTCTTTGACTCGTTGAGCATATTGCTGATGTACAACGAGGTAGAGACCGTGGCAAAGTTCATCCATTTCCTTGCGACAAAGATGCGCAGCTGGAAAGTGAAAGGAATAATCATATCCCTGGAAAAAGAAAAGAACAAAGACCTGATTGACGAATTATCGCAATTTTGCGACGTGAAGCTGGATCTGGGAGGCAAGGCATGAATAAAAAGCTCGGAGTATTGCTTGGATCTGTAGGCGTTATCTTTGGCCTCCTTGCCATATTTAAGGTTGTAAAAGAAACAGAAGTGGCCATTGGCTTCATAACGCTCTCATTCGGCGTTTTGGCCATCATATGGACTTCCATTGCAGTCAAAAGCCTTTCCAAAGATTCAGAGTTAAGAAAGCATACTGCCATGTTCCTTGTAAGCCTGATATTTATACTGCTTTTTTCTGTGTGGAACACCCTTAGTGTCCTTATGGGATGGAGGAAGACAGTCAATGAATTATGGCTTTACCCAAGCTACCTTTTCATATCAGTGGCGTTCCTGATTTTTGTTTCTGCATCGTATCAGGCGATGATGATGGGCAAGGTCTTCGGATTCGGGAAGCAGGCTGAAAAGATAGCCCAGAGGATAAAAGAGAAAAAGACCACCAAATCAAAGGCCAAATAAGCCGCCTAGCATGCCCCGTATGCCTGAGCGTGCCAGGAAAAAAATGCTCAGCGAAATCAGGATCAAGACAGGTATATAGCGCACTCCCCTTGTTTCTTTCCCTTTGCTGATTAGGCCAAGTATAAAAGAGCCCATTATAGAGGAGGTTATGAGGGAGAATACTGAAAAGAAGATAATGAAGTCTGCAGAGAGGCTGACCTTGCTGAAGGATAATGGAAGGCCTGAAGAGAATGCTGTCTCAGGGATTGACAAGGCTGAAATGTTGGACTGCAGGACCTCAACCAGAAAAGAGGAAAGGCCGAAGAGCAGCGGGCTTCCGACTGCAACAGCGATAAAGATAAAGATGGCGTACATCATGACATTTGACCTTGTCTTCTCCTCGACAAACCTCTGCTGGCGCAGGCTCTCGGCAGTCTGCTCGAGCAGGGATGCAAGCTCGCCGCCTGATTTTATGCCTATGGTAATGAGCAGAAGCGTCTTGTGAAGGTGCTCGGAGCGTATATGCTCGCTCATCAGCATCAGTGAAGAGGATATATCATTGCCCATTGTTACCTTCTTGCCGACTTCGTTTATCTCGTTCTGCAGCGGCCCGAATTCAGGCCTTGCAGAAAGAAGCAGTGCTTTGTCTGTTGTAAGCCCTGCGCGCAGGTTTGAGGACATTAACTGCAGCGCGTCCGGAAGAGAGCTTTCCACAATGCGCGCTTTTGTGTCCGCAAGGATTACAAGGTAAAGATAGAACGTAAGCTCAAACAATGCGAAAAGGGCAACGAATAAAATCAGCAGCGAGACCGGAACCAGGCTGCCTAACAGCAGCGAGCCTGCAAAAGCAACACCGAACCCGAAAAAAAGCACAAACCCGAGGAACCTTCTTGGCTCCTGCTTCAAATCTGAATAAATAAGCATCTGGGTGTATTTTTCACGCAGCTTTGGCGGATACAGGCTTGCCAGGAAGCGGTACATCACTCATCACCCAGAAGATTCGGCCTTCTGCTGCGTATGACTCCAAGAAACATGACCTGGAAGAAAAAGACAAAGCCGTACAGGCCCCAGAAAACCATCTTGGCAGAGCCTTCAGAGACTGATATGAAGGAGAAGATGATGATAAGGAATGTCATTCCAAGGGACGGGATGATAACAGCTATCATCATGTAGAACATCGCCAGCGGGTTAAGCTGGCTTCCATACCTCTGGATCTGGACAACCTGCTCTTCAGAAAGGGAATGTATGACATGATGGATGATGCTGGATATGTTAGAGCCTGACTTCATGCCATTGACAATCTGCCAGACAGCCCTGCGGAAATAGAGCGAAGGGTTAGTTGCTGCAAGGTCCTCCAGCACCTCAAGCTGGTTTCTTCCGGAGTTGATTTCCTTGACAGCCCTTCCGAATTCCTTGGAGACATCGCCATAATTTGAATGGTAGATATTTACAAGTATGTCAAAAAGCGGAATTCCTGCGTTCAGCTGGACCAGCATGTTTTGCATTGACGCCATGAGATGCTTTTCGATGTTCCTCACGCGCTTGTTCGTAACCAGCTTAGGGTACATAAGCTGCTGGATAAAAACAAAAAGCGCAAAAAGAAAAGAGATGAGCAGTGCAGTCAGAATAGAATTATCAAGTGCAAATATAAAGAATAGCGCAGCCAGAAAAAGCCATATGAAAGCCATAAAAACAGAAGAGGCAATGGCACACATGCTTAGGTATTCTCTTGGCTCAACGTCTAATTCCGACCTTTTTATGTCCAAGCCAATGAAAGGGAAGACGGATTCAAAAGCCTCTCCCAGCCCCAGAATCTTATGGGCCATATTGCGCAAAAGCGGCATGGGCACAAGGGAATAAGGTATTCTCAGCATTTTTATTTTTCACTGCCTTTATTTCAGGATTTTGTCAGGCGATTGATTTTTGTTTACAGCCTCAAGCAGCATATCAGGCCCTATGTAGTATTGGTGCATGATTTTTCCTATGTTTTGGATTCCCCTTACTTTGTTTTTGACGAGCCAGTTCAGGAGCTTCTCTTTTTGCTGTAGGTCCTTTTCAATCTCAAGATGGCTCATGCCTGTATGCCTGCTGAGCTCCTCAAAAAGGCGCAGTGATTCACTGTGCTTGACCATTGTATCTGTTCCTGCCTTCCAGCGATAGAGTATATTTGCCTTTGCAGTTACATTGCCGCTTTCTTCTGTGGTGATGAACTCCCCTATCTGAAAGGTGCGCCTTATGCCCTGCCTTCTGTCCCTGAACATGACCACATTAAGGTTAACTGCGCTGAGAAGGTTGGGGGAGATATCAAGCGGTGGATGGACAAGGCGCTGTATAGTTTCATTGATGCTGTCTGCGTGCACAGTAGCATAGACGCTGTGGCCTGTATGCATGGCCTCGAACAATACCTGGGCAGCCTCTTTGGTGCGCATCTCGCCCAGAATGATCCTGTCCGGGCGCATACGCAATGAATTGATCAGCAAGTCCAGCATTGTTATCTCACCTTTTCCCTCAGGATTCGGCTCCCGCGTGGTCAACGGGCACCAGTAAAGATATTCAGGCAATTGAAGCTCCCGTGTGTCTTCAATTGAGATTACACGGTGATTAGGAGGGATAAAAGGCATGCACACATTCAGAAAACTGGTTTTCCCTGAGGCTGTGCCGCCACTGATAAGCATATTCATCTCATACTGGACAGCAAGCCATATCAGCGCAAAATTGGATGGTGTAGATGTCTTGTTTGCAATGAAGTCTGTGACTGTCCAAGGGTCCCTTACGAACTTTCGTATGGTGATGGTATCGCCCTTGGTGGAAATTGGATAAAGCACTGCATTGGCACGGTCGCCTGTGACCAGATGGGCATCCAGCAAGGGGTTAAGGGTTGTTATCTGCCTTCCAACCCGTCGTGCTATGATATTGGCATAGTTCTGTATCTGCGCTTCGTTGGAGAGGAACACGTTTGTTATCAGCCAGCCGTATTTTTTATGGTAGACGCGTACAGGCTCTCTGGAGGAATTGATGACCACTTCTTCCAGATTCCCGTCATTGAGCAAAAACTCGACCTTGCCCAGGCCCATCATCTCATGCATCAGCATCCCTACAAGGAAATTCCTTGTATCGATATCCAGATGAGGCAGCTTCTTGCTGAGTATATCATCAGAGCGCACATTAAATTTCTTCTTTATGGCCATAACAGCCGTCGGGTCAAGGATTTCAGAGGCGCTGACATTCACCTCAGTTATCAGCGAATGCCGTATATCATCCAGCAGGGCCACCATTGCAGATGAAAGCGCTGGCACAACAAGTTCGTAAAGCGGCAGCTGCCCGGGCGACTGCACAATATTCACCTGTATCTTGAGGTTGTCTGCTTCTACTGTGTAAGATTCCAGTGCATTTGCCATTACTGATTCACCTTGCGCAGCTCAGGCTCCCCGAATGCAGGGTAATGTACCCTCAGAAGGTTGTGGGATTCCAGTATTCGCGCCCATTCTTCTATCTTCTGCACATCAACCTTGAAGATAGCGGCAGCCTCTGATAATGCAACAACATTGTATTTTTCAACCATCTCGAGCAGCCTGTCCAGATCTGTCTCGTACTTGCTTGTCGACTTGATATGCAGCTTCATGTCCCGCAGCTCACCCAGCTCTTCACGCGTCTTGTTAAACTCACTCAATGCCTTTTCCTTTTGGATGAGCTTTTCACGCGCTTTTTGAAATTCTTCAAGGCGCTTCTTGGCATTCTCCAGGCGCATGCGCTCCTTCCTTGCCTTGCGCTCTTTTGCCCTTTCAGCCCATCTCTTTTTCCAGAGCTCCTTCCTGCGCTTCCGTTCCTCCTCCTTTATCTTCTTTTGAAGCGCTTTATATCGTTTTCGCTCCTCTTCTGCTGCTTCCTCAGCCTTTTTTTCAGCGGAAATCATCTCGCCCAGCTCTTTTTCAAGCTGTGCTTTTTTAGCAGCAGAGGCCTCAGATTTTATTTCCTTTTCTTTCTCTATGATCTTGGAAGATACAGGGGATTTTCTTACGATGCGATATCCAACAATGGAAAGCAGCATGAGTATAAGCCCCAATAAAGATGTAATCCATTCCCGGAAAGTATATCCGACAATTACAATCAGGAAAGAAGCAAGAAAAGTCAGGTAATAGTAAAACGCCTTCCGCACGTTCGGAGGCAGTGATTCACTTTCTTTTTTCATTGGCAACTGCTTAGCCTCTTTTGAAGGCTTCTTTGCCGCATGAGCCCACTTTAAATGGCTCTTTTTTTCTTCTGATTTTCCTGAGATATTGATTTTGCTGCGCATCTGGTACCATATATACTCCAGCATCAGCAGGATGACAAAGAAAATCGAAAGGAAAAAGGCAAAAGCTTTATGCCCGCTGAAAAAAGAGAATAATATAATTAGCAAGGCAATGCCGAACACAATCTCCAGAATATTTTTAATCCGCTCTTTTTCTGCTGGATGATGCGTTTTCATATTAATTTTTATAGCTTTATCTACCAATTTCAATTGCGCAGAAATATCATTTTAAATCTATGTTTTAATTAATGAATGGTAACTTATTGGATAAGGATGCGGCCTTCCTTGAAGATGCCAAAATCCGTGAAATTGACAGCGGCAATGGCAGGATAATAGACAGAAATGCGCGTTGAAGGATCTGGGTTAAAGGTGATATTTGTGATAATATGGGCTGCTGTATTGTTAATGCGCATAGTCAGCTTCCCATCATCCAGCAAAAAAAGAAGGGAGCCATAATCCGTGTACAGGTAGGATTCCTGGCCAACTTCACGCAGAGGGCAGTTTTGGAACGGGCTGTATGCCTCTATGTAAAGCGGAGGGGAATGAGTGCCTGCATTCGGGCAGGATGTAATGTTCTCCGCAAAAACAGCCTTGACAGAATACCTGTTGAAATTAATAGCGCTGGGGAATATTACAATTTCCTTGCCGCCAAGCTGGTTGTGCGTATAGTTAATCTCATATGGCACAATAATTAAAGGAAATTCCGTTGTGTGGAGCGAGATGTTGACTTGCACATTAGGGTAAGCAGATTCTATGAATCCCTTAAAGCCTGCCATAGAAGCATTAAAAGATGCCATGGTGGCATTTGGCAATGTCTCTTCAAATGAGACAGTGGTGTTTGAGATGGTTATTGTAATTCCGGAATAAGCAAAGAGCTCCTGCAGCAGATGCTCCATTGAGTTGCTTATTTCGAATACCCTGTCAAGGACAAATGTATTCGCTGCAATCTGCTCGGAATGCCTGCTGTTATAAGAGAAGAGCACTGCAGATGAAAGCAAAACAAGTCCTAAAAAAGTCAGCAATAGTGTAAAAAGCATGCCTTTCTTCATTTGAGCCACATATAAATTTTCGCTTTATAAAACCGGCCTTCCTTAAGGAAAGCGCGTTCTGATGCAACAATAAACTCATTCTGGGAGGGAAGCAGGGAAGTCTCAGCCATCAGCGGGCCGCTTAAGGCTTCTCCTGTAATCTTGATGCGTGCATGGTAATTGGGTGGAAGCAGCATATTCAGAGATGTCTTCATTGTATCAACCGAAAGGCTTTCAAGCGCGCCGTTATAAACCATCACTGCCAGAATATCGCTGCCAGTGCGCTCCATCTGGATGTGGGAAAGGCTTTCTTCATTGGTGCGGCTGATATAAAATGCAGAAACCACCAGAAATCCCATCAGGATAAAGACAGCTAACGCTATGTCAAGCGTAAAGACAAAGCCTTTACTCCCATACCGTAAGCCGTAAAATAGCTTCTTCATCTTTATAGCGGACTATTCGATTAGACGGAAAAATAAAAGTCCCGTTGGGCGCTTTTCCGTAAGGCTCAACAATGTCAGAGCCGTTCAGGCTTTTGAGCTGAAAGTAGAAGTGATGCAGCGGTGAAAGCATCCCGCGGCTAGTGCTGTAATTGAGCCCTAAAAAGGCATTGAGCTTTTCTTCAGATATATTCCGGTCATGATTCACCAAGCCGATTATTTCAGCATCAGAAGCTGCCTGCTCCCATGAGTTTGGCATACCCTGCGTCTTTACGAGAACATCCGAAATCTGAAGGGCCTGCAGCCCGATTTCCTTATACGCAGCTTCCTCATTGAGCTGCACCGAATACTTGTTCCATAGTGTAATGGAAAATGCCAGCACAAGCACAAATATGAATATAGCAACAAACAGGTCAGAGATTACAATCTGGGATTTACGATACAAGCTCATTTTCAATAATAATTGCTCCTTTGTCGTTCTTTATCTTCAATTCTCCTGTGACTTCATAAGAAAGCCCTTTGACAAGTGATGTGCAGGTTACCTCGGTTTTCTTCTTCGGAGTCACATAGCCTGATGCCTTCTCGATCAGGTCGGCAATAATGCTGGAATAGGCTTCCTGCTCTCCGCCGCCAACCTGAAAGTCTCCGAAATAAAAAATCTTTCCGCTTCCATGCTCCCAGTAGGCAATTGCCGGCTGCAGGTTGCTGTTATATTGTGCAATAACCTCCTGAACAGGCTGTTGCTCTTGTTTTGTAAAAAGTACAAAGTCAGATCGGCAATAGCTGTTGCTCGTGCCCCTGTCGCAGCTGAGCTTGATTTCGTCACCGTTATTCAACGCCACGTTTTCCATTGTCCTGTCCTGCCAGTCAGGCTGCTGGTTAGTGGTGATCCAGTTGTCCTGCTGCAGGCCATTGAGATAGAGCCACCATTGATCATTCCCGTCGCTTTCGCCGCAGTATCTCACAGCGAGGTCATACGTTCCGCTTTCCAGATTAAAAGTAAAGGTGGCATTGGCCGGAACTGAAGTGGATCCAGTATGCCTGATGCACTGGCCGGAAGTTGATGGGTTGCTGCATGCGCAGTTTGTAGTGCTCCCAAATCCTACGCTCAGCAAAGCAGACTCTGACTCCATCGTGCCTGGAAGGCTTCCAAACTCAACGTAGGAGCGCTCTTCAAAATCAAAATTTTCGCCAAGATCCAGGTTGGGAAAGAATGCAGGGTCAGGCTGCTGCACAACAGTCACTGTGTTGCCATAGCTTCCGCCAAGCTGATGGATATTCACCCCTGCAATTTCCCAGACATCACTATTATAATCCGGCGGATTGCACTGATATGAAGTAGATGGATAGCTTCCAGAAGACTGCTCGCGGCACATGGTATGTTCAGAGAGTATGAGTATGTTGCCTCCGCTGACCCAGTTCTCAAGGATCTCGGCATATGTATCCCCGCCATATTCAGCGTTATACTGCAGATGGGAGTCTTCCAGATAGGCAACATTGTAATTGTCAAGCTCTGATATCAGGTCATCCGTGTCAGAGCCTATGAGCCCATAATCTACATCATTGCCTGATGATTGGCAGCCAGCTCCGTCAATGTCGCTGAAGCATGCCTTATACCATGCTGGTGCCAGGCGCTCTGTTACAGTATCATAAAATGTCTGCGTAGTTTCGCCTGCTTCAGATACGAGGACAGCTATTTTTGTCTCTTCTTGCGAAATATTCAGGATTTCCTCGACTTTGATAAGCCCGTCTTCGTAAAAAGTCACAAAAAAAGGTGTGTTGACTTGGACAGCTGTCCCGTCACCCCCCTCTGAAATTGATGTCAGCAAAGATGATATTTTCAGGCATTCGTTCTGTCTGTTGATAAAGGACTGGTTATCGCGCACATCAGCCTGGCGCCCCATAATAAAGGCAAGGATGATAAGAAAGATAAACACGATTATGCCGATGGAAAAAAGGAATTCAATGCTGATTTGGGATTTTCTCATCATCATCCTAAACAAGGCAGCAGCACGTATCTGCTTCCGTGCCGCCAGTGCAGAATTGCTGGGAAATATCATCGCCGGCATAGCAGTCATGTGTGCTGCTGTACGGCAGGCCGCAGTTGTCAGCGCATTTGTTGACGCTGTTTTCGCAGACTCCGCCGGTCATTCCCTGCCAGCCGCACCAGCCTGCACAACTGTCTATGAAAGCCTCTTCACCTGCAGATAGATTGATGCGCAGTGATCTTGTCCCGGATGCGCCTTTATTGGCCAGAATGCTTGTATCTACGCAGCTGACGTTCCATGTATAATTGCCTTTGAACAGCGGCATGGTGATATCCTCTGCAGCGCCTTCCACGACAGGAGTATCTCTGACGCTCCAGTCAACAGTCCCGTTGTTATCCAGAAGGCCGTTGATGTTAAGGTCGCAATAATTTATTCCAGAGCTTGCATCAGTAGCATTATAGGTGAATTTGATCAGCCAGTAATTGCGTATTGCTCCGTTTGCAGGCGCTATGAGAGAAACAACAGGACTGTTGTCATCCAGAGTAACGTTGACTGATATGTTCCGGATAACGCTCATGCCTTCATTGCCGTGGCTGTCAGAGCAGTTCACGTGCCACCTGTAGTAGCCAAGATCGAGGGTCTGTGAGAATGTTTCCGTAATATTCCTTGTGACCGTATTATCGGTTTGCTTGATAGTATTATTGACAGCCAGTTCACAGAAAGTGATAGAAGATGCATCTGTCACATTGTATTGGAATAAGATAAGGCCGTCGGAATCCTTTGTATTGGATAGAGGAGCCACTAAAGATACAACTGGAAGGTCCTCTTCGTAGGGGTCGCCGGAGCCGTTGCCTGCAGTTGTTATTGTAAAATTAATGACAGCAGAATTTTCCATCACGTTCGATGAAGGGTCTATGCACCTGGCATAAAAGAGATAGTTGCCGTCAGCAAGAACGCCCAGATCTGACTCATGGGTTATGGCTGCGCCCTCAAAAAGATTGGCCATGGAGCTGTACTCAGCATCATTATCATCATATTTGCACGTAGAAGGCTCATTGGTGTTGGCGCGCAGGATAATGCCATTGTAATTAATGGTGCCGCGCGGCTCAGCCCAGGTGATAGAAGGGGGCATTGTATCATCTGCTATGCCAATCTGCACATAGCCTGAATCCAGCATTTCAATGGAAAGCCGGTGAGGGCCTGCATCAATAGGCAATGAGCCGGCCAAAAGTGCCTTGGTCGAAGAGAATATATCAGCCGTATTTCCATAAACACGCACTTTAAACAGCACGTCCTTGTTTTCCAAAGAAGCCCCTTCCACCCCTCCGGGTATGTTTACCCAGACGAGCTTCTTTGCGCCCGGGCCAATGGAATAAACAGTATCCACGGCATTCGCAATAGTGGCAACTGTATCCTCTGCCTGGTTAAGCTGTATGCCCTCCCTTGATTCCTTCAGGCCATAGAATAGCAGGGGGATGATAATCAGCAGCACTACCCCTATCATCATCAAATACTCAGTGCTGGCCTGGGCTTTCATAAAGAAAAATACGCTCTGGAGCGTATTTATACTTTGTTGTTCTTTTAAAGGTGGTGTCAAAAACGATCCTGCACTGAAGTGCGGGGCGTGGTTTTGAGCATGCTCAGAAATATACCACCTTCCAAAATTTAATATGGGACTTTGTTCACTGGTTATAAAGCAAGAGGTATATTTCTGACATATCAGAAGAAAAGCCCGACTAGAAAAACCATAACATTTAAATAGGAGCATTCCCAGAAATTAACATAAATCATGGTATTAAGAGGTGAAATTACAATGTTCAAAAAAAGAGGACAGGCAGCCATGGAATTCCTGATGACCTATGGCTGGGCGATTCTTGTTGTTTTGGTTGCCATTGGCGCATTGGCTTATTTCGGTGTTCTGAATCCCGACAGGTTCCTGCCGGAAAAGTGTGTGATTTCTACAGGTTCTGGAATGTTCTGTGAAGATCACACGGCAGACACGACAGGCATCACGATTCGTGTCAAGAACATCCTGGCCGAGAGCGTAACAGTTACCGATGTTTCTACCGACACACCTGCATGTGCCTGGACAGGCACGCAGGCAATTGCGGCGGACGGCACGTTTGACTTTGCGCTGGCGGGATGCACACCAGCTTCCGGAGATAAGATTAAGGCGGACATCACGATTGCCTACAGCAAAGGCGCTGCCGGCCTGGCTAGAACAACAACAGGAAGCATCGTGACGACAGTACCGTAAATTTTTCTTTTTCTTTTATATTTTTGAGGTATTCTATGAAAAAAGCCCAAGCCGCAATGGAATTCCTGATGACCTATGGCTGGGCGATTCTTGTTGTTTTGGTTGCTGTAGGGGCTTTGGCATATTTCGGGGTGCTGAATCCTGAGAGGGTATTGCCTGAAAAATGCCTTCTGCCGACAGGCTCTGGATTGTTCTGTGATGATTACAGTTCTAACGCCGCAGACAATATCATTACCTTAAGACTCCACAACATATTGGGTGAAAGCGTTACCGTCAAAAGCGTATCGGCG
>Ga0209541_10014912_pt1 | contig 11675 bp, 10 predicted proteins | sample RifCSPlowO2_01_FD_184027 | JGI IMG/M metagenome (GOLD analysis project Ga0209541, IMG submission 184027) | Groundwater microbial communities from Rifle, Colorado - Rifle CSP2_plank lowO2_0.1 (SPAdes) (version 2) | ecosystem: Environmental > Aquatic > Deep subsurface > Groundwater | place...
CCCCCACCAAGCCCCAATTTACAGCTCCTATAATTACCAAAACTTTGGCAACCATTGATACATTACACCCTCCCATACCCCCGCACCCGCAATTTGAATGACACATAATAATAAAAATGATAAATCCTGCACACGACTAAAGGCAGGCCTGCCCCGTACCAAGCTATGCTTTGGTGCGGGGTTGCATATTAATAGATATAATTATATCATATACCCATGCAAAGCAACAATCAGATAGTCAGTGCGATTATCATAGCCGGGATAATCATCGCGGGAGCTGTTTTACTAAAAGATACCAAAGCTCCCAATGCGATAATTCCAAGCAACAGTCCCGGGAACTTGCCGGCCCCATCAGCAAGACCTGTGACATCAAGCGATCACATTATTGGAAATATAAATGCAAAGATAGTGATAGTAGAATATTCGGATCTTGAATGTCCATATTGTAAAGTGTTTCATCAAACGATGCATAAAGTAGTAAGTGATAATAGTGGCAACGTCGCCTGGGTATTCAGGCATTATCCTATTCCCCAGCTTCATCCTAAAGCTTTCCGCGAAGCGGAAGCGACAGAGTGCGCTTGGGGGCAAGGAGGAAATAATGCCTTTTGGAAATATACTGACAGACTTTTTGAAGTTACTCCTTCCAATAATCGCCTCGAGGATTCTGAACTTACCAACATAGCAAGCTACGTTGGTCTCAATCTTCCTTCATTCAATGACTGTTTGAGTAGCGGAAAATACAAAGAGAAAGTTCAGGCGGACGTAGAGGATGGATTAAAGGCAGGACTCAATCAACCAGGAAGAGGAACTCCATTCTCCCTAATTCTGAAAAAGGGTGAGATAGTAGACACCATCCCGGGCGCGGAACCTTACGAAATGGTCAAACAAAAAATCGACAGTTTGTTGAAGTAAACAGAAATAGCAAGGACTACACTTGCTGGGAACTTGGATATTTAGTTTCAAGCGACTTTCGATCTTCAGCAAAACGCTCTCTTTGTTCTGAAGCATATCTATCCACCCATATTCTCGTCCCGTGGGTCCCTCTTCTAGCTTCATTAGTTCCTCCAAGCCCGTAAAGTCTATCCCGAAGCCTCTTCATTTGAGCCAAATCATCCCCGGTCGGACTTTCTTTCCCCTCTAATTCAGCAAGTTCCGCCTCATCTTTTTGGACAGATTCTTCATAACGATTGAGATCGGCTTCGTGATAATTAATACTATCCTCTTCTATCATTCTCAAATGGCTATCGGTCACCCCTTTAGCGCGTAGTTCGTTTAGCTTGTTTGCGCAATCTTGAAAATATCTTGCCCCGTTTTTATCACACCCGCGATCCTGCATAACATCACGAAAAACTTCCTCAAGACGATGTTGGTAAGTCAGATACTCTCTGGCTAAATCCAATAATTGTTCTTGGGTGGGTTGTGGCGCAGGTGATCTTTCTAGCGGATTTCTAAGTTTCATATGTTTAAAAATAAATTATTATTTAATAATCTCTAAAGTGTACCCCCCCCCGATGCGGAAAGTCAAGTTTCTAAATTGCCTTCCCAGCAAGGGTAGTCCTTGCTGGACTTAGAGAGGAATCAAAATTGAAAATGCACCGAGTGCAAAGCAAACGGTGCGCGTGATATGTGAGCTTCCTCCGCTTTAGTACCACAATAGACACGGCCGTTGCTATTATGGTAATATATTATTATGCGTTTAATTGACCAAGAATCAAATTCGGGAAAAATAATCCGTGCCATTGGGTACGGGATAGGCATACCTATAGCTTTAGGAAACAGAAGGACCAGTTATAAAATGACAAAAATTTTGATCAAGGAAATTTTTGGTTTAAATAAGCGACCCCAAAATTATTCCAGATATTTTTCTAAATTGAGAAAACAAAAACTTTTATGCATTAAAGAGATCGGAAATGATCATATGATATCTTTGACAGAAAAAGGCGAGGAAGTTTTTTTGAGATTTAATTACGAAAACCTGGAAATAAAACAAAAGAAAATATGGGATAGAAATTTTCGTATGGTTATTTTTGATATTCCAGAAAGAAAAAGAAACGCCAGAGACTCGCTTCGAGACAAAATGAAGGAGTTGGGTTTGGTGAAGTTCAATGACAGCGTCTGGGTATACCCGTATCCGTGCCAGAAAGAAATTGATTTTATCGCTAATTATTGGGAAGTGGGAAAATATGTTCACTTTGCTTTGGTAAAAAACGTAACCAATCGAGATTATTTAGAGAAATATTTCGATTTATAATTATCTGCCTATTTTTATTAGTACCATAATAGACACGGCCGTGGTTATTATGGTACAAGAGATTTATGCATGCTCCTCGCTAATCAAAGTAGTTCTTCAACCTTGAAATCTTTTCGTGCTGGCGGAGCTTTTCGTGCACTTTGGCTTCGATTTGACGGATACGCTCGCGGGTCACGCCGAACTCTTCCCCTACCCGCTCCAGAGTATGCTGGATGCCGTCCAGAAGTCCATAGCGCATTTCGAGAATCTTGCGCTCTTTTGGGTTGAGCTCGTTTAAAACTTCACGAATCTGGTCGGAGAGAATTCGGCGCGAAGATTCCTGGTCCGGACGCAAAATTTTATCATCCGGAATAAAATTCTCCAGCGTTGATTTATCATCATCATCCCCCACCGGCTGTTCCAGAGATACGGTCTCCTGAGAAATATTCTCAATAATGTGGATTTTTTCGACCGGAATATTCATCTCGGTCGCTATTTCTTCAGCCAATGGCTCTCTACCCAGATCTTGACTTAATTTCCTATGCGTCTGCTTGTATTTAGAAATTGTCTCCACCATATGCACGGGAATGCGAATGGTCCTCGACTGGTCGGCCAAGGCGCGAGTGATAGACTGACGAATCCACCAAGTAGCGTAAGTGGAAAATTTATATCCTTTAGTCCAGTCGAATTTCTCAACCGCTTTAAATAAACCTAAATTGCCTTCTTGAATGAGATCCAGAAGCGTCAAATTAGCGGATCTGCCCACATACTTTTTGGCAATCGATACCACCAGACGCAGATTGGCGCGAGCCAGCAAATTTTTCGCCTCCAAGTCGCCGTGTTCAATGCGTTTGGCCAGATCTTTTTCGTCACTCGCATGAATAAGTGAATATTGCCCTATTTCTTTGAGATACATTTGGATAGAGTCGTGCATGCTCGACTTGTTCAAGTCTTTGTCCGTCAGATCGATATCCAGATTGAGTAGATTCCCGCCCTCCAAGACATCAATGCCGGCAATGCTGAATTTCTCGTAAAGTTCATCTAAAAATAAAATATTGTTTTCAATATCAGGAAAAGTTTTCAAGATCTCATCGTAAGTGATGAATCCCCTTTTGCGCCCTTTTTCTATAAGATCATGAGATAAACGATCGAGATTTTCTATCTTTTTTTCAGCTGAAGTAAGTTTTTTTTCACCCGAGGCGGATCCGCCTTTGGCGGAGGCTTTTTTCTTCCTCAAAGTTTTTGGAGTTTTGATTTTCCTAATTTTTTTGGCTGTTTTTTTAACTTTTTTCTTGTGGATAACTTTTGTCTTTTTATTTCTTTTTTTCATGTTTTTGTTTATTTAAATCCTGTATTTCTGCTAATAGCTCCCTTTCCCTGTCTTTATCCTTGATAATACGAAGTTCTTGCATCTTTCGCAACAATTGCTCATTGATCTTTTCTTCTTCCAAATTGGCAACCAAGTCTTTTATATCTTTTTCCAGATTCTCGCTATTCCCATAAAAAACCTCAGCCTCAAAAATTAAATCATTTTTAAAATCTTTATATTTTTCTAAAACCCCATCCAGAAACTTTTCAAGCTCTTTGTCCCTCTTCCAAAGGGCAATACCGAGCAATTTGCGCTCAATGTAATCTTTTCTATACAACTTATTCACAGATTCTTTTGCTTCCTCTATTTCTTTTTTTTCATATTTTAACTCTTCTGTAATTTTCTTTAAGTCATCCTGTAATGCGCTTTCCGGAATATTCGAGGCATCACTGATTTTTTTTATAAAATGAGCTTTCTCTATCGAACTTTCGAGCGCATCTACAAAAGGTAATACTTTTTCTTTTATTTCTCGCCCAGCTTTTCGCGCATCACTCTTTGCGTCTTCTTTGGAGCTCTTTAAAACTTTATTGAGTAAAAACTCTATTATATGCTTAGAATTTTTTATAGCTTCACGCCATGCGTCGGCACCCTCGACTTGACCATACTGCGATATCAAATCCGCCGGGTCAATACCCTCCGGTATACCGGCAACTTTCACATCCATGCCGAGCGAAAGCGCGATTCTGCCTGCTCTGTGTGTGGCATTAAATCCTGCTTTATCAGCATCGAAAGCCAGCACCAGATTCTCCGAGAGACGCCGTATGAGCCCCAGATTGCTTACAACATTTTCTTTTGAGACAGTCGAGTCGGAGAGGGCAGTGCCGGACGTGGCAATTGTGTTTTTATACCCAGCCTGATGAGATAAGATTAAATCCATCTGACCTTCGACCAAAATAGAGAAATTATTTTTGCGAATTGAGTCTTTGGCTTTGTCTATGCCATATAGTACGGCATTTTTACTAAAAATAGGCGTTTCCGGGGAGTTTAAATACTTCGCCGACTTTTCATCGGGAGTGGAAAGTCGGCCAGAGAAAGCAATCACCCGTCCGCTCGAGTCGCTGATTGGAAACATAATTCTTCCACGGAAACGATCGTACATTGCTTTATTTTTATCGTCCGGTTTTTTAGCAAGACCAGCGCGCTCTATTTCATTATCAGTAAAATTTTTGGATTTTAAATATTCATACAGTTTACGCCAGTCATCTTTTATAAAACCAATTCTAAAATTCTTAATACTCTCCTCATTTAACCCACGTAATTTCAAATACTCCAGAACTTCGGTATTTCCCTTCAGGTTACTTTCGAAAAACAAAGTAGCCTCTTCCATTACTTTATACAGCCTGTCTCGTTCACTTTCTGCCTCTTTGTTGAAGACGCCCAAAGTCACTCCTGCCTTGCTCGCCAAAAGTTTCAGTGCGCCCTTGAAGTCCAACCCCTCGAACTCTTCCACAAAGGTAAAAATGTCGCCCGAAGCGCCACAGCCAAAACAATAATAGCTAGAGCGTGCAGGCGAAACAAAAAAAGAAGGTGTCTTTTCGTTATGAAAAGGACACCGAGCCTTCAAATTCGCGCCGGACTTTTCGAGCTTTATGTAAGAAGAGACCACATCTTCCACCGAAAGTCTCTCCTTGATTTGTTGTACGGGGGAATTCATGATTATTTTATAAACTTGAAAGTGGAGAGGATTTGATAAAATAAATTTTCTGCTGCAATCTTGTTTTCTGAATTGTAAGATAAATAACTTATATACCAATCACCACCCTTTTCAAACTGAACATAGATCTGATTCAGTCCCTCCCACATACCCCCGCTTTTATCTTCAACTTTTTCTGCAGGATAACCCGCAACTTGAGTCGCTGTTTTAATGACAATAACGCCACCTGCTGCAATTGAAATCTTATTTTTTTGAATTAATAAATTATAACTAACACAATCTTTTGGCCATGGGCCACCTCCAGTTACAAGAGTTTTGCAAGTAGGTGATTCCACAGAAACTTTCGTTCCTTCTGGTATTTCTTCTGAAAAGTAAATTGAACTTTCTTTCCGTAAATAATCGCTTGGATACTTAAATTCAAACCCATACTCAGAATTTGTATAAGTTTTCCAGCTCGCTGTTTCGTCTGTTGTTTGCGATGCTGGAATTTCTTTATCTGCTGGTGTTGAGTTTTTAAGAAGCAAATACCCGCCAAAAATTACTAGAACAAGTACTCCAACCAAAACTATATTCGCAAAACCTTTTTGATTATTTTTCATAAATTTTTATAATTAAAAACAAAGCTCAGTTGAAAATCCCTGATGCCCGCGGTTTTTCTCGCAAGCCCATTCCTCCCTCGATTCACCTTTGTACCACCTTCCGTCCTGGTAGGTCATATTTATTGTTAATCTCGAAGCGCTGACGGAATCATTGTACAGTCCATAATGGGTTATGGTGACTTTCCAATAGGAGCCAATTTTTTCAATATCCATTTCACAAGAAACATACTCTCCTTCTTTTCCCCCCTTCTCACAGGTCGTCCCAAGCTCTTTCAATGCAATTTCTTTGGTAAGTTCGGACGAAGAATATATAACCGGTTCTTTTTTTATAAATTTAAAAGTGGAGAAAATACTTGAAGCTTCCTTTGAATGATCTGTATCATAAAAAATTAGATGGTAAGTTTTTCCATCGTATGTAAGAAAAATATCGTTGGCATTAGATATATTTGGTTCAAAGGAATATTGAATCGCCTTTATACCATCCACAAATATATTTGTTTTAATTCTGACATTCCCGTTTTGAATCGAGGTGTCGAATTCCTTTTCAATTCCTGACAAGCTTCTGCCATTAATTGAAACCCCGAAAAAGAAGTTATTTGTTAGATCATTTCTAGGACTTACTCGCATTCCATCGAAGTCCCCCCGAATCACCCAATCAGCAGGATACCTAAATTGATAACTATGCTTTTCATTTGTATAAGTTTTCCAGCCCGAAGTTTCATCGGATATAGTTGCCGGTATTGATTTTTTACTCAGCACAAAGTATCCGGCTGCACCTACCAGTATAAGAATTATGACAGGCAGAATAATATTTACAAACCCTTTTTGATTATTTTTCATAAGTTTATTTTAATATAAGAATTGAATCGAAACATACATGCCACCGGTAATTGCATTTCGTGTTCCTATTTGCAGGATAAGGGGATGTCCATCTTTTACATACAGATAATCGGTATAGAAGCTTGGCTCAGTTGGCCAAGAAATAGAAACCCAACCATTTTGAGATAAGGATGTTTTGATATTTGCAACTAAATTATCTTGTACAATTCCCTCGGCAGAACAATCCGACTGACATCCGTCTTTATTAAAGGACTTAGAGATCATGAGAATTTTTCCTGTTCCATGCTTCTTTAGCTGAATTCGGCGTTCGTTTGCATAGGTATAGTCGGCAAACTGCCAATCTGGAAGGCTTTTTTGTTCCCAAGCTGCAAGATTTTTGAATTCGTTATAAACGGTTTCTTTCCAGCTTAAAGCATCCATTGCGTCAGAATTCGTAAATTTAAAGGTGGAGAGGATTTGTTTAATTAAATTTTCCCGATTGACCATATTTTCTCTTGCGACTATTATTACTGATGAGATTTGCCCTCGATTGCTACTTTTGAAAAGCCACCATGCTTTCAATCCATTTGGATCTGTTTCTAGGCAACCAGACAAACCTTGTTCTGAAATTGAATATGGCTGAAATTTTTTTCCTTCCTTATCTACATCCTGACAATATGCTCCTCCAAACCCATCACCCCATGTCACTCTGATTTGGCCTTCTTCGCCAATAAATGCAACTCCGTATGTATGCCCATAGCCCTTCGTTTCGGAATATTTCCACCCTAGAGGATATTGCATAGAGAAACTTATATTTCCGTTAACTGGATCTGTTTTTTGATTTATGGTATAAGTTTTCCAATCTGAAGTATCTATCTTTGTTTCTGATTCTGGCATAGAAACAGGGGTTGAAACTTTCTTAGACAAGGCAAAATACCCAGCAATAACTACGACGGCAATCAAGGCAACACTAGCAAGAAGTTTTTGATTATTTTTCATTTTGTTTCTTAATTAGCTTATAAAATATAGATAATTTTGGGCTTGACATAGATTCCTGTTTAGAATATAATTCTACTATATTTGGGAATTTCCCACGACCCCGCCTTCGGGCGGGACAAATTTTTCTCCAAGGTATAAATTATAGAAACCATCTTTTATTTTTTGGATATCTTTCTGATCAAGTTCTCCGTATTTTTCAAGCAATCTTTTAGAGCTTATGACTCGAATTTGACTCATCATGACAACAGAACTTACTGATCTGTGGGTAATAGGCACATACCATGTCCCAACTTTAATTTTTGTCGAAAGAGGTATACCCAAAAATCCATCGTGACTTAACTTTTTAAAAACATGGACCGGTCTAGAAAATTTTTGACTTTTTCCATTTATTTCTATTCCAACATTTTCGCCAATAGCGCACCACCAAACCTCTCCTTCCTTAAATAAGGGAAGTTTTGCATTACTTTCATGCAATTTCTCTTTCAATTTTATCCATTCGATAAACCTTTTTATGGTATTCATAATTATTTTGTAAATTTAAAAGTGGAAAGAATAATTCGAGTTGTTTCTTTTGCACCTTTCGTTTGTGGTGCCCAGGGCGCTTCTCCCGCCAAGAGCACATAATACAATCCATTTTTCTCAAAATAGTAATCTATACTAGAACTTCCACCATCCCCGGGTGCGGATATCTCTTTGACATCCATACCATTTACAGCGATGAATCGAGACGGAAATCCATTTAGATAATCATTGAATTGACTACGACGATCTTGTATGTTCTTATAAACATGTAGTGCGCCGATGGCTCCTGACTTTTCTATATCGACACCAAATTGAACATTAAGCGCCGCAACAAGTCCCTTTTCTGATTTAATTTCCCAATTACCAGGATACTTAAATTCAAAACCATACTCTTGATTCGTATAAGTTTTCCAATTTGAATTGCCGACTTCTACTATTGGATCAATAAATTTAAAAGTGGAAAGAATTTGATCAAAAATCTTATTGTGTGTCCCTTTTAGATCATAATTCTCAAAACTGATCATGAAAGTTTCGCCTGACTTTTCACAATAATAAGTCGTTGTTGGCCCCCAAACATCAATTTCCGAAGTCAATTCCTTTGTCGCTACAATCTCTTCACAAGAAGCTCCATCAATGTTGACGTCCCTAACCTCATACCATTCACTTTCTAAAATTCCCTTTCCCTTCGAATAGCTTCCTATCTTAAATTGAATATTGAAAGCGCCGTCAAGTTCGTATTCACCGCTGTATATTTTTCCTCTCTTTGTCGGCGAAATAAGAACAATTCTTTGAGGATCATAAGGAGTCTCCCTAGCCTCGTACACACCTTCATCGTATACATACCAGGTTGGTGGATACTCAAGTGAGTAACCGTATAGTTCGTTTCGATAAGTTTTCCAACCTTCTATCTTATCTACAGTAGCTATTGAGAATGCTATTTCATTTTGATTCTCGGGTATTGATTTCTTAGTCACCAAAAAGTAGCCTGCGCCAAACACAACTAAAATTAGCGCAGCTGCAACTATATTCACGAAACCTTTTTGATTGTTTTGCATATGTTTGCAGTTGGAGCTTTAAGCTCTAACTGGGTTACTTTTCTACTTCGAGTTTCTTGAATCCTGTTCCAGCAGGGATGAGGCGGCCGATGATGACGTTTTCTTTCAGACCGCGGAGATTGTCCACCCCGCCCTTGATGGCGTTTTCGATAAGGACACGATTGGTGTTTTGGAACGAAGCGGCCGAGAGCCAACTCTTGGTGCGGAGAGATACTTCGGTGATACCGAGCGCTACTATTTCCGCCTTGGCAATTTTTCCGCCTTCTTTTTCTACTCGCATATTTTCTTCTATCAGACTAGTATTTTCCACAATATCGCCAATAGAAAAATTGGTTTCTCCCGCTTCTTTTATTTTTCGGCGAGAAAACATTTGGCGGATAATTATTTCGGTATGCTTTCTGGAAATCGAAGCGCTCTGAAGCTCATAAACTTTGTTTATTTCTCGAATGATGTATTCTTCGACGAGCTCCTTGCTGCCAAATTTGAACATCTCCGCGATATCAGCCGATCCATCGGTCAAGAGATCGCCCTGTTTTACTTTGTCACCCGTCTTGACTATCGGTATGCGACGGAAAGGTACCAGATACTCTATTTCGTTCGGTTTGCCATCAAGTTTAGTGTCCGAGAGAACTTTTATTATTTTTTCTTTTTCATCTTTTGCTTTAATCTCTACCACTTCTCCGTCCGTCTGTGAGATAATGGCCGGATTTTTAGGAATTCTTTTTTCGAATATTTCTTCGACACGCGGAAGCCCTGTGGTAATATCAGTACCGGCCACACCTCCGGCGTGGAAAGTACGAAGTGTCAGCTGGGTACCGGGCTCACCGATAGCTTGAGCCGCTATGATACCGACAGCCTCGCCTTTATTCACTAAATGGTTACGTCCCAAGTCAAGTCCATAGCACATAACACACAGACCGTGAACGGTCTTGCATGTAAGAGGAGAACGGACAAAAACTTCCGTAAATCCCGCCCCCTCGATATTGTAAGCCTCTTCTTTGGTGACTAAGAATCCCCGCTTGTACAGAACTTTGCCTTTGGAGTCCTTTAGATCTCCAGCCAGCACCCGTCCGCGAATATTTTTAGAAAGAGGAATTTCAATTCCGGAAATATTTTCTTGGGTCACAACTTGACCTTCTTTTGTTCCGCAATCATCTTCTGTAATGACCACATCTTGCGCCACATCCACCAGCCTGCGAGTCAGATATCCTGCTTTGGCGGTGTTAAGCGCGGTGTCAGAAGCACCCTTACGAGCACCGTGAGTAGTCACGAAATATTCTAGAGGTGATAGACCTTCTTTGTAAGAAGGAATGATGGGAAACTCCAGCGTCTTGCCTTGGTTGTTTTGAATAAGACCTTTCATACCGCTCATTTGAATAAGCTGCCCCATGGAACCTCTTGCACCTGAAGTAAAGACATCAAAAGCAGAACCATTTTTGTCCAGAGTTTTAGGTAATACTTTTTCTAAATCTTTTTTTACATACGTCCAGATTTCAATAATTTTTTGATACTTTTCTTCCTCAGAAAGAAGACCTTCGGCCCATTGGGCTCTGACTTCTTCTTCCAACTTCCTACCAGTTTCTATGATTTTGGGTTTCTCAATGGGTATCTCTACATTATCCAATCCCCAAGTAATTCCAGAAACTGTTGCATATTTAAAGCCGAAAGCTTTTATCTTGTCTAGAATGGCCGGAGTCTGATCCACTCCGCAATGTATGATGAGCTCATCAAGCAGAGCAGAGAGCCTTTTTTGAGTCATTTCATCGTTCACATAAGAAAAGTCATTAGGTAGAATACTGTTGAAGAGTAATTTTCCCACAGAAGTTTCAAAAATTCCCCCATCAAATTTTTTGTATTTCTCTGTTTCGGTCGCCAGAACTTTTATTTTCGCGCGAAGCGTTACAATACCGTAATCGTGAGCAGTAATGGCAGTGTTGGGATTTGAGAAATATTTACCTTCGCCTTCTTCTCCATCAACGGCTTTCGTCATCCAGTAACTTCCGAGCACTATATCTTTACTAGGATTTACTATGGGGTCGCCATTTTGCGGCTTGAGTAAGTTTTTATTTGCCGCCATCAGTTCCTTGGCTTCAGATTGAGCTTCTTCAAGAAGAGGCACATAGACAGCCATCTGGTCTCCATCGAAGTCAGCGTTGAAAGCCTGACACACTAGCGGATGTACTTGAATAGCGTTGCCTTCGATCAGAATCGGGTTGAAAGCCTGAATACCAAGCCGGTGCAAAGTCGGCGCGCGGTTTAGAAGGACATACTTGCCTTGAATGACTTCTTCGAGCATCGCCCAGACTTCTCCAGTACGCTCTTCGATCAGCTTGTTCGCTCCGCGTATATTGAAAGCAAGCTCGGCCTGCAGTATTTTAGAAACCACGAACGGACGAAAAAGCCCGAGCGCCATATGCTTCGGCAATCC
>Ga0209541_10014915_pt1 | contig 11672 bp, 12 predicted proteins | sample RifCSPlowO2_01_FD_184027 | JGI IMG/M metagenome (GOLD analysis project Ga0209541, IMG submission 184027) | Groundwater microbial communities from Rifle, Colorado - Rifle CSP2_plank lowO2_0.1 (SPAdes) (version 2) | ecosystem: Environmental > Aquatic > Deep subsurface > Groundwater | place...
AAAGGTGAGGTTAAATAATAAGGAATATTAGCGACGAGTTTGTAGTGGGTAGTGGGTAGTGAGTAGCTAAATTTGAGGGCATTGCCTTGTATAATTTCAACATTTTTAAAGTCTTTTAAGGTTTCTTTTAAAATTTCCACCATTGTAGAATCTTTCTCGATAGCAATGACTTTCCCTGCTTTTTTAGCCAACTCTTGGGTTAAAGTCCCGATGCCGGGACCTACTTCCAAAACAGTATCTTTTGACGACAGGTTAGCTGTTTCAATAATTGTATTTAGTGTTTTTTGGTCTATTAAAAAATTTTGGCCCAGGTGCTTGGAGGGTTTAATATTATGCTGTGATAGTAATTCCTTAATCGTAGTGGGAGATAAGAGATTCATAGTGAGTACGCAAACTCTAAATTCTAAACTCTAAACCCTAAAAAAATCTAAAATTTTAAATTCAAATTAATTATTTTTAGCTTTCTCTATAATTGAACCAAAAATTCTCATGAGTTCCGTAGATTCTTTAGTAAGATAGCTCTGTTTATTTTGCAAAATACTATTACTTGAAATATCAATAAGTAGTATCCAGGACCGACTTTCCTTTGTTTCTTTCCGGCAAATTTTTACTCGATGATAATAGTCCTTTTTGCTTAATGCTTCGTTGGCCTCAATATAATTTGCATGAACCGAACCTGACGATCTAATGAGCTGTTTCCCATCTTCAAAGTTCCCCACTGTTTTAGGTATTTCTTTTACAAACTCCCGACACTTCTTAGCAAATTGAAAGGTCCTTTCTTCTAAGTCGTATTGTTTTGAATTTTGTATTTTGAGCATTTGAGTTTATTTAGAATTTAGGGTTTAGAGTTTTGAATTTTTATCATGTTTATACAGATTATACCATGAATTACTCATTAAAAACGCCAAATTTAAAGCTGAAAAGGATACTGGTAGGTTGTGGATAACCACTTGACTTAGGGGCTTGAAAATGGTAATTTTAATACAGTGGTTATATACAAAAAGGGACAATTAAAAAAGTCAGAAAAGAGGGGATTTTTGAAGAATCCCTTTTTCCATTTTGGGTTTATGGCCCTTGTTTTGGCTGGTTTATTATTGTTAAACTCTGATAGTTTAGCCAAATTAGATTATACAAAAGTCAGCAGCGCTTCGTTTTTTAATGGTGTTGCTAACGCAGTAAATAGCGATTTGTTTTTCAGCCAAAATAAAACATTGGCTCTTGAAACACCTGATTTAAAAATCATACAAGATAATTTTATTTACGGGATTTCTACGCCTCGGGTTTTAACAACTCAAACACTGGGGAATATTTTTGGAGAAACTTCCCAGAATAAAAAAGAAGTTACGGATTATTCCGTACAGCCAGGAGATACCATTGACTCTGTTGCAACTGCTTTTAATATTTCTTCCAACACATTGATTTGGGCTAATAATTTATCAAAAGGAGCGGCTTTAAAAGTCGGCCAAACGCTTGTGGTGCCGCCGGTTTCCGGGGTTATTTATGCTGTAAAATCAGGAGATACCATCAGCGATGTGGCTAAAACTCATAAGGCAAAAACCGACGACATTATTGCTTTTAATAATCTTAGCGGCGAGGGAGATATTTTTATTGGAGATATTTTGATTATCCCGGGCGGTTCAATGCCTTCAAAAGCTCTGCCTTCTGTGCAAGCCCAATTAGCTAACAATTTCTTTATTTACCCGGCAGAGGGGCGCATTAGCCAAGGACTTCACTATTATAATGGTGTTGATGTTGCAAATAGATGCGGAACTCCTATTTACGCCGCTGCCGCTGGCACCGTCCAAAGAGCTGTTTCTAACGGCGGTTGGAATTTGGGCATGGGAAACCATATTACAATTTTGCATTCAGGCGGGATAGTAAGTTATTATGGGCACTTATTATCTTTGTTTGTAAAACCGGGAGACCGCGTAAATGTCGGCGACAGAATTGGCTTGATGGGTTCTACTGGAAAAGCAACTGGATGCCACGTGCATTTCCAGGTAATGGGAGCTAAAAATCCCCTGGCAAAATATTTCGTTGGAGCAGTCTTAAAATATAAATAGTATATTAGTGAGTAGTTTGTAGTGAGTAGTTTGTAGACTAAAAATCGAGAGCATAAAGCCCTCGATTTTTTTAACGGCTGCCAATTACTATGATACAAGATTATTAATAAGCGTATTTAGCATGCGCATTACTTCTGATAATGTCGAATCTGCTTTCATGTAATCGTCGCTTTGATTAAATTTTAGTCTCTTGCTAATTTCTATTTGTGTTTCTAGTTCGGATCCGGAGCCATATGCATTTAGTAAGAAATTGCGAAAGTCTTTTCTTGAACTCCTCCGACTTCCTTCAGCAATATTAGAGGGGATAGATATTGCGGCTCTTTTCATTTGTGATGTTACTCCGTACATCTCTTCTTTCGGAAACTTTTTAGTTAATTGATAAATTATCACTACTAAATCCATTGCCTTCTGCCAAACAATTAAATTTTTATATGATTCTACTTTCATTTTTTTTGGGTTGAGGCCTCACTACTGCTCACTACAAACTATTCACTCTTTTTCAACTACTCACTACTCACTACCAACTACAAACTAGTTTTTAAGTCTGTAAATTAATGCTTCGGCGATGTGGTCGTGCTGGATGTTTTGGGAAGAGGCTAAGTCGGCGATAGTGCGCGCCACTTTTAAAATCCGGTGGTATCCCCGGGCTGATAGTTTGCCGGAATCTACATATTTTTTCAAGAGAGCTTGCGACGGCGCACCATGCTCGCAGTACTTTTTAATTGCGGGAATTTGCATTTCGGAATTAACCAAAATGGCGTCATTTTTAAACCGTTCTTTTTGGATTTCCCGCGCCTTTTCAATTTTTTGCCGGATGCCGTCGCTTTGCTTTTCAGCTGATTCTGCGGTTAGTTTTTCATATTTTACAGCAGGAACTTCAATAAATAAATCCATGCGGTCCATTAAAGGCCCCGAAAGTTTTCGCCGGTACATGGAAACCTGGGATGGGCTGCAGGTGCAAGATCTTTCGGGATCGGTAAGGTATCCGCAGGGACAGGGGTTGGAAGCGGCTATAAGCATAAACCGCGCCGGGTAGCTGACGTTATACTTTGCCCTGGTAATGGTAATTTTCCCGTCTTCTATCGGTTGCCTTAAGCTTTCTAAAACATCCCTATGAAACTCCGGGAATTCATCTAAAAATAAAACTCCCCGATGAGCCAAGGTGATTTCACCGATTTTTGGAGGCGTGCCTCCACCAACGAGCGCAACATCAGAAGAAATATGGTGGGGCGCGCGGAACGGGCGCGCGGCAATGAAAGTTTGGTTTTCGGGCAGCAGTCCGGCGACGCTGTAAATTTTGGTGACTTCCAAAGATTCGGCAAAGGTAAGATTGGGCAGAATTGAAGGCAGGGCTTTAGCCAGCAGGCTTTTTCCTCCGCCGGGCGGTCCGAACATAAACAAGTTGTGCCCTCCGGCGGCGGTAATTTCCAGGGCCCGTTTAGCATATTCCTGTCCTTTAACCCAGCTAATATCTATGCTATTTGGCAGTGAATAGTTTGTATTTGGCAAATTGGCGGGGGATTTTATTTTTATCCTATTTTCCAAGTACGCTAAGGCTTGTGACAGCGAATCAACCCCCGTGGTTTTAATATCTTTTACCAAGCTGGCTTCGCTGGCATTTTGGGCTGGCAAGATGATTTCTTTGAATCCTTTTTGTTTTGCCAGTAAAGCAAATGACAAAGCCCCTTTAATGGGGCGCAGCGTTCCGTCCAATGATAATTCCCCTAATATAATCCTGCCTTCGGGATTAAAGCCAGTTTGCTTTGAAGCAATTAAAAAAGCCAATGCAATTGGCAAGTCGTACAGCGAACCTTCTTTTTTTAAATCAGCAGGGGCTAGGTTCACCAGCACCTTAAAAGTTCGTGCATGGGGGGAAAGAAGCTTGGAGCTTTTTATGGCCGCATCCACCCTTTCTTCAGCCTCTTTAATGGCTTTATCCGGCAGTCCGACAATAGAAAAAGATCGTAGTCCATGCGATACATCAATCTCCACTTCTACCAGCTTGGCATCCAGTCCTATAATTGCCGCTGAAAAAACTTTACTAGGCATGAAAATTTTAATTAATTCCATTTATTGTAACAGATTAAAATAAAATAAAAAAGCGGGTCACTCTTAAGGAGTCCGCTCTATAAAGCTAAGCATATAGGTATATGTCTTGTTTGACTATCCAAATTTCATCCTGTGGACAGTGATACCTTTCATAACATTCAAAAATCCTATTTTTAAGAAGTGAAATATTTTCATCGGTTTTCCATTCTTCAGCATAAGCTGGAAAATCAATCAGGAATAATGCAGTTTTTTCAATTGTTAAAACTTTATCTTTTTTATTACTTGTGTACCACCAGTAACCAGTAAAAACTGGTTCCCCTGAAGGAAATGGCCAAGATCCTGGGAACAAACTATGTGTAAATCCAGTTACTGGTAATTCTCTTTCTTTTTCGTCTTCAAGATACTGTTGCTTTAAGTAATCTCTAATATCATCAATTGCATCAAAATGTTCTTTTTGGTTAGCAACTAGAAAGAAAGTTACCCGCACGCGTCTTTCAAGGCGTGCGGGTTTGGACTTATTTTTGGAGCGAGACTTTTTAATTCTTGACATAGAAGGTTCCTTTCTCAAAAGTAGGAGATATTCTTTCTAAAAAGAACGTAGCCCCGAATAAGCACTTACACAATATAGCCTTATTTTCATCCAGAGCCTTATGTTGTTGTGGGGTGAGGCTATCTTGTGTAATAGGTTCTTTCACTTGAAAAAACAGGCCTTTCTTTTTTAGCAATGCAACTGCCCTTGATGGAATAACTAATGAGAGTGGTGGCGAATCATCCCACGGGATGCCTTGAAAGTCTTTGTCCTCGCGGAATAATAAACGGGCTGTCTTTAACTCGTTGAGCGACAAGAAAAAAGCTAGTCGCAGATCGGTAAGGTTAATTTCGTTCATTAAAATGCTCATTGTACTTCTCTCTTTCTGTGTGTTGAGTTGTGAAAGTGCTGCTACTGTAAGGCAAGGCGATTACCAGTATAATTTAAGAAAGTTTAAATGTCAATTTATCAATCAAAAACCGAGATGATTCTCGGTTTATCGATTTTCATATAAGTCCTATTTGTTGCACTCCATGCATAATTTTGCTTCGGGGCAGGCCAATAATCTTTCTTCTTCAATGTCTTTGCCGCAATTCTCGCATTTGCCATAACTGCCATTTTTTATTTTTTCCAAAGCGGCATTTACATCTTTAAGTTTTGATTCAAGGTTGTGTTCTAAAGAAAGGCGGTTCTCGTATTCTTCGACTTCATCGGCCTCTTCTTCCATGTCGCTATTTTCCTGGTTTGGGTATTTGGCGTCCCAATTGTCTTTGTTTTTTTTATCTTCGGTTGCAAATGTTTCCAGCTCCTTTTCCATGGCGGCTTTTTCTTGCTCTAAACTTTGTTTTAATTTTTCAATTAATTCTTTTTGCATAATATTTATTCGTTTGAATTATTAGAATGTGCAGCTGCCCATTGCTCAACATCTTCCATGAATTTTTTCCTTTGCTCTTCTTCAACTTTTATTGAAGAGGCGAATTTTTCTTTTGCTGCCACGGGAATATCTTTAAAATACTCTTTGTCTGGCAAGGAAGTTGGTTTGTTTTCTGGAGCTCTTTCTTTTTCTTCCAGCTCCACTCTTTTTTTCTCAGCTGTTTTTTTTATTTTTTCCAGCTCCCTTTCTGAAATACCAAAGTACATTTCTTTTAAAGAATTTTCAATTTCCGTGATTTTATTTTTTATTTCACTCCCTCTTGAGTTAAAAATCACAAACCCATCCTCAAGTTTTTTAATGTCATTTTCCAATTTTACCAGGTCGTTTTCTATAGCCCAGCGCCTTTTTTCCATTTTTTGCCTTTGGCTTTCAAGTTCCCACCGCTTTTTTTCCAAAGACTGTCTTTCTGTTGGTATGGCAGTTTGTTTTTCCTGGCTTTCTATTACTCTTTCTTCGGCCTCAATTTTATCCTCTTCTTGTATTAAATCATTAAGCTTGGCTTGTAGCTTTTTTTTCTCTAAGGCAATGGTATTTTTTTCAGCACTAACGCTTACTTCCTGCGTGCTCCCAATCGCTTTAAGCTGGTTTTCCAGATCTTTTTTTTGGGATTCTAATAAAAATATTTTTTGTTTTTCTTCCTCGCTGCCATGGGTTTTGGCTGTTAGTATGGTGCTTTGGCTTTGTTCGTGGCCGGCCTTGGTTTTATGGTGTACCGGCGCATGATGTTTTTTCTCTAAATGATCTTCAACTTTAACTTCCGGTTTTTGGGGTGTTTTTATTTCTATTGGGGTTTCTATTATTACCGGAGTTTCTGTTATTGCTGGCTCCTTGATTGCATCGGGTGTTATGGCTTTTTCCATTTCAGCTTCTATCGTTTTTTCCGGCGCTAATTCAAAGTTTTCAGTCGGTTCTTTCGGTAATTCTTTTACAGCCATGGCCTCTTCTTTTTTAAATGAGAAGGGGGTTGTTTTGATAATTTTTTCACTTTCTCTTAGCGCATCAGTTTCCCTGACCCGTATAAGGTCTTTTTTCATCGTTCTGATATTCTCACGCTGTAAAATTCCCTTTGATTGTGTTTCTATAGCCATTACTTTAGTTGGTAGTTTGTAGTTGGTAGTTTGTAGTCTACTCACTACTCACTACTCACTATAAACTACTCGCTATCGTTTATTGGGTTTAAACCCCGCGTCAATTGCCGAAAGGTTAATTCTGCCTAATTCGTCAATTGAGGTTACTGTAACAGGAATTATATCCCCCTCCTTTACTACTTCCTGCACATTTTTAATTTGATAATTTACAAATTTGGAAATGTGAACCAATCCTGATTGCCCGGGCAAAATATCAACAAATGCGCCAAAGTCCATAATTTTTCTAACTGTTCCTTGGTAAGTTTCGCCAACTTCAATGTCTTTGGCAATACCCTTAATGCGGTTAGCACAGGCGTCAGCCATGGCTTGATCTTGGCCGGTGATAAATACTATCCCCGAATCTTCAATATCAATGGTTACTCCAAATTCCTCAATTAATTTATTGATAACGCTTCCCTTCGGTCCAACCACTTCACCAATTTTGGCGGGATTTATTTGGAAGGAAATTATTTTTGGCGCGTATTGGGAAAGGTTTTTTCGTGGCTCTGGTATCTCTTTCTTTATTATATCAAGAATTTTTAATCTTGCATCTTTTGCTTTTGCCAATGCCTCGTTCATAATGTCTTTATTAATGCCGTTTATCTTAATATCCATCTGAATTGCAGTAATTCCATTGACAGTTCCAGCCACTTTAAAGTCCATGTCGCCAAAGTGGTCTTCGGGACCTTGGATATCAGTCAGTACTTTGTATTTTCCCGATTCTTCGTCTTTGGCAAGTCCAATAGAAATCCCGGCAGCTGGGCTTTTAATTGGCACGCCCGCATCCATTAATGCCAAAGTGGCAGCGCAGACCGACGCCATTGAAGTTGACCCATTGCTGGATAATGCTTCTGATACGATTCTTATAGTGTAAGGAAATACCGTTGGGTCTGGAATTAATGGCAAAAGTGCTTTTTCAGCTAAATGTCCATGGCCGATTTCGCGCCGTTTTGGTCCGCGCATAAACCCGGTTTCTCCTGTAGAAAAAGGAGGGAAATTGTAATGGTGCATGAAGCGTTTTTTACCGATAATTTCCATGCCGTCCAGCAATTGCTGGTCTCCCGGTCCGCCCAGGGTTAAAATAGATAATACTTTTGTAAGACCCCGGTGGAACATTGCGCTGCCATGAGTTCTTGGTAAAAGCGCAACTTCGGCGGTAAGACTCCGGATTTCGTCAGCTTTTCTTCCATCAGGCCGCTGGTTTTTTTCAATAATGTTTCTGATAATAAGGCGCTCCATCTCTTTTTCAAAAAATGGCAGGACCTGTTTTTCTTTTCCCTGGTCAGGATATTTTTCTATTATAAACTTAGTCAGTTCTTCTTTTAATACTTCAGTAGCCGACAAGTTTTTTTCTCCAGCATCGGCATTGGTAATAGCATCATCCAGCTTGTCTCCTAAAAATTCCTTAATATCTTTGTAAATATCCAATTCAACTGCTGGCTGGAATGTTTCTTTTTTCTGGCCGATTTTTGCCACAATCTTTTTTTGGAAATCAATTATTTCCAGTAAAGTTTTCTCGGCAAATTTGGTGGCCTCTAAAACTTCTTCTTCTAAAACTTCCTTGCCTCCCATTTCAATCATATTAATCAGTATTTCGCCGTTGTGTTCAATAGCTGACAACGTCAATTCAAAATTGCTTTCTTCCTTTTCTTTGTAAGTCGGATTAAAAACAAAATTCCCATTAATTTTGCCTATTTTAATGGCTCCTAATGGGCCGTTCCAGGGGATATTAGAAACAGACAGTGCAAAAGAAGCGGCAATCATGCTTAAAATATCCGGATCGTTTTCTCCATCAAAAGACAAACATGTCGCAATAATTTGTATTTCTTTTTTGAAATCTTTTGGGAAAAGCGGCCGCACTGCCCGGTCAATCATTCGGGAAGTTAAAATGGCTTCGTCAGAAGGGCGGGATTCCCTTTTTAAAAATCGCGAGCCCAAAATTTTTCCGGCGGCGTAAAACTTTTCTTCGTAGTCAATAGTCAAAGGAAAAAAATCAAAGCCGTCAACGTTTTTTTGGCTCATCATAGCAGTGGCGAGCACCACCGTTTCCCCGTAACTTACCAGGCAAGAGCCAGAGGCCTGTGTTGTCCAATCTGTAAGCTGGATTTTTAATTTTTTATCTCCGATTGCGAGCTCAAACGTGTCCTTAATCATTTTTTATTTTTGCGGCACAAGGGAGAATTTCATTTGCATAACCCTAATTTGCATTAGGGGCAATCAGCTGACATCCTCGCTTGTTATCGCAATTATTAATACTATTTTTTAAGCAAAAACTTATTTGGTTCCAAGTCTAAATCTATAAATTCATCGGCTGCTTCTTTTAATTTTAAAGAAGTGGTCTTGCCAAAAGATACAACTTCAACTCTTTTGCCTTGGTTTTTTAAATACTCAACCAGCGGGATAAAATCTCCATCGCCAGAAGCCAGGACAATCACATCCAAGCTGGCGGCAGTTCTTATGGCGTCAATGACAATGCCAACGTCCCAGTCGGCTTTTTTGGCTCCTCCGTAAAATTCCTGCAAATCTCTTACCCGTGTTTCAATGCCCAATTTTGTCAGTGCATCAAAAAAAGGCTTTTCTTCGCCAGTTTTTGTGCGCACTACATATGCAAAAGAGCGTATGAATTTTCTGCCCGAAACTCCGGTTTTTAACACTTCGCCAAAATTTACTTTTTGGCCGTATAAATTCCTGGCCGAATAATACAAATTTTGCACATCAATCAACACTTCAACTCGTTGTTCTTTTGGTTTTTGCACGCTTCGCGGTATCGATGCTAATATACTAATGAATACTAATTATACTAATCACGCCGTTGTATTTGTATTATTAGTAAATTCGTATATTGGTATCGATACTAGTTTGATTATTTTTTTAACCCGATTTTTTTAACAATATCTTTATACCTTTTTTCGTCTTCCTTTTTTAAGTAGTTTAAAAGTTTTTTTCTTTTTACCACCATGCCAATCAATCCTCTTTTAGAATGGATGTCTTTTGGATGGTCTTTTAAATGCGAAACTAGCGCCTCTATCTCTTGTGATAAAAGGGCGATCTGTACATCTGAAGAGCCGGTGTCTTTTTCATTGATACCGTGTTCTTTGATTAGCTTTGCTTTTGTTTCTTTTTTAAGCATGGCAATTTTAAATTTATTTAAAATTGACACCGAGCACTAAATTTTTGAAAAAAATTTCAGTGCTTGGTTATCTATATTAATTTAAATTGTATTGGTATGGACAGTATAATATATTTTTAGTTATTTGTCCATTCAAAAGAGACAAATTGTGCGCCCGACAGGGATCGAACCTGTGACCATCCGATTAAGAGTCGGGAGCTCTACCAACTGAGCTACGGGCGCAATTTATTTTAAATTAACTGGAAGAGTTCTTTTTACGTGGAGCGATTTCCATTCTTGTTGTGTGAGCTCTGTTTTTGAAGATACATCGCGTAATACTGCCTTAACCCAACCGAAAAGTCTATAGCGCATGTCAGTTCCTTTGGGAACCGCAATTTTTATTGTCCCATAGTAAAGAGTATTCTTTTTATAGTTTTTATTAAGAGGTTTTACAAAAGTTTTGCCAATATTTTCCAAGGGAATTCCAGTTAGTTGGGACCAGAATTTTTTAATTTCCAAATCATTTTGCTGGGGGTAAATATTCAGCCACGCTTTTAATGTATTGGGGGGAACTTCAAATACTTTTTCAAACCATTTTACCATAAATAGTATAAGATATGGGTCGGAATTGGTAATCCCCAAGTTGTTTTTTTTATTGCCTTCTGCCCAATATAACGCAGCGCCGAATAAACGATAGCTTTCCAATGAAATAGAGCTACTTATTTCGCTTTTTGCATTTTTAACAATCTCGGCTATTTCGCGCAATCGTCTTTCTTTTTGGCTTTGAGCACCTCTTGCTAAATTTAAAATTTGGTTAGTATAAAATTTCTTTTTTTGTGTTTCTGTGAGAGGCACATCCTTTAGCCAAAGACTAAGCGTGCTCTTAGCAACTTTTACCTGCTTTCTTATTTCGTTGTAACTTAAACCCTCTTTTCTAAGCTTGATAGCCTTTGTTTTAAAAACTAAAGGATGATTTTTCATACCTCCATTATATCACACAGGGGAATCGAACTACAAGTCTATAATTTTAAAAGAAGGGCTACCAACTGAGCTATGAGGGCAATTTGAACTAAAACGTAATTCCGCTCCAACCGCCGGTGTATCCTATGGCGATCAAAACAACATTAACAATTATCCAAGAGCCGAAAATTAAAACTATTCCCCAAATTGCTCCTTTAAACATTCTTCTTCCCATATCCAACAACCCCGGATTTCCAGCCGAAACAACCCACATTATGCCCCCCAATACCATAAGTAATGCGGCTAAGGGTGTTGCTATTTTAAATACGATAAATTTATAGATATTAAAAATTAGTATAAAAACATGGCTTAATCCACAGGGACACTTAAGGTTTGTATTTTTTGTGACTATAACATTTATATTGCCTGGAGGTGTTATTGTATTGCCTTGAAAAACATATGTTACGGCATTAGAACAAGCAAAACTTCCTAATGCCGTAGTAACGGCTGCCACAACAGCAGCTTCATTAGCAGCGGGTCCAAATGTTTGATTACCAACAAGATCATTAATTTCGTCAGGCCGTAATTGTTGTCCTGTATTTGGGTTAGTAATATGATATATGCACTGAACTCTATATGAATAGATGTCAGTCGTTGCTCTCCCGCAAGGTACAATGCCATTTTTACCTGAATTATCTTTATTAAACTCTGCAGTCCCATTAACTTCAGCGTCCACATTGCTTGATTCATTGCAAATATTTGCCGCTTTTGCTGATCCAGGAGTTAAGGATAAAGTTATTAATACCGCAAAAAATAGTAAAAAAAGTTTTTTCATTTTAAAACATGTCGAAATTTTTCTTTGGAAAAATTTCGACTCCTTATTAAAAATTAAAAATTTCAA
>Ga0209541_10014916_pt1 | contig 11672 bp, 8 predicted proteins | sample RifCSPlowO2_01_FD_184027 | JGI IMG/M metagenome (GOLD analysis project Ga0209541, IMG submission 184027) | Groundwater microbial communities from Rifle, Colorado - Rifle CSP2_plank lowO2_0.1 (SPAdes) (version 2) | ecosystem: Environmental > Aquatic > Deep subsurface > Groundwater | place: Rifle...
ATCCCAGCCTCCCAGTTCAGTGCCATTGATTGGCTTAATCGCGCCCGAACACCCGCTTTTAAAAACCGAACAGAAACGCGCCGTGCCGGTCACGGCTCCAGTGGTCAAATCAATATGCCCGCCATCAAAATTAAGCCAGCCCATATTATCCGACCACGCGTAGCCGCCTAAGTAGCCGGTGATGGTGTTTGCATAGACCAAATAACCTATAGGTTGATTAGGGTTTGAAAAATCACACGAATTGTCGCTTTCACAGTTGAAGCTTATCCAGCCGATATTGTCGGACCAGGCCCAACCGGCAAGCGGCGAGATTCTTAAATCTATATCATATTCATTGTTTATAAACTGGACAGGGACTTGATTACCCAATAAGTCTACTGCTGTAGCATTATCAATTTTATATTTCCAAATGGATCCAAGCGGAACACTCGCCTCGAAACAAAAATTGTCGTCTTCTGGATTAGTATTTTGACAATTTACCTGAATAAAATTTAATCCGCCGATTTGCTGATCATTTTTTTCTATCGTTACCACAGTAAAATTGCCTATTGTATCCCACTTTATGAAAAGTTTGGCTTGGTTGCCGGATATATTCATTACAGTTACTTCCAGGTTTTTTAAGACAGCACTGGTGGTTACTTGTGTATCAATCGGTTCAGAACAACCTTCTAGTTGAGAATCATCATCTTTAGAACATGCTATTAAACGATAATAATAAGTTTTATATAGATCAGTGCTAAATATATCGGGATAATTACGATCTGAACCACTTATGACAAATTTTTTAGTCGTTGAAACATTTTGAAAAGAAGAACTTAAGGATCTGATAAGAATGAAGTAATCAGGCTCAAGCTCCAGAAGAGATGGACTGGCATATGTCCAAACTAAATTTATCCCATTTGATGTTTCCATTGCATCAAAAGTTAAGGGTGATCGTGGAACAGTGAGTTTGGCAAGAGACGATGATAATTTAGCCCTTTTGTAAGACGGATCAGTCATCATCTGATTTAAATCGGGATTGCAAAACTCTTCGCTCTCGTACATATACACTTCGTAACGGTAAGCTTTATTGGATGTATCGGCTATAGAATCAGAGAATGGGATACTGTTCACAAAATTATCTTCATCTGGCTGCGGTTGAATGCGTTTAATGACATAACCACCAAAGGATGATGGGGTTGAGGTGTTTGTGAAATCTATTGATATCCCGCTACTCGTGCCTTCGGCAATTAGCAAGGAGGTAGACCACCACTTGTTTATATTTGGAGATATTGAACCGGAGGGGAGTGTAATTTCAGAAAGTTTTACTGATAAGGGAGAGAAATTAGCCCAGGTAGAATAATCACCAGAAGAAGAATTATAAGATTGCATTGATCCGACTGATCCTTTGGAAGAGTCAGAATTGTAGTATGTGATTGTTGTACCTGGTTCATATCCTGAACCCAAATTACATTGATTAGAAGAATTAGGGGTATTATTATCCAAACAGGAGAATAACTGTGACGCTATGTAAGAAGGAATTGATGTTTTTACATCAAACGTCTGGAGGCCAGCTGTTCCTTTTTTCCTATTTAATTTAAAAGTGTCAGCAGCACCATTAAAAGGATTGTGCGTCCATTCTAGTTCAGCGGCACATGCCGATTTTTTAGTGATTAAAAGATTTGTTGGTGAATCTATAGCCCAAATATGGCGCGCGGGTAAAAGTAAAAAAAATAAACCTAATAAAAGAGGGAAGAAATACAACACAAACCGGCTTGGATTAGTAACATTTATTTTCATATCATCTCAATTCTTCTAAAATTTTAGCGCGTTGTTCGTCGGTCAGAGGATTGGGGTTATTCTTGGCTGATTCGGCCAGCTGTTTCAAAATTTCCGACCTTTGTTCCTCGGTCAAGGGATTGGGATTGTTTTTTGCCGCCTCGGCCAGTTGGCTCAAAATTGCCGCCCGCTCTTCGGCGGACAGCTCGCGGTCGCGCTTTTTAGAAGCAACAACGACAATGACTAGCGCGAGAACGACCAACGCCGCAATCGCCCACAGCAAGTATTTTTTCTTATTAGGATTATTTTTAAAATCAGGATTCAAAATCCAGGGTTTCATTATCACAATAATACCACATATCAGAAAAGGAAGTAAGAAAAGCAATGATTGTGGATAAAACCACACAAACGCCTCACCCCCGTCCCCTCTCCATTTAATAATGGAGAGGGGTGGATGCCCTGCCTGCCACAGGCAGGCGAAGGCAGACGGGGTGAGGCATAATTGACTTCCCGGCCAAGAAAGACTATACTCACACTGTCTTTTATCCCCCGTTATGAAGCTGTGCTTCTAACGGGGTTTTATAAAAATTAAATAACAACTAAATATGTTAGATCTAAAACTTATGAAATCCGCGCTGGACCAGTTGGAGGAAGAGCGCAAAATACCGCGCCAGAAAATTCTGGACGCCCTTGAACAAGCGCTAGCCGCCGCTTATAAAAAAGATTACGGCAAGAAGGGGCAGATCGTGCGCTGTAAATTAGATGTTGATAGCGGCAAGATGGATTTTTACCAAGTCAAAATCGCGGTGGATGAAAGTACGGTAAAAATGGAGGAAGAAATTACCCCACCCCAACCATCCAACCCCACCTCAGCCCTCCCCGAAGGGAAGGGGATAAAGAGGGAGGAATTAAAGTCTCCCCCTTTGGGGGAGGTTGGAGGGGGTAGTGATTCAGAAAACGCCGATGAACGTCAACATTTTAATCCCGAACACCATATTTTGCTGGAAGACGCCAAGAAAATAAAAAAGGGAGTAAAATTGGAAGACGAGCTTACTTTTCCGCTGGAAATCAAGGAGGATTTCGGTCGCATCGCCGCTCAGACCGCCAAGCAGGTAATTATTCAACGCATACGCGAAGCCGAACGCGAGGGCGTAATGCAGGAATTCGGCGGACAAGAAAATGAAATTGTTTCGGGTATTGTTCAAAAAATAGAACACGGCAACGCTTTCGTGGATTTTGGGCAGGTTGTCGGACTTTTACCATATGAAGAACAAATTCCCAACGAGTCTTTGCGACGCGGACAAAGAATTAAATGTTTTCTATATTCGGTGGAAGAAACTCCGCGCGGAGTAAATTTGCGCCTCTCCCGTTCGCATCCGAGATTCTTGGAAAAACTTTTCGCCCTGGAAGCGCCGGAAGTATCCGCCGGCACGGTGGAAGTTCGCGCTATCGCGCGCGAGCCGGGCTCGCGTTCCAAAATCGCCGTCTGGAGCAATGATCCTAATGTAGACCCTGTGGGTTCTTGTGTTGGGCAAAAAGGCATAAGAGTTTCCACTGTCATGGGCGAACTTTCAAACGAAAAAATAGACATAATTCCTTGGGCTGAAGATCCGGCTGAATTCGTGACCGGCGCGCTCTCCCCCGCCAAAGTGCTGGATATTGAATTGGACGAAGGATCGCACACGGCAAAAATAGAAGTGGCCGACGAACAGCTTTCGCTGGCCATCGGCAAGGGCGGACAAAATGTGCGTTTGGCGGCCAAGCTGACCGGTTGGCGCATTGACATCCGCGGAACCACCGCCGATGCTAAAGTTTTATCATCCGAAGAAGTTTTAGAAGTCGCCGAAGCTACTGAAAAAGAAAAAACTGAAGAAAAAAAATAAATTGTTACTATTTACCGTTTCGTTCGTAGTATACAATGTGAGGATAACGGCCGTTAAATTTTATGGAACATGCCAACGAGCGGGATATAATCAAGGACTGCCAAAAAGGCGATTTGGATCGTTTTGGAGAATTGTATGATTTATACGTGAAAAAAATCTACAATTTTATTTATTTTAAAACATTCCATAAAGAAACCGCCGAAGACCTGACCAGCGAATCGTTCTTTAAGGCTCTTAAAAATATCAGGCAATTCGATATCTCTATGAATTTTTCTTCTTGGATTTATAAAATCGCTCAAAATACTGTGATTGATCATTATCGAACTTTTAAGAAGCAGGAAAATATCGACGACATTTGGGATCTGGAAGACGATGATAATCTAATCGAGAAAATGGATAACAAATTGGATTTTGAAAGAGTAAAAAAACACCTTTCAAAATTGCCGTCAATACAAAGAGATATAATTATGATGCGCGTCTGGCAAGATATGCCTTACAAGGAAATTGCCGAGGTCGTGGGCAAAAGCGAAGAAAATTGCAAGGTCATATTTTCCAGAGCAATAACAAAACTGCGCGAGTCGTCTTTAATTACAATTATAATTTTATTAACATTAAAAATATGAATAATATAGAAAAAATCTTAAATGAGCTTTACATTATCGACCCTTCTTTTAAATCACAGGAAGGTGAAATTAAAAATATAATTCAAGAACTTTTGAAATCAAAACCTGAAATTAAAATAGATGAGAATTTTATAAACCGCTTGAGAGAGCAACTGCAATTAAGCGCCCGCCTGCGCGGAGCCGGCTTTCAGGGGCGTCACTCATTTTGGGAAGAAGTTTTTGGAAAAAGAACAGGATTGGCTTTGGCGGGAGGCCTTGTTTCTTTGTTTATTGTTCTTGCCATAATGCCAGTATTTCGCCAATTTGGCACCACTAACATTCCCGCCGGTGATGACATTGTCGCCGTTGACGAGGAAAAAACAATTACCAAAGACGACAAGGGTGGAATTGTTGTTAAAAAAGACGACGGCGCGGGCGGAGAGAAAATCGTCGCCGGCTTTCTTAAATTTGAATCAGAAAAAGAGTTCAGGGATTATTTGGCCTTGGCTGATTCAAATTACTACGGCGGAATGGGTATGGGAGGAATGGTAACGGGAATGGCGGAAATGGGAATAAGTATGGACGCAAAGACGGAAATGTCCGCGCCCGCTTCCAGCGCCGAACCGGAAAGATTTTCCGGAACAAACGTCCAAGTAAAAGGAATTGACGAACCGGACATCGTAAAAACAAACGGTAAAGAAATATATTTTTCGTCAACGGGATATGGATATTACACCCGACCGATGCCGATGTTTGAATCGAATGAAACAATAGTCGGAGACATGGGAATTTTACCGCCCGAATACAATCAACCGGACACTAAAATAATCAAGGCCTTCCCGCCGGCCGGCTTGGCGGAAAAAGGCGCGATAAAAAAGAACGGTAATTTATTATTGAAAGATAATATTCTGGTGGTTTTGGAAAATAACAATAACAGTTTGTCTGGTTATGACGTAACCAGTCCCGACTCCCCTAAAGAAAAATGGGCAATAAATCTAAAAGATAATAACTCAATCGTCCAAGCTCGTTTATATGCCGGAAAAATTTATTTGATAACCAACACGTGGATTAACCGATCTAATCCCTGCCCTATGCCCCTGTTCATCCAAGACGGAAAAACAATTTCCATACCCTGTCTTGATATTTATCATCCCCAAATACCGATATCATCCGAGGCGGTTTATAACATTTCTACTATTGATGTGGCCACAGGAAATATAACCAAAGGAATTTCTTTTGTCGGCTCGTATAATTCCACTATCTATATGTCTCAAAACGCCGTCTATGTCGCCTACTCCTACAACGGCGACCAATTTGAACTTTATTATGATTTCTTTAAAGAAAGCGAGAACTTGGTGCCGGCTTGGATGATGGAACGCTTTACTAAAGTTAAGGGTTATGACCTTAGCCAGCAAGCGAAGATGGCCGAGTTTGAAACAATTATGAATGAATTCCGAAGATCTTTAAGCGATGACGATTCTCTGAAATTCGAAAATGAAATGACAAACAAAATGAGCGATTATGTGAAAAAACACAAACGCGATCTGACCAAAACCGACATAGTAAAAATAAACATTGACGATTTGAAAGTTGAAACCATAGGAATCGTGCCCGGCAGTCTTTTAAATCAATTCTCTCTTGATGAATATGAAAAGAACTTAAGAGTGGCCGTTACAGTTGGAGAAAATTTCCTGTGGGGCGCGAGAATTGAAACCGAAAATGATATATATGTTCTTGATAAAAATCTGAAAGTTGTCGGCTCAGCGCAAGGGTTGGGCGCCGGAGAAAGAATTTACTCGGCGCGCTTTATCGGAGATAAGGGTTATCTGGTAACTTTCAGACAAACTGATCCGTTTTACGTCCTTGACCTTAGTAATCCTAATAATCCGCAAGTTAAGGGTGAATTAAAAATACCGGGCTATTCCTCGTACTTGGATCCGATCGCTGAAAATAGAATTTTGGGAATCGGCAAAGAGGGCTCGGAAGTTAAAATCTCATTGTTTGATGTTTCATCTCCCACCAACCCCCAAGAAGTTTCCAAATATATTCTCAAAGAATACTGGTCCGATATCTTAAACACCCACCACGCTTTCTTGTCCGATGAAAAGCATAAAATTTTCTTTCTGCCCGGAAGCAACGGCGGTTATGTCTTTTCTTATGAAAATGATTCTCTGAAACTTCAGAAAGCGGTCAGTGATATGCAGGCAAAACGGGCGCTCTTCATCAACGACTATTTGTATATCGTCGGCGAGAATAAGATTGTGGTCCTAAATGAAACTGATTGGGAAACAGTAAACGAACTGGTGTTTTAATTAAATTATTGATAGAGAGGCCCCGTCGGGTATCTGTCGGGAGGAACTTTGTGATGGGCGAACAGAAATGCAACCCAACTTAAGACGCCTATCGCGACTCCGGCTAAGATAAAAGGAATCGCTAAAAAAATTCCGTCGACAAATCCAAAAATAAAGCCGTTACCGAAAAGCGTACCGGCAAGCGAGGCAAAAACTACAGAGGGTATGAAAAACATTCCCCGTCCGGGATCATAAGCCGCGAAAGTGGCCAGAATAGAAACCAGGGCCACAAGCGCTCCCCCAAAAAGAGAAACTATAAAAGCCAGATGCGGTAACGCAAAAATTCTTATAATCAGAGTGATAATCACACTGACAACGGTTCCGGGAATTAAGCCGAGAGTAAATCCGACCGGCGCGTGGTGTTTGGACATATATTTTGAAGTTAAGGCGAAAGCTACCAAGAAAGCATAAATAACTCCTACTAAAAGATCAGCCCAACGGGAAATTTCGAAAGGCGCGGGGAAAAACAAATCCTTGCTCCAATGTATTTGGGTAACTGTGCCTTGCCCAAAACCGGGTATAGAAACTAAAAATATGGTATGCGTAAATAAAAAAGCAAATGAAAGTGCTATTGCCAGCTTAATATTGAACGATTCCTGTATTTTGGACATAGACACATTATACAGGTTTGGTTGACTTTAGAAAACTTTGGTTTAGAATAATTCCACATATGACAAATATAAATTATTGGCTTGTTTTCGCGCCTATCGCCATAGCGGTCGGCTATACTGTTTATTTAATCTGGTCGCTGAATAAAAAATCTTCCGGTAATGAAGAAACACGCCGTATTTCTCGAGCTATTCAAGAAGGCGCGCAAGCATATTTGGTCCGCCAATACAAAACCGTGGGTTTTGTGGCGCTGGTTCTTTTTGTGGTTTTGGCGCTTCTGCTTAATTTCACGGTAGCACTGGGTTTTGCCGTCGGCGCCATAGTTTCCGCGGCGGCGGGTTTTATAGGAATGGGTATTGCCGTGCGCGCCAACGCCAAGACCGCCGAGGCCGCGCGCTCCGGTTTAGCACCGGCGCTAAAAATTGCTTTTGACGCGGGCGCGGTTACCGGTCTTTTGGTGGTGGCGTTAGGATTGCTTTCAGTTGCCGGGCTTTATCTGATAACTAAAGATGTCGGCGCTCTGATCGGATTGGCTTTCGGCGCTTCTTTAATTTCTGTTTTCGCGCGCTTGGGCGGAGGGATTTTTACTAAAGCCGCCGACGTGGGTACTGACCTAGTCGGCAAAATTGAAGCCGGCATTCCCGAAGACGATCCACGAAACCCGGGCGTGATTGCCGACAACGTCGGCGACAACGTGGGCGACTGCGCGGGCATGGCCGCCGATCTTTTTGAAACTTACGCCGTCACCTTAACCGCCGCCATGCTTCTTGCTTTACCCTTTGTAATTTTAGGCGAGAAAGGAAACTCTATGGTCTTCCCTCTTATTCTTGGCGGACTAGGTATTGTGTCTTCAATAATCGGAACTTTTTTCGTGCGATTAGGTCGTACGGGTGGGATTATGGGAGCGCTTTATAAAGGACTGATTGCCACGCTAATTATTTCCGCCGTATTTTTTTACTTTGCCACCCAGAAATTTTTCGGCGCCGGTTTTGAAAAATATTTTTTAGCCGAAATGGTCGGCTTGATTCTCACCGCCGTCATGGTTGTAGTCACTGAATATTACACTTCTAAAAAATTTCGACCGGTGCAATCCATCGCCGAAGCTTCACGCTCGGGACACGGCACAAATGTGATTATGGGACTTTCGGTCGGAATGGAATCCACCTTCATTCCAATTTTATTTATCACCGGCGGAATTTTAGCGGCTTATGCCCTAGCCGGAATTTATGGTATCGCCTTGGCGGCCGTGGCCATGTTGTCGGCGGCCGGCATGATTGTGGCTATTGATTCTTTCGGACCGATTACCGACAACGCCGGAGGCATCGCTGAAATGACCAGCGCACCGGTGGAAACACGCCAAGTAACCGACGCGCTGGACGCCGTAGGTAATACCACTAAGGCCGTTACAAAAGGTTACGCGATCGCTTCGGCTGGACTGGCGGCCTTGGTTCTTTTCGCCGGCTTTGTTCAGGAACTCGGAAAATCCGGCGGTAGTTTTTCATTTGACCTTTCCTCGCCTAAAGTTTTAGCCGGACTTTTCTTGGGCGCGGCCGTACCTTATCTTTTCAGCGCGCTGTCTATGCGCGCCGTCGGCCGAGCCGCCGGCGCGCTGGTAACCGAAATTCGCCGGCAATTCCGCGAAATTTCCGGACTGATGTCCGGCGCCGCGCGCCCAGAATATGGCAAGGCGGTGGACTTGGTTACGCGCGCGGCGCTCAAAGAAATGTTGGTGCCGGCGCTTCTGCCTGTCGTGGCGGTATTGATCGTGGGATTTTTACTGGGAGCGCAAGCGCTGGGCGGACTTTTAATGGGTGTAATTATTTCCGGAATGTTCGTGGCTATCTCTATGACTTCGGGTGGCGGAGCTTGGGATAATGCTAAAAAATATATTGAGGAAGGTAATTTGGGCGGGAAGGGTTCGGAAGCACACAAAGCCGCCGTTACCGGCGACACCGTGGGCGATCCTTACAAAGACACGGCGGGGCCGGCCATTAATCCGCTGATTAAAGTAATGAACATTTTGGCTATACTGCTGGTGCCGTTTTTGTTATAATTCAGCTTATGGAAGAAGACATTAAAAAAGAAGAAAAATCCAATGGGGCCCTTTGGGGAATTGTTGTTATAATTTTGGTTCTGCTCGTCGGCGGATATTGGTTTTGGAAACAAAACCGCGCCGAGTTTGTCAACAAAGAACCCGCTACGGATGAGTTAAATGAAATCAGCGCCGACGAAATTATTTTTGAAGATGAAACTAGTTTAGACGAACTTTTTCTAGATGACGACCTGACAACTTTTGATGAAGTTGATAGTACGATTCAGTAAACTGAAACTGAAAAAATTTTAGGTTGATTAGTGGGAGAGGGTATAAAAATAAACATTGAATGTTTGTTGTTAAAAGTTTCGGTTGAATTCTGAAACTGTTTTGATATAATAGGCGTATGAAAAACATATCAAATTTTTTAATACCCACGGTCATTGAGAAATCGCAGTTTGGCGAGCGAGCTTACGATATTTATTCGCGTCTTTTAAAAGAACGGATTATTTTTCTAGGCGGGCCGATTGACGACCACATGGCTAACATCATAATCGCCCAGATGCTTTTTTTAGAATACGAAGACTCTAAAAAAGAAATCACGCTTTATATCAACTCCCCCGGCGGTTCGGTTTCGGCGGCTATGGCTATTTACGACACAATGAATTACACCAAGCCGAACATTGCCACAGTTTGCGTGGGGTTGGCGGCTTCGGCCGCGGCCGTGCTCCTCTCTTCCGGCGCCAAAGGCAAACGTTACGCCCTGCCCAACGCCGAGATTATGATTCACCAAGTTATGGGTGGTGCTGAAGGCCAAGCCTCGGATATCGCCATTCAAGCCAAACATATTTTGCACATCAAAGAAAACTTAAATAAAATTTTGGCCAAAAATACCGGCCAGCCACTCACCCAGATTGAAAAGGATTCTGATCGCGACTTTTTCATGGCTGCCGAAGACGCCAAGAAATACGGCATTATCGACGAAGTCATCCGCAATAAGAACGGGGGAAAATAGGAAAGAGATTGCAAGGGTTGCGTTTTTGTCCCCTCTTTGCTAAAATAGGGGTGTCCTTTTTTATAAATTTATTTGGCTTTTGGGAACAAACTTAAAAACTCATGGGAATTTCTTGCCAAAACTATCTAAAAAACCTTAAGAATCTTAGAATGACCTTCTGAAAGTTTTTCTAGTTTGAGCTGAAAGTTTGCTTCCATAAGCCCTAACGCTTATGAGCACATTGTTAATAATTTTCCTGCTGGCGGTGGCGGTCGTTTTGGGTTTGTTCGCGGGTTATTATTTGCGCCGTATAATCGCCCTAGCCCGCCGACGTTCCATTGAAATCGACATCAAACAGATGATGGTCGGCGCCAAAGAAGAGGTTCAAAAGATTACCGGCGAAGCCAAGAAAAAAGCCGAAGAAACTCTGGAAGAAGCGCGCAAAAAATCCACAGAACACGAAGTCGAACATAAAAAAACCGAAGAACGGCTGATAAAAAAAGAAGGCCTTTTGGATACGCGTCAGACCGAAATTGATAAAGAAGCCGAAAGTTTAAAAGTTAAGGTGGAAGAGATAAAAAAGATCCGCGAGCGCGCGGACGCGCTCGCGGTCGAACGCCAAACCTCTCTGGAAAAAGTGGCCAGTTTGACTGAAGTTGAGGCCAAAGAAGAAGTTATGAAAACCGCGGAGCATAAGTATGAGGAAGATCTTTTAGTGCGCATGCGCAAGTTGGAAGATACTAATAATGAGACTTTGGAACGGCGGGCTAAAGATATTTTGGCCGCGTCGGTGCAACGGTTGGCCTCATCCACGGCCACCGAGTTGATGACTTCGATTGTTTCTATTCCCAATGATGACATAAAAGGAAAAATTATCGGCAAAGAAGGCCGTAATATACGGGCTTTTGAACGGGCGGCCGGCGTGGAACTTATGATTGACGACACGCCGGGTTCCATCGTCATTTCTTCTTTTGATCCGGTGCGACGACAAATCGCGCGCGTGGCTCTGGAAAATTTGATTATCGACGGACGCATACAACCGGCTAAGATTGAGGAAATGGTGGAAAAAGCCAAAAACGATATAAATAAAATTATTAAAGACAAGGGCGATCAGGCCGTGTATGAATGCGGAATTTTTAACTTAGACCCGCGTATTATCGCGATTTTGGGACGCTTGTATTTCCGCACCAGTTATGGACAAAATGTTCTTCAGCATTCCATTGAAATGGCGCATATCGCGGGCATGTTGGCCGAAGAACTAAAAGCCGATATTCAAATCGCCAAAGCCGGCGCGCTTTTGCATGATATTGGTAAAGCTCTGGATCATGAAGTGCAGGGCACGCATATTGAAATCGGCATACGCATACTTCAAAAATTCGGAGCCGATTCGCGCATTGTGCAAGCCATGAAAAGCCACCACGAAGATTATCCTTATGAAACAAT
>Ga0209541_10014917_pt1 | contig 11672 bp, 11 predicted proteins | sample RifCSPlowO2_01_FD_184027 | JGI IMG/M metagenome (GOLD analysis project Ga0209541, IMG submission 184027) | Groundwater microbial communities from Rifle, Colorado - Rifle CSP2_plank lowO2_0.1 (SPAdes) (version 2) | ecosystem: Environmental > Aquatic > Deep subsurface > Groundwater | place...
CAATATTTATTAAACAAACGTCCTGACTTGATTGGTGTTCAACTAAGTCCTGAAAAGGATATTTTATCTTTGGATAACGACCTTTATATTTATTTTATTGCTATGTATCCAGAAAATTGGCAAAATAAATTGCAATCAATTTCATTGGGTGTTGCTAGTGGTGCTGCTTTTATTGCGTTTGCTCCTGGCTTTGGTACAGTAGGTGCAATAGCAGCAATAAGTGGTGGTGCTCATGCAGGATCTGAAATAGAATCTCGATTTGAGACAAACGAAATAAAAACCTTTATTGGTTTAGACTCAGAAGAGAAAGATTGGGCACCACAAATAATAATTAATACCCCACAAAATATTGAAAAATTATGTGAAGAATGAAAAAAGGTGATGTAACTTGGGAATTTGTATTGAAATTAATATTGGGTGCTTTAATACTTGCAATAGTAATAGGTATTTTTATTTTAGGAAAAGATAAATTATTTTCAGGAGAGAACAATTTACTCTTAAGTTTACAAAATCTGTTTAGGTTAAGATAAAATGGGAGATGGAACAACAGCAAGAAATGTAATTTTTGCAGTTATTACTATAGTTATTTTAATTATTATTATAAGTTCCCAATTACCGCTATTACCTAAAATTGCAAAAAGTATTCTAGGTTTTGACCCCCTCGCCGATTTTTATAATTCAACAGATGATAGGATCGTAACACCAACGAATAATATTGAAAACTTAAAAATAAAACAAGAGCAGATTCTAAGACCATTTATTGAAGATTATAAAGCATGTAAATCATCAAAAGATGTTGATTGTTTTTGTGATATAAGAAATATTAAATTAACAGAAGAAGAGTTTATTTTATTAGAATCTGTAAAAACTGGAACTCGAATTTCAATTTATGAAGGAAGAATAGAAGGAGATATTCGTGGTAAGATTGAGGATTTAGTAAGGTATCAAAGAAATTTATTGGTAAGTGAAATAATTCCTTATGACAAAATTTATTTCTCAAATGGTAGATCCGGTTTTGCTCATTTTGTAGTATCAGAAGGATTTTATCCAGATGTATTTCACGTTTTAGACCATAAAATAGTTTTAATAAAAAGGAATGGAAGACTTATTGCATTTAGTTCTGTTTTTTCTTACCCAGAGAGATCTAAGTTTTTTATCTCAAAAATTTATAAAGCAAACCAACAGATGATTGTTTTAGATAGAGCAGCTGAAATTGGAGATGACTCTAGTTCAATGGGGAGATTTAGAGAAAAACATGATCTAAACCCGATAGGAATTTGCGATCCCAAAAAAACAGATGGCCCAGAAGGAAAACCAGCACCCCGCCCTACAAAAGAGCTAACACCATTAGAGAGTTTAGTAGAAGATACAAGAACACCAGAAAAGGAAAAAAGGAGTAAAGAAGCTCAAGAAAAATTAGCAAAAGAACTCCCCGTATTATATAATTATCCCTAATCCCTCTCTGTCGTATTAAAGGGTCATTTTAATATTACCTCCTTTTTTGTCGTATTCGGGTGATTGAGACTTTGTTTGAGTAAGCTTAACCATCTGTTTCTGCCTAACTCAATATCTATCTCTGCTACTTGAGAAGGTGTTGCTCCATTCAGAGCCATATGTTTCTTAATGAAATTGTGATAAAACCTAAAGGCGTCACTCCATTGCTGTGCTGTTTCGTCTGACTTAAATCCTCTTCTTACCTTATCAAACTCTCTAAACTCATTATGATAACGCTCAACCATATTGTTGTTAAGAAGTTTCTTTGCAATTCCAGCATTTCTGGAATGAAGAACAGCATTTGGACTTGTTCTTTTTGTGACAAATTCTTTTCTTATAGCTTTGTTATACGACCATAAGCCATCTGTAACAATTTCTTTAGGATTTTCTTTAATATTTTCCCTTGCTATTTTTAATACTGCTCTTGCATCTTTAATCTCTCTTCCTCTTGTTACATTATTAGCAATCAAAAATCTTGTTTCGCTGTCTAAAACATTCCAGCACCAGATATAATCTTTCTTTGATTTAATCATCTGTTCATCAACGTGCCATTTATCACTCAATTCTGGCTTGAAATCTTTAGTGTAATTATCCATGATTTGAGTGTATTTGCTAATCCATCTTCTGATTGTGTCAAAATGCACTCTCAAATTATAGAACTGATAAAGCGTATCAGAGATATCTCTTAGTGATAATCCTTTGAAATATAAATCCATTGCTAGAGTAACGATTTTACCGTTGCCCTTAATTCTCTTTACAGGATCAAGAACAAATCTTTTACTGCAATCTTTGCATTTGAATCTTTGTTTGTTTTCTATTGCTGTTTTTCTTGCTCCATTTTTTACAATGTTAAGAGAATTGCAGTAGATACATTTCTCTTCATTTGTATCTATTTCTAACTCTTCTAGTTCTGGCTTTGCTCTTAATTTAATCCAGAGCTTAATGGCATGAATATGCTTGCAATCAGCATGTCTATTTTGAAAGTCTTGACATTCGCAATTCCATCCAGAAATATTAGTTACTTTATACTTCTTATCAGAGCTTTGAGGGGGAATTAAAAACTCTTCTTCACTTACTACTATTGGCATATCTCCCTTTGCTAAAATAGCATATCCCCTAATCTTGCGACTAAGAGAAAGGTTTTTATCTGATACTCTTTTCTTTTTTCTGAAAGGTTGTGGTTGTTCCATAATCATTACCTATATACCTATTAGTAATATACTATTAAGTATTTAAACCTTTCGGTTAGTAAGATAGTAAAACTTATATACTAAAGAGAATATAATTGGTTGATATGGGAAAGATTAAATTAGAAGGCTATGTCTGTGAACGGTGTGGGCATAAATGGGTTCCTCGAGAAACAACTACCGAAGAGCCAAAAGTCTGCCCTAAATGCAAAAGCCCTTATTGGAATACGCCGAGAAAAAGTAATTTACACAAATTAAAGAAGGGTAATTAAAAGATGAACCAAAAACCTAATCCGGATTTAAAAGAACTCAAAAAATATTTTATAAATAGTAATAATAAGAAAGAATGTTTAGATATATTTTCTCAGATTATACAGGAGGGAATTGGATTTAAAACAAATAGCAAATCTGTTTTAAAATATAAGGAACAAGAAGAGATAATGAAAGATCTCCTAGAACCTATACCAATAAAATCTAAAGATATAAGAAAGGTTATTAAAGAATGCAAAAAAAAGATTATCGATGGTTCAGTAAACTTTTCTAGCGAGGATTTCCTAGCATTTCCCGATAGTGGTAATTCAACTGCAGCAATGTGCGGTCATTTACTTTATGGGATGCTTAATCAAAATTTGATAAATTCTATACATTGCTCTCCAACAGCAACTTTCGTTGAAATTACTGTAATAAATTGGCTTAGAGATATCATTGGGTATAAGGTAATAAAGAATCCGAAAGATATAATGGATGTGGGAGGCATAAACGTTCCTGGAGGGACGCTTGCTAATACGGTAGCCTTGTTGTTGGCTAGAGAAAAAATCCTACCTAAAACTATGCAAAAGGGACTAATTAAAACAAACAAACCATTGAAGATGTTTATACCAGAAGGAATAGGACATTATACTTCGAAAGCTGCAATGGCGTGGTTAGGAATAGGTGCAGAGAATATTGTGGAAGTTAAAACAACAAAAGATTTTATGATAGATAAAAATGATTTGATTAATAAAATTAAGTACTACAAAAAAGATTCTATTCCTTTCGCTATTATATCTTACGCTGGTGATTCTAGAACGATGGCAATAGATGATTTTGTTGGGCTTTCAAAAATAGCTAAAAAATATAAAATCTGGTTTCATATAGATGCATGTCATGGAGCTTCATTGTGCTTTAGTGATAAATTGAAATATAAGATTAAAGGGATAAACCTAGCCGACTCTGTTACTTTAGATCCACATAAAGTTTTATTCACACCTTATACATTAAGCTATTTGTTGATAAAAAATCCTAATGATATTAAACCAGTATCTGGAATTAGCGATTTAATTACAAAAGAAAAATATTCTTTTGGACAGATTACTCCTTTTTTAGGGTCTAGATCTTTTAACAGTTTGAAGCTATGGTTTTTAATAAAAAACTTAGGGAAAAAGAAGATAGGATATTTAATAGAAAAAAGACATGAAATGGTTAAATATTTTGCATCATTAGTTGAAAAAGAAAACGATTTTTATCTTATGAATAATATTGTAATTAATAGTGCAGCATACATTTATGTTCCAAAAGAATTAAAAGAAAAATTAAAAATAAACTCCCTCAAAAAATATATTGATTTAATTAATGAATTGAATTTACGAATACAAAAAAGAATGTTCAGAGAAGGTCAGTTCTATGTACACACCTTTAAATTAAATGATTTTAAGAATGTTCTTGGTACTGGAAGCGATAAAATTTACCAAATGCAGAGGTTAATGCTCGGTAATCCTCTAACAACAAAAAAGAATTTACAGAATTTGTTGAAGTATTCTAAAAGAATTGCAGAAGAAGAATGGAGAAAGTTAAATGCTAAAACCAGATGATTCTAGATTTATGCTAGATAATGCAGATAAAAATTTGGGAATTATAATCAGAAAGAATATTCTCAAAGATAAGGAAATTGAGAAGGGTCTTAGAAATATAAAAAATTTTTTACCATATTGAAAATAAACTAGAATAAAATGTCAAAATCTTTTAATTATGATATTAAACAAGAAAAGCCAAGGTTGGTTGCAGAAGAATTATTTAACAAGTGGTACTCTAACATCAACGCATTTAATGAATTTAGGATATTTACTTCAAGCATAAAGGTGGAATTCTAGATGAACCCAAAACTTGATTTAATAAAGAAGGAAATAGGGGACTTCTATAAAAAAGAATTTGGAAAAGATTTACTTTTTGTTATAATATACGGTTCTTGGGCATTTGGATTAAATAATAAAAGTTCCGATGTTGACATGGTGGGTGTATGTTTAAGATATAATAAAAAACAGATGAAAAACACCATCTCTTTCGTTAAAAATTTACATAGAAAATGTAAATTAGAATTTGATGAAGAAGTACCATATGAAAAAAAACTTCTAGCAACGCCAAATTTTGTAGAGAAAGCAATTTTTGGAAACGGATTTAACAAAGATAGAGGTAGAATAAAAATCCAGCCGATTGTTAAAACAAAAGAGTTTTTATCTTCTGATAAAACGGCTATGCGGTTACTCCTTAATGCTCTCACTACTAAAAGTTTATTTTGTGGAGGAAATTATAAATTATACAAAGAAACTAAAGATAATGCTTTAAAAAATACTGTCAGAATATTTTATTCTGCATGGAATATTGATGCAGCAACTTTAGATTCTTTTGTAAGAAATTTAATTAAAAGAGACGGTAAAACTGGACAATTTTATTTGGGTTTTGATGACAATCCAAAAGTTAAAAGATATTTAATGAATCTTTTTAAAAGAACCTTTGACTCCCTTTTTAGCGAAGGTCATCTAAGTAAAAGAGAAAATAAATTTTTTATAAACAATACAAAATGGTTCAGAGAAATAAATTTAATATAAGCATCAATAAGAATAAAATAGACTTTAGTATTAACTATAGTCCATTTAAGATTTCAAATAAAGTTCTTGACAATATAAAGATAAATTCAGAAACGCTTTCGGCATATCCATCTTACCATAGTAATGCTATTGTTGAGTCATTGGCAGATTTTCTTAATTTAAAAAAGGAAAATATTATAATTTCCAATGGCTCAACTGAAATCTTTTTCTTAATTCCTCAAGTTTTTAAGTTTAATCGTGCTTTATTACTGTCGCCTTCTTTTTGGGAATATGAGTTTACTATTTCGTTAAACAGCATAAAAAAAGATTTCTTAGTATTACCCCATTCAAATGATTTTAAATTTAATAGGAAAGAATTTGAAAAGAAGATAAAAAAAGTTAATTGTATCTATATATGCAACCCAAATAACCCTACTTCAACATACATAGAAAAAGATATTTTAGCCTCTTTAATTAAAAAATACAAAAATAAAATGTTTATAGTAGATGAAACATATTTACTTTTCTTTGAAAATTACGATAAAAAAACTTTAAATCGCTTGGTTACTAAATGCGAAAATTTAATGATTGTTAGTTCATTGTCAAAGATATTTGGAATTGGCGGGATAAGATTAGGTTTTTGTGTTTCTTCTAAAAAGAATATAACCTTATTGAAAGCAAAAAGGAATCCCTATTCTCTTAACATTATAGCAGAATTAACTCTACCCAAGATTCTAAAAGATATGGATTATCTAAATAAAACAAGAAGTTTTATTTCAAAAGAAAAATTTAGAGTATACAATGAAATTAAGAAGGTTAAATGGCTTAAGCCATTTGAACCAACAGCTAATTTTATTTTAGTAAAAATCAAAGATAATAAAAGAACATTATCAAAATTAGAATATTATTTAGAGAGAAAGGGCATAAAAATTAGGAGGGGGGATGTTATCAATGGATTATCTAATAAGTATTTTAGAATATGCATAAAGGCTAAGAAAGAAAATAATTTGTTAGTTAAAGCCTTAAACGAAATGGAATAAGGAAAGTCACTGTTTAAAATATCCTTTCAAATCAGTTCCTTGGGAAGCTTTGTCTTTATATTCTACTATCTGCTCATCTGTTATTTTTCTAAATAATATTTCTGGCTTGTTTACTTGATGTTTTTCTCCAAGATCTTCTCCAGCATTATTCCATCTTCCAGAATTAATTGGGCTCCCTGAAAGATTTAATTGGTTCCATATTTTCTGGGAAGTTTGAGGCAAATAAGGTGCTGATAATACCGCTAAAGACTTGAGTAAAACTGCGCTATTATAAAAAATATCATTTGCTCTTTGAGGATCATTTTTTATGGCTATCCATGGCTCAGTATCATTAATATATTTGTTTCCTTCGCTAGATAATTCAAGAATTTCAGAATATGCTTTCCTTAACTCAGTTTTTTCAAGCAGCTGTTCAACCTTCTCTCTTTTTTCTGCAATTTTTTCTAATAAATCTTTATCTCTTTGGGTGAATCTATCTTCTGAAGGTCTTGTAATCACCCCACCAAGTCTAGAATGAATAAAATTTAAGACTCTATTAACATAATTTCCATAATTCCCTATCAGATCTGAATTTACTCTCTCTTGAAAATCTTTCCATCTAAACTCTGAATCGCCAGTCTCTGGTATTACTTGCGTTAGATAATGTCTCCATACGTCTGGTTCTAACCCTAGTTCGGGAAGCCTTTCACAAAAAACGCCAACTCCCTTGCTTTTTGAGAATTTTTGCCCTTCGTAATTTAAATATTGTAGACCTATAACATTTTTAGGTAAGTTAAAATCACCATGAGCGATAACCATTCCTGGCCAGAAAATAGTGTGAAAAGGAATATTATCTTTTCCTAAAAAGTTGTAGATTTCTGAATTTTTATTTTTCCAGAAAGATTCCCAATCTGTTCTTGCTTCTCTTGTAGACGATACATACCCTATTGGTGCATCAAACCATACGTAAAAAACCTTATCTTCAAAGCCTTCTAAAGGAACCTTTACCCCCTGTCTTAAATCTCTTGTTATACATCTTGGTCTTAGGCCTTCTTTTATCCACCCTAATGCAAGACTTTTAACTTGATCTCTCCAAAGAGGTTGATAATCTATCCATTCTTTCAATTGCGGGGAGAGTTTATCCAATCTAAGGAATAAATGCTCTGTTTCTCTTATTTCTATTTTTCCACCAGATATTGTTGATCTTGGATTCTTTAGTTGTGATGGATTAAGAACAGAAGTACATTTCTCACATTGGTCTCCACTAGCTTCTTTATAGTTGCATTTTGGACATTCTCCAATAACATATCTATCTGGTAAAAACATATTTTCTTTAGGAGAATAAAATACTTTCATTTTTCCCTTTTTTACAAAGCCGTTTTCATATATTGTTTTAAAGAATTCCCTAACTGTTTCATGATGTATTGGTTTTGTAGTCCTCGAAAAATTATCATAGGAAATTCCAAACCAATCATAAATTTTTTTATGTTCTCGGTGCAATCTATCTGAAAACTCTTCTAAAGGGACACCTACTTTAAGAGCAGCTATCTCTGAAGTTGAACCATTTTCATCTGTTCCACCGACAAAAACTGTTTCATATCCTTTTGCTCTACAATATCTCGCAAATATGTCCGCAGGTAAGTGAGATCCAACTATGTGCCCTAGATGTGGAACATTATTTATGTAGGGCAGGGCCGCAGTTATTAGCCTTCTCTGTTTATTATTCTCTGAGTTTGTTATCATATATTCTAAATCTTTAACCATATTTATAAAGGTTATACTCCCATTTATAAATATTACCTATGACTACTTTTAAGTTAATAAATTTATCCTAAAATTAAATAAAATAAATTGGAGAGTCATCTATCACCCACATCCGACTTAAGAATTATCACCCGTTATTGCGACAGAGAGGACAATGCAAAGATTTATATTAAAAAATTTATAGGGTATCTTGAAGAGACTTATTTTGCCAAAACCATAAACAAATTTGATTACCCATTTAAAAAACAAATAATAAATGATAAAAAATTTTATGTTTTAGATAATGGATTCGTTGAATTTTTATCCGAAAAGTTTTCAAAAGACAAGGGATGGCTTCTTGAGAATCTTGTTTTTATTTATTTAAGCAAGGACAATGAAATATTTTATTACTCCAACCGAAATGAATGTGATTTTGTTGTTGTTAAGAATAGAGAGGTAACAAAAGCCATCCAGGTATGTTATGATATTAACGAAGAAAACAGAAAAAGAGAGATTTCTGGGTTAATCGATGCAATGAAACAATTTGAATTAAAAGAAGGCTTAATCTTAACTTATAACCAAGAAGAAGAGATAAAATTAGATGACAAAAAATTAACAATAAAGCCTGTCTGGAAATGGCTGTTGAATGCTAAATAGCTGCGCTACAATGCTGGTTTTTATGCTGCAGCTTGCAGGTTTGTTGTGTCTTGTTACAATTTTTGGAGATTAATATGACTTTCCTATATATACAAAATAAGATGCTTGATTTTTGCAATAAATGCATTTTTCATTCTTTGATTTTAAGTTGGATGCAATGAACATGGTTTTTGCCCCGCCTGTTTCATATTTTATCATGTCTTCGCATTCTTCATTGCTGCACAAAGGGCTGATTGCAACTTTTTTACTGTTTATTGTTCTTTTTAGTTCTGATAAAGTTGATGCATCTTCTACTTTTGACTTGAAAAGCCTTTCAGACCTTATAAAAAGTGACTTTTGGATGTCATCCAGCGTCGAGCTTATTGCTTTTTTGATGTCCTGCATCTTTACTGTTTCTTTTTTGCCATTATCCCGCCTTGTCATTATGACCTGCTTTTTTTCAATGTCTTTCGGGCCCAGCTCCAGCCTTATTGGTATGCCCTTGAGCTCCCATTCATTGAACTTGAAGCCTGCCTTGTAGTTTTCCCTGTCATCAATAAATGCGCTGAACTCTGAAAGATCTGATGCAAGCTTTTTTGCCTGCTTGATCGTTTCATTTTTTGTGCTTTCAAATATTATTGGTATTATGACCACTTGCTTTGGAGCTATTTTTGGCGGCAATATCAAGCCTTTCTCATCCGAGTGTATCGCGAACATAACGCCAAGCATCCGTGTTGTTATTGCATATGTGTTCTGCCATGCATACTGCTCCTTGCCGTTTTCATCCAGGAACTTTATGCTGTATGCTTTTGCAAATTTCTGGCCGTCGTGGTGGAAGCATGGGCCTTCTATGGACTTGCCGTTGGGCATTATGTAATGAAGCTTTTTAGAGAATACAGCCCCTGCAAACTTTTCCTTTTCTGTTTTTCTGCCGTACATTCCATATAGTGCCATGTAATTTTCGCAAATATCCTTGTACGCTGCTATGACATCATTGCCTTCTTCAATCGCTTCCTTTTCTGTTGCCAAGACTGTGTGAAGCTCGTTCCAGAGAAATTCCCTTGTTCTTAAAAATGGTACAGGGTGCTTGAACTCCCACCTTATAACATTGTTCCACTGGTTTAATTTCAGCGGCAAATCACGCCATGAGCGTATCCACTTGGAAAATGAGGGGTACATTATTGTTTCTGATGTTGGCCTTATTGCAAGCCTTTCTGAAAGCTTTTTGTTGCCTACCTCGGTAACCCAGGCAACTTCAGGAGAGAATCCTTCTACATGTTCCTTTTCTATGCTTAGAACCTTTTCAGGTATTAACAGAGGAAAATATGAGTTTTGTATGCCTAATTTTTTGAAGCTGGCATTGCAAAGATCTTTTATCTTTTCCCATATGGCATATGAAGATGGCTTGAAGACAATGCAGCCAGAAACATCTGTGTAATCAGCAAGGTCTGCCTTTAGCATTAATTGAGTAAACCATTCAGAGTATTCATCTTCTTTGTCTGCTGTAATTCCAAGATTGCTTTTTTTCTTTTCAGCCATTTTTTTCTGTTGATGTGGCAAGTATATAAATTTTTGTTTTACCAACTACATTATAATATTATCATTGTAGTAGGATAAGAAGCCAAAGGACTATTTTTTGAAATATAGATAATTCTGCTGATTAGAATAAAATATTTCCATTAAAAAAAGATTTGATCAGGTTGGGCTTTCTCTGAATACTATGCATTTTTGATAATACTAAAGGTTTAAACTCTTTCTTGTTTCTTGCCTGATGAGCTTTTAGTTTAACATTTTTTAAATATTTCCAAACTTCTTCATCAGGATTTAAATCAGGAGAATAAGTCGGTAGATAATAAACTGCAATTTTGTTTTTATTTCCTTCAACAAAATTTTCAACTGCCTTAGCAGTGTGAGATGGAGAATTATCAGCTATAACGATTATTTTTCTCCATTTATGATTTTTAATTATCTGCTTAAGAAAATCAATAAAAGTTTCTGAATTAACATTCCCTTTCTCTATTCTAAAAACCATTCTTCCAGCAGGACTTATTGCAGATGAAACTGCAATACTCCCCCTATTGCCTGTGACTTTAACTTTTGGTGTTTCTCCTTTTTTAGCCCATGTTGTTCCTAGAACAGGAACAAGGGAAACAGAGGATTCATCCTGAAAGTAGAGCATTGCCTGCCATCTTTGGCAGTGTTTTTCAATTTTTGGCCATTCTTTTCTAACCCACAAATTAACTTTTCTTTGATTTCTTTCCAGTGCTAATTTCTCTGGTTTTTGTGGAGTAAGATTCCATCTCCGCAAATTCGCCCATAAATTAGAAATAGCAATTTTTTTATTTAACTCTTGTTTTATCATTCTTTGTATTCTCTTGCAATCCCACAATGGAGTTTCAAATCCAAACTCCATTGCCGATTTTGTTAACCAAGAGATTATTTGTTTTTTATCTTCTGTGTTTAATTTTGGTTCTGCACCCACTGCCTTTCTTTTCTTTAGCCCCTCTAATCCTGTTTGCTTGTAGATTCTAATCCATTTGTAAACAACTGTAAAATGCACTCCACAGAAATCGGAAATATCATCAATACTCTTGCCATGTTTCCATAATTTTATAGATTGATTTCTTAAATATTCTAACGTTTCCCTAGGAATACTTCTTCCATCCCTATTTTGCATGCAAATCTAAAGATTTTAGTGTTTATTAATCTTACTCTAATTAACAGAATTATCTATAGCTTAGTTTTTACAA
>Ga0209541_10014919_pt1 | contig 11671 bp, 11 predicted proteins | sample RifCSPlowO2_01_FD_184027 | JGI IMG/M metagenome (GOLD analysis project Ga0209541, IMG submission 184027) | Groundwater microbial communities from Rifle, Colorado - Rifle CSP2_plank lowO2_0.1 (SPAdes) (version 2) | ecosystem: Environmental > Aquatic > Deep subsurface > Groundwater | place...
CGTCTTTAGGGCGCCAGAGACATTTAACTGATCAAGGGTAGCAGCGATGGACGGGTCACGATGAGAGAATTGAAAATGGGAAGAGGTAACTGATTGACTCAAGGCAGAAATTAGAGACCAATTAAAATTAACTTCGTTTTTAAGTCGATCGAGAATGGTGGTAGTCAGGCTTCCTAAAAAATCGCGCTTTTGGGTAGAGCCAGGGAAAAAATTAATTTCACTATAAAACTCGGCTCGCTCAAACAGGTTGTCGGCAGTAATGGTTTCTTGGTAATCGGCTAATTTTAAGGGGCCAAGGAGAGTAAGAAGCTGTTTAACAAAGTAGAGATCGACGGCGGCCGTGCCTTCGACTTTGAGATTTAATTCTTTGTTCAAAAACCATTCAGCCTGACGGGCGGAGGTGGGGAAATCGGGATCCCAGTTGGCATCCCGTAGATACCAATTGGCCTCACCGAGGTGGGTCTTAATTTCGGGCGGTGGCGAGACGTAACCCTGGAGTTGACCGTCGGCTGCATAGACGTCGTAGGGAGTGATGGTGACAAGTTTGCCATTTTCGAGAGTAATGATAATAAACGAGCCAATGAAACCGCCGGTGGGGCGGAGTTCTTCGCTATTTTGAAGAAGGATTAGGTAATTGACCCGGTTGTCTTTGCCTAGAAGTGCTGGTGCAAATTGGGTTAATTCCTGTAAGAGTAAAGCCTGCTGACGCCAGACCGGCAGTCGAGTTTTTAGGTTATTTAAAAAGATGTTTGAGTTAGAAACGTTCTTAAAATAAGCTTCAGCCAGGGCTAACTTTTCCAGGGTTAAGTGAAGGTGATTTTGACTGATAGAAAGCTGGTCAAAAGGTAGAGATGGGCTAGTCGAATCAAAAACGCTTTTAAGTGTAAAGCCTGTAGATTCAAGGACAAAACTAGCGTGGTTGAAAGACGAAGCCATGGCGCTACCTCCCTGAATAAGTTGGGTGACTTGGTCATAGAGAGCGGGGTTAAGATTTTTGACGGGAGCGAGCAGTCGCCAACGACTAAAGCTGGCTGTTAACCAGTATTCGGTTAGTGAAGTCCAGGTTTTTAACCCAGTTAAGTTGCCTCCTTCTAAGTCAGAAAGGCTTTGACGAGCGGAAACCAAAACCATTAGAGGCGGAGAAAAAAACCAGATAAAAAGTGTGAGGGTGGCTACCGCTAGCCAAAATTTTGGCCGTAAACTAAAAAATTCAAATCTTGTTGGCCGAGGTTTAACAATAGAGCCTGGCTTCGGCACTAGAAGTGTTACTTCATCCCCTATCTGACGATTGGGACCTTCGTTCGTTTGGAATAGTTTGGGTGGGCGGGTTTGTATCAACCAGTTATTGGTGGCGGTTAGGCCTGCCTCGAGGTTGGTGGGAAACTTAGACAATAGTTTTTCTCCTAACAATCGAGCTGGCGGTATTTTGTCAGCAGATCTAGCAACAATACTTAACTGAAAACCCTGACTGGCCGCAATCTGTTGAATGGCGTAGGCGAGATTGATTACAGTTTGGGACTGTTCGCCTTCGGCATAAAAAGTTTTTCCGGCGGAAGCACGACCAAACATGGCCGCCTCAATAATTTCAACGGCGTCGGTGATAAAAAGAGGAGAAATAAGTTGGGTTTGGCTAGCGGTAATAATGATTTGATTATCATAAAATCGGGAAAAAAGACCGGCAATAGGAGCGGATATCGACAGTTCCATTCCGGGCCCAAAGACTTCAGAAAGGTTAAGAAGCCGATAATCCAATTTACTTTCGCTAAGGATAGTTTGAATGGTTTCGGTTTTGGTAGGCATATCTTCCTTAGACGAAGTTTTTTTATTGAGAGAGAGGCCCGGGGTAATTGAGGGAGAAGTAATGATTAACAAGCGGGCGGAGGATTTTGTGGCAAGTTCAACAAGGTGTTTAACCTTGGCTAAATTTATCGACAAAGCGTGACTGTTAAGTGAAGGGGTATCGCCTAGAAAGTAAAAAACGTAGTCGAAGTTTCTTTTTAAACTTAAGGGTCTATTTAGATTAGCTTCTTTCCACTCGATGGAGGTTTTGAAAGTTTTGTGGGGATTGACGTTGTTAGGTTGATTATTAAGAACAACCACCCTACAACCCTTTACTTCTAAAGCTTGAGCTAGGTTTAGTACTAGAAAGGAAGATTCCCCAACAATTAGACAGGAGGGGCCGGTGGTTGGAGAAGTTATTTTTGAAACAGGCATGGGTTTATATTACAGCACAAATGGAACCAGTAGGACGAGTAGACAAAAATTTAGTTTAACAAACTTTTATCTAGTTTAAATTTACCGTTTTTAAACAACAGTAAACTTTGCAACTAACTTCTTTTAAATCCTGTAAATTTAATTATTTAAAGTTATATATGTATTTACTCTTTTTTTGCGACAATTCTCTTGACTTGTTACTGATGATTTATGTCTATATTTGTTCTTACGATTTCACGTGTCCCTTTCCAGGTTTTAAATAATTTTTATAGTTTAATTAATTAAACCCTATAGGTATTGATTGGAATTAGAAACTGGAGATCTTTCTTCAACACACAACGTCGTGGTTTCGAAAGATTAAATAAAAAATACGGTTTAGAGAAGAGACAATAGACAATAGTAAATAGCAAGAAGCGGGCAGAATACTGTAAATAGACAGTGGACAACAGTAAAAATAAATGAGAAGAGCTATCTAACTAATTTCTTCCGTCTTGAATCTTAATTTTTGCTACTCTGGATTACCCCCCTTCGTCCTTCGACCCTTCGATTATGCTCCCTTCGACTACGCTCAGGGTAAACAGGGTAAACAAGCTCGGGACTACGGAAGGGCAGGCGAACTACTACCTAACGCCTAGGTAATTTTCTGGTCGAGAGCTTCGTTAACAAGAGAGTCAGCCTGAGTGTTTTGGGAACGGGGAATGTGATGGAATTCAGCGGTCAATTTGAGTAATTCTAGGAGTTTAAAAATTTCTGCGGCCAAGGCTTTAAGGTGAGGTTTTTTTATTTTATAATTGCCGATTAACTGATTTACCAACAAAGAAGAATCGAGGTAGAAGACGATTGGTTGCGGTCTGACAGGAAGGGAATTTGAGGAAAAGTAAGTTTTTAACCAATTCAGGGCGGCAATAACAGCTTGGTATTCGGCAACGTTGTTGGTGGCATGACCGATCAGCTTGCCAAAGCGAATAAGGGTTTGACCGTCCTTTTCGACAACGACGCCGGCTGCAGCCGGTCCGGGATTGCCACGGGCTCCCCCATCGCAATAAACAGAGAGGTTCATTTTAACTCTACTGACTACTCTTTTTGGCGTTGACAACTAGGCGTCGGAAACGACCAATGCCTTCGGAGTACGTTTCTATGTTTGGATTTTGGGAGAGGTGAAGGTGAACCAAGCGGCGTTCGTGGCTAGGGAGGAAGGTAAGAATAACTGGTTTGCCCGTAATTAAACTGTTGGCAGCGGCTTTGTCTGCCATCTCTTGTAAGACCTGTTGTCGATTCTGGCGGTAGTCATTGACGTTAACCATAATTCTTTGCCAAGTTGCCTGGGATTGGTTAATCATGAGGTTTAAAACCAGTTGGAAGGAGTCGATGGTTTCACCGTGGCGACCTATCAGAGTGCCGGCCTCTTCCAGGGGAAGTTTGATATCAACTGTCAAGCCTGGTTCGGCTTCTGAAACAGAAACTTCATAGGAGGAAAAGTGGAGTAATGAGAGGAGTTTGCTGGTTAATTCTTGGATGTTTGGAGGCATAGTTATCTTTGCCTAAAAAACTTGGTGACTTTTTGCAGTTGAGGAACTAAGCCACCCAAGCCGCTGATAAAATACTGTTGAACAACGCTAAATACCGTAGTAATAACCCAGTAAACGGCAAGGCCGGAGGGAAATTTCAAGGCGGCAAAGAAAATCATGACTGGAAAAATAAAGACCATTTGTTGTTGCATGGTGGTGGCCATGTCCGTCATATCTTCGGCCTTTTTGTCGTCCGCTTTTGAGGGGGTCTTTGACGCTAGCGTCCTTTCGGCAGTAGTATCGGCTCCTGGCAACACCATTAGGGAAAGAATTAATTGAGAAAGTCCGGCCAGAGCGGGAAGGATGTAGAGGGTATCTGGGTTGGCTAGATTAAACCATAAAAAATTGAGGCCAATCCCCTGCCCGACGCCAGTACCGTTTTTAAGGAAATCAATGAATACTCTATAAAGGGCGTAAAAAACGACCAGGGTGGCAATCTGAGGCAGACAACCACTGACGGGGTTAATTTTGTGTTCTTGGTAGAGTTTCATTTGTTCTTGTTGGAATCTAGCCTTGTCGTTACCAAATTGACGTTTCAACTCATCCAATTGGGGTTTCAAGTCTTTAAGTTTGTTGACAACTTTTAAAGAAGGCAGGGTAAAGGGAATGAGTAAAAAACGAATGAGAAGGGTTAAGGCGATGATGGCAAGACCGAGATTATCACCTAAAAGGTGATAAAGGAATACCAGGGTTTGAAATAATGGTTGATAAACTAATTGATTAAACATGGGTTACTCAATGATTTCTGGTACGGGATCGGCGCCGCCTCTAGACCAGGGGTGACAACGAGCAATTCGCCTCAAGCCTAGGCCAATGCCCTTGAGTATACCATAGCTAATGATGGCTTGTTCCATATACTGACTACAACTCGGCTGGAAACGACAACTGGCCGCCGGTAGGCCAATCAGGCTTCGGAGAAAGTGTTTTGAGGCCCAATACAGGCTTAAAAGAAACAGGAGTTTTTGTTTCATGGAGTTATTGACGAAAAAGGATAATTAATTCTTGGCGGAGTTGACTGACTGAACGGAAAAGGGCGGCTTTTTTAGGTAAAACCAGAATATCTGTGCCGGCGAAAAATGTTTTTGGTATTTGGTTGGGATTATCTATGGGTAGATGGAAGCTGGTTAAAGACTCTAGTGCGGCTGACAGGCGGCGTTTGATAAGGTTACGATTAACAGCTTTTGGGTCTACTTTTTTAGAAACAATAATGCCGAAGCGGGGATGGCTAAGCTGGTTAGGTTTAAAAATGACCGTAAGAGAGGCAGAGTGTTTTTTGACACCATTAGTTTTAAAATTAATTATCTGGCCAGCTAAAGGAAGTCTAAGGCGAGAAGGGAACATAGAGTAATTCAAACAGAAAGTCGGTGACGTCCTTGCCGGCGCCGGCGGGCAATGACTTTTCTACCACCTCTAGTCTTCATCCGAGAACGGAAACCGTGGGTACGGGCGCGTTTTTGTTTTTTTGGCTGCCAAGTGTGTTTTACCATAATAAACAGCAGCTAGAAATAATGAGTAATGATAGGGATAAATTTTATCATACTTTTTGAAGGCTTACCAACTAACTTTTCGGGTATTTTGGGGATTGAAGATTGTGGAAAACATTTCTACACTGTGGATAAGTAGATGTATTCCCTGCTCTTTTGGACTTTTTTGTGGAAAACACACGCTTGTGGCAACTAGTGCTTGATGACCTTCAGGTGAGTATCTCTCGGGGTATTTTTTCGACGTGGTTTAAACAAACTGATTTAAGCCGCATCACGGAAGTAGATGGTGGGCGTCAAATTGCAGAAATTGCCTGCCCTAGTTCCTTTCATCAACAGATTCTGGAAACTCGTTATTATGCGCAAATTAAGGAGGCGTTTGATCGGCTGACAAAAAAAAAGACCGAGCTAACGTGGTTAATAAATCCAGCTCTTAAAACAACTAAAACAACTGACGCTCCCTTGTTTGCCTCGCTTAACCGGCCAACGTTTGACGACTTTCAAATTGCTCAGCAACGGGCTGGCCTCAACGAAGATTTTACCCTGGAAACGTTTGCGGTGTCGTCGAGTAATGAAATGGCGTATGCGGCCGCGCTGGCGGTCTCTAACGATATGGGAAAAGCATATAATCCTCTGTTTCTCTATGGTGGGGTAGGGGTAGGGAAAACGCACCTAATGCAGTCAATTGCCAATAACTCCCTGAAAAAAGACGCGGGTTTGGCTATCGTATATTGTGCGGGTGAGGAATTTACTAATGAGATTATCGATGCCATCCAGCAAAAAAAAACGCGCGATTTTAGGAAACGTTATCGAGAAGCGCGGGGGCTTTTCATAGACGACATTCAGTTTATAGCCGGAAAAAACACTGTTCAGGAAGAGTTCTTTCATACGTTTAATGCGGTGCTTAAAACCGGAGGGCAAATAGTATTAACTAGTGACCGACCACCTTTTGAAATTAATAATCTAGAAGATAGGTTGCGGTCGCGATTTGAAGGGGGACTACTCATTGATATAGGCGAACCGAGTTTTGAGCTGAGAACGGCCATTCTTTTAATCAAAGCAAAACAACGAAACGTTAATCTATCTATGGAAGCGGCTCAAGCGGTGGCGGCCAATATCCAAAGCACCAGAAGACTTGAGGGTTTTTTGGTTCGTCTAATCCAAGAGTCAAAAACTAAAAATCAGCCGATGTCTTTGGAAATGGTACAGTCGCTATTGGGAACCAGGCTAGAAGCGAGCCAAATAAAGCCGTTACTGGTGCGGCCCAACGAACTACTTAAAAGAGTGGCTGATTATTTTCAGGTTAATCTGAAGGACTTGCGTGGGCCATTAAGAGCGCGGCCGGTAGTGGAGCCGAGACAGCTAGCTATGTATCTATTGCGGGTGGACATGGATCTACCTCTGACGGAGATTGGAAATCTCTTTGGTGGCAGAGACCATACAACGGTGATGCACTCGGTTGAAAAGATTACCAATGAGCTGGTAGCCTCTGAATCGTTGCGAACAGATGTGGCTAACCTGAGGAAAAGTTTACAGGTATGAAAAAAAGTTGGGGGTGGTTAAGGATTGAGTATCCACTTTTCCACAAAAAAGGTGTTTTTATCCACAAAGTTTTCCACTTAAAACAGGGGCGTTTTCAACACGAAGAGAAGCCGAAATCGATCTTACAAAGATTTAATTTTCCTGTTTTCCCCGATTCTACTACTAATACTACTAATTAATACTAAGGAGTGTATGAAGGTGATTTTGCTACCGGAGAATTTTAAAAAAGCGATTTCGTATGGAGAAAGATTTGTAGCAACCAAACCCCAAATACCGGTTTTAGGAAATTTGTTGTTTCAAGCAAAAGAGGGGCAGTTTTTTGTGGCGGCGACAAATTTAGAGACAGGCATTAAGTTTCGAATCGGGGCAAAGATAGAAGGAGAGGGAGCAGTGACTGTACCGGCGCGAGTGATAAGTGAATTGGTAGCATCCTTGCCGACAGAAAAGGTTTTTTTATCAGTTGAAGGTGAGGAATTGTCGATTAAATGCGGTCGTTTTACGGCGACAATTCAAGGTTTAACTGGGGCAGAATTCCCGGTTTTTCCTAAAAAAGATAAAGGACTAACGCTAGAAGTACCAACGACGTTTTTTCAAGAAGTGGTGGAGCGGGTGGGCTTTGCTGCTTCAAGTGATGAGAGCCGACCGGTGTTGACTGGAATACTTTTTAATTGGCAGCGGCGGGTAAGGGCGGTGGCGACAGATGGTTATAGATTGAGTTTGATGGAGGCAGATTTAGGTGAAGGAGTGGTTAAAAAAGAGGTAGAGGTAAAGACATTACTACCGGCCCGGAGCCTGTCAGAGGTAGAACGGGTGTTGTCGGATTTAGGAGAGCAAACGATTAGATTAACCTGGTCATTAGAGCAGAGGCAAATGTTTTGGACAACGGGCGATTTAGAGGTGGTAGTGCGAGCCCTAGAGGGAGATTTTCCTGATTATCAAGGTATTATTCCCGGAGAGGGTGAAACAATAGTCGAGATTGACAGAAATGAATTGCTACAGGCAGTGAAGTTGGCGGCGGTATTTGCCAGAGATAGTGCCAACATTGTAAAGTGGCGGTTTACTAAGGAAGGATTGGAAATAAGCGCACGCTCGTCTCAGGTGGGAACGAATATAACCACGGTGGGAGTGGACTATCATAAAGGAAACTCGGGAACAATTGCTTTTAATAGTCGTTATCTTTTGGAGTGTTTGAGTCGATTCAGAGAAGAACGGGTGCGGTTTGAGATGACTGAAGCCTTACGGCCGGGAGTGTTTACAGGAGTAAAGAGTAAGCAGGAGTTTAAACACATTATAATGCCAGTTAGGGTTCAGGAAGAATAGTTTACCCTGACGGGTTTCTGAGAAAAGCTAGTCAGGACGCAAGAAAATAATGACTCTTTCGATTTAACTTAGGATAAATAAGAAGTACACGAGTTTTTGCGGTAACTAAATTTTTCTTGGTCCGCAATGGTTCGAAATTGTTAACCTTAGGTTTTTTGATAGTCATGCCAGGCTTTTAGCCTGGCCAATGCGACCAGCGGAAAATTTGTTACCGCTCAATCATAAATAATCGGAAAAGTAACGAGGGGGGTTAGACATTAGAAGGATTGGGGGTGGGTTGTTTGAAGGTGAGGATTTGGTGTTCATCGGGGGAAGCGACGACCCGGATGGCGACGTGGTTTTGGCCGGCAAAGAAAAGACCTTCGCCGATGTCGGCAGAGAGAAGGAAGCGGCTTTCTCCTTGGGAAAGATGAAAGGTTTTGGTGACTTTTTCAATAGCGGCGGATGACTGTTTCATGAGGAGTTGTAAAGAGGAGTTAGTAACGATGGCTTTGCCTTGATCAGTAGCCAAGAAGTCTTCAACATCTTGAGTGATGGTGGTGAGGCCGAGTAAATACTTTCTGGCTCGTTTAGCAATAGAAAAGAGGAAATTGGCAGAATCTGGGTACTTCATTAAATACCAGGCCTCATCAACGATTAAGAGACGGCGTTTCAGATTTTGTTTAACGCGGGTCCAGATGTAGTCAAGAATCAGGTACATGGCAATGGGGCGGAGGGCGTCTTCCAGGTCGCGGATACCAAAAGCGGTGAGGGGGTTTTTCAGGTCAAGGTTAGAGGCTTGGTCAAAAATACCCCGGAAAGAGCCTTTGATGAATTTTTCTAAGCGGTAAGCTAGATTTTTGGCGGTTTCTTCTTCCATTCCCAAAAGAGCTTTATACAAATCTTCCATGAGGGGAGGGGGGTTTTTTTGGGTGGAAGGGTCGGGAGTAATATTTTTGGCCCGGTAAGTAGCAACTAAGGCACGGTCGAGAATGGCTTCTTCGGTGGGATTGACGGAGCCGATCATGATCTTTAGCAGAGTATGGAGAGAGAGGATTTTTCTGCCCAGTTCGTTTTCTTCGGGATCATAGATGGCGGATAGGTCAAAGGGGTTAATTTTAACGTCGGTATTGAAGGAAAAATCAATATATTCGCCGCCGACGCTTTTGACGATTTCCTGATACTCGCCTTCTGGGTCAATGATAATGATTTCGGTATCAAACATTAAGGAACGGAGTGATTCGAGTTTGACGGCATAACTTTTGCCGGCGCCGGACTTGGCAAAAACAACCAGGTTGGCGTTTTCAAGAGAAAAGCGGTCGAAAATAACCAAGGAGTCGTTGTGTTCATTGATGCCGTAGAGGATGCCGGTGTCGCTGGTTAGTTCTGATGAGGTGAAGGGGAAGGTAGTGGCTAAAGAGGTGGTATCCATGTTGCGTTGGATAGCCAGATAGTCGCGGCCTAAGGGTAGGGTGGTTTTGAAACCCTCTTCCATTTGGAGGGTGGCGCGTTTAGAGATAATAAGCAGGGAGCCAAGAGTGGCTTGGATTTGTTGGGGGATGGTAAAGAGTTGTTCTGGAGAAGTGGCGGAGACGGTGATATAAAGGCCAAATTGAAAGAAGCGTTCGGCGCCTTTGGCGAGTTGCTCTTGGAGGAGGCGAGCGTCTTCGAGCTTGACTTGAGTGTCGATGTTGGCGATGCGGCCGCGGCCAACGTCGGATTGGATTTCGGCCTCCATTTCGGTGATTTTGCGGCGTAAATCATCCATGATAGTTTTGCCTTCAACCGGATAGATGAACATGTTAGTGTCGAGAGAATGGTTGAAATTAATTAGAGGAGAGAGCCAGTTGGGGTTGACAAAGCGGGGGTAGCCGGCCACAAACAGAACAGTAAGGTAGGTGTTGCCGATTTTTAAGTAATTAAAGTCGACCTCAATTGATTCGGGGGCGATTAAGTCTTGGACAGAGACGGTACCTTTAGAAAATTGAAGTTGGGATTTAATAAGAGGAGAGGCTTCCATTTCTTGGGGAGAAGTGGGTAGTTTTCTTAGGGTTCTTAGGGGAAGGGGAAATTTGAGGGGAAATTTTAGTTTCATGGCAGGATTTTAGAGCGTTAAGCGGTTAGCGTCTAGTGTTAAGTATAAAGCATAAACATGAGAGCGACTAGCCCTTCGACTCCTTCGACCTTACTTTTTTCGATGAGCTCAGGGTAAACGGATAGCGGATAGAGAATTTTCTTTCGTCAGTTAGGCTCGACTCGGAAAGGAAGGCAATCTACGGATTATAAACTTTTGGTTGGTGGGGCGGGAGAAGGGGTAGATTGAGGTTTGTTCGGAACAGCTGGTGGGGATGAGGTTTTATCAGCAAGTGGAGGATTCTGATTAGGGGTGGGGGATTTTAAGTGACTACCAACAAGAGGAGTGTGGTAGTCTTCTGCGGCCATGAGTTTGACGTTGCCGACCGTGTCGGGGTTATAGACGGAATAGAGAAGTTGGGTGAGTTCGGCATCAGTTAATTGGCGGGCAGTAAGGCCGATGCGATTGAATTGGCGGATAAGATGGTCGCGTTTAGGCTCTAGGGCGGTGGCGGCTTTTTGGAAAATGTAATCTTTATCGTAGGGCAGGGTGGTGGGGGCTTTGAAAGTTAAAGGGCTAGCGGCAGAGAGGCCGAGTTCAAGGCGAGAATAAGGGATCACCACGTAGAATTTTTTATCTAATACATTACCTTCTTTGACAATTTTAGCGATAAACTGGCGGTAGCGGTTGATTTGGAGACGGCGTTTTTCTTGATAGGTCTTCTTTTCTTGATTTTCGAGGAGTTTGACATAATTTGAAACGTCTTTTCTTTGGGAACGAATGAGAATCTGGACGGAGAAAGTGAGGGAGTTTAAGAGAGCGGCATAGGCATAGATGGTGGCTTCTTGTTCCTGTTCAGAAAGGAGGTCAAAGTTGACGGCGTTTAACCTTAAAACCATGGCAACCGAACCGTCTTTTAAAAGAACTAAATTGTGGTTAATGTCGGCGATATCGAGGTGGTTTTGGGTGGTAGAGCGAATGGGAATGGTAGGCATACTGAAAAATTAAAAATTTAAAGTTTAAAATTTAAAACTAATTTGGTGGTTTGGTGGTGTTTGGTTGGATTGAGTCGTCGCCCCTGGCGCGGATTTCGAGAGGGGGATAGATTTTATCCTCTAATTTTAGAGTAATTGTATCAAAGATTAAGGGGTCTTTTTCGACGATGAGAGTGTAGTGGCCCCTTTTTAAGGGAGTGATAGAGAAGAATTGGCCTAACTTATTGGTTTTGGTAGCTCTGACAGGGAGGTTATTTTCGTTTAAGACTTCTAAAATGGCGTTTTCGACGATTTTGCCTTGATGGTCAAGGATCATGCCAACCAGGACGTTGGGTTGGGTGGGAAGAGAAGGAAAGGGGAGGTCGGGGTTGGTAATGGCGGCGTGACCAGGAGAAGGAGGGGAAATTTTAATGATGCCTTCGGGTGTGGGTTGGGGAGTGGTGGCGGCCGGTGGAGGGGGGGGAGGGGCCGGTTTAGGTTTAGGTGGGATAGCAATAG
>Ga0209541_10014922_pt1 | contig 11669 bp, 17 predicted proteins | sample RifCSPlowO2_01_FD_184027 | JGI IMG/M metagenome (GOLD analysis project Ga0209541, IMG submission 184027) | Groundwater microbial communities from Rifle, Colorado - Rifle CSP2_plank lowO2_0.1 (SPAdes) (version 2) | ecosystem: Environmental > Aquatic > Deep subsurface > Groundwater | place...
ACTGGATTAAAGTTGTTTCTAACATTGAGGATATTCCTATTGATTCTGTTGTTTTAATTGATGAAGCTGGAATTGAATTTAGTTCAAGAGAATCTATGAGTAATGCAAATAAATTATTATCTAGCTTATTATTAATTGCAAGACATAAGGATTTGACTATTTTATTTATTTCACAGAATAGTTCTAATTTAGAAATTAATATTATTAGACAAGCTGATTTTTTGATTTTAAAACCCTCTTCATTATTACAGAAAGATTTTGAAAGAGGTAAAATTAAAGAAATTTATTCTGAGGCTCAAAGTAAGTTTAAACAACATAAAGATGTTGTTGGTTTGACTTATATTTATTCTACTGAGTTTAGAGGTTTTGTTACTAATTCATTACCTTCATTCTGGAATAAGGACGTTAGTAAAGCCTATAGGTAGATTTTTATATATGTAAAAAAATAAATATCCAATGGTGACTATTCCTGAATGGACAAAAATCCAGCCAGCAAAAATTTCTAAAATTCTTGAACTTTTAGTCGGACAAGGAGATTATATTCAATTACCCCTTCATGAAAGGGGGGTTATTTGGAATAAATGGAGAAGATTATTTAAATATAGGTCTATAGATTTAGTTGCAATAAATTTAAGTAAAATTGATTTTACTGACTTTAATTTATCAAATATAAATTTTAAAAAAGCTAATCTTAGAGAAGCTAATCTTTCCAATGCTCTTCTTTACGGATCTGATCTTACTGATGCGGATCTTGAAAGCGCTAATCTTTCTAAAGCTATTCTTGCCACTGCTAATCTTTCCAATGCTAATCTTTCTAAAGCTATTCTTTACGGAGCTGACCTTACTCAGACTAGGCTTATTGATGCTAATCTTCAATTTGTTAATCTTTCCAATGCTGATCTTAATAGTGCGAAGCTTATACGTGCTCGTCTTTCATACGCAAATCTTCGAAGTGTTAATTTTTGTAATGCTAATCTTATGCAGGCAGACCTTCGAAGTTCTAATCTTTCTAAAGCTATTCTTACCAATGCCAATCTTTCCAATGCTGATCTTTTTCAAGCTGATCTTACTGATGCGGATCTTGAACGTACTAATCTTTCCAATGCTAATCTTAATAGTGCGAAGCTTACGGGGGCGGACCTTTATGGAACAATTATTAAAAATACAAATTTACACAATGTTGTAGGTTTAACAGAAGAAATGTTGAAATTAACACATAAATAATTTTCAGATATATTTTTATAGTTTATTTATAAATATTTTTTATGGCTTTAGAAAAATTAACTAAATTTTTATTTAAACCTAAAGTTGTTGATACTTTGGGAGATTTAATTATAACCCAAGGTTTACTTTTAGGAATAGGTAATGCATATGTTGCTGCCCAAGAACAAAACCCAAAAGATTGTGCTGTTTGGATTGCCTATGGATTAGTCTCTGTTGGCATTGGGGTTGCTTATGAAAAATTATTTTGTCGTGTTAACAAAGGGAAGAATATAGATGAGCTATAAATTAATTTGTTTTGATATGGATGGTGTTATTTTTAGAGATGTTAATTTTTGGCTAGAATTGCATAAAGTTTTTGGAACTTTAGAACAAGGTAAAATATTAACTCAGAAATATTTACATACTAATTACGATAAATTAGTTGAGGAAGTTGTTGTTAAATTATGGAAGGGTAAAAATGCTAAACCTTATTATAATTTAGTGAATCAATTGGAATATTTACCTGGCGTTAAACGTGTCTTTAAAGAGATTAAAAAGAAGGGAATTCTGACCGCTATAATTTCTGCTTCTTCAATTGATGTTGCTAGAAGAGCACAGAAAGATTTAGGTATTGATCATATTTATGCAAATGAATTAGTAATTAAAAATGGAAAAGTTTCTGGAGAATTTATTTGGCCTATTGGTGCTGGAATGGAGAAAAAAGCAAATATAATTGAACATTTATCTGATGATTTGGGAATTGGGTTAGAAAATATTGCTTATATAGGAGATAGTGATACAGATATTGAAGCATTTAAAATTGTTGGGAAATCAATCGCTTTTAATTCTGCAAGTGATAATTTAAAGAAAGTTGCTGATGTGGTTGTTGAAGGAAATGATTTAAAAAATATTTTACCTTATATTTTATAAGGATTATATCCTTGGGATTTTAACCATAATAAATATTTTTCTGAGAAACTTTCCTTTTTCGGTGGATTGCCTGGGGAATATTTTCCTGCTTCAAATTTATATAGAGTTACAGAATGTCCCTTAACAGAACTTTCATCGTATCCTAAATTTTTAATTAATTCTTTTCGTGATATGTTTTTCAATACTCTTCTATCCATTGCTTTATTAGGATCAAATTTTTCATCTAATGTATTATTGTCATAATTCTTTTCTAACCATTTAACATATTTTCTTGCAAATTCACTTTTTGAAGTTTTTGGATTAAATTTTCCATTTTCGTATTTGCTTAAAGTTGACTGATAAGTTTTAATATTATTTTTATATCCTAATTTTTCTACTAATGAATTTTGTGATAATTTTAAGTCTTCTCTTAGTTTTCTTGCTTCTTTATAATCAAATTCTATATATGGATCTTTAAGCATTTCTTCTCCAGTAGTTTCGGCTTTAGAAAAACTTTCATTTATTTCTTCGGTTGTTGGTGCATTGTTTTCCAATTTACTATAGAAATTATTTTCTTTTAACCATGTAACATATTTTTTTGCCAATAAACTATTTGATTTTTCTGGATTTGAAACTCCACGTTCATATCTGCTTAATGTTGAAGCGTATTTTTTAGTCTTTTTGAATCTTAATTTCCTAATTAATTGACTTTGCTTTAAACCGAGATCTTCTCTTAGTTTTTTTGCTTTTTCATAATTGAAACCAGTAGATTTTGAGTTTTCTAATGCTTCTTCTTCCGAAGTGTTTATTTTTCTTATTTCTTTTGTGTGTTCTAAAATTAAATCTAAATTTAATTTTTTTATTCTATTTTCTATATGTTTTCTTAAAAATGCTTTTTGAACATTTTCGTCTTTTACTAAGTTTTCTAATCCTTGTAAGATATTTTCTCTGCTGTCCTTATCACTTCTGTAAATTTCACTTAAATAAGATACATATTGATTAAATAAGTTATCTTGTGCACCAGAAAGAGTTTTTTCTGCTCCTGCTAAATTTTCTTTAGCTTCTTCGATACCCTTATATTTATCAGCTATCATCAAAAGTGCAATATTGTGAAATTATTTAAATTTTTGTATTGTAACCACTATAGAATGTTTACTGATTTTAGAAAATAATTTAAATGAATTTATTTAAAAATTGATTATCAAAAAGTAGAGGTGTTTTTATATGGCTAAAAAGGTTATGAAGAGTAGTAGTAATATGGCTTGTCCGGGATGTTATATGCCAATGGGACAATGTAAATGTGGCAGTAAATGGTGCTATATTTTAGTTGGTGTTCTAGTATTGGCTTTAGGTTTGTTGATGCTATATCCTGTAGGTTGGTTTACATTTGAACATACAGTTGGATTATTAGTTGTTCTTTTAGGCGCTAAGAAAATCTGGAAAAGTTTTAGTGGTGGCTGTTGCCACTAATTTTTTTAATTGCTATATGGTCCAACATAAATACAATCTGAGGAAATATAAGTTATAATTTTTCTACCTGTATCTATTATTGCTTTTGCATTATCTTTGTAAGTTAAAATGGCTATACTATTTTTTCTGGAAATTTGTGGTGTTGAATTATTAGTTGTAAACATACCTCTTGTCTCTTCAGCTATTTCTTCTAATTTTTTATTTGTAATTGCCATAATTATAAGAAAAAGTATCCTTTTATAATAATTATGAATTATTATCTTTTATATATCCAAATATTTCCTTCTTTTCTAAAATTAATTCCAATTTTTTTTGCTGCCGTTATAAAATTTTGCCAATCATTTATGTAAACTAACCTAGATTTATTCTTTGTTTTAATATAAATGCTATATCTAAATATATGTCTAAATCTTAGGGCTGTAACTGGGTTTAGAATAATAGTTAAGGGTATCAAATAGGGATATAATCTAGCTATTTTGTTTATATCTTTTATCATTCCAAGCCTTATTTCTTGCATATCTTCTTTTGGAAATAAAATGTATCTTATAAAACTGAAAATCTCCATACCTTTAGAACTTATTTTTGGGCCTTTATTCGAAATGAATGGTAAATAAATTATAAGAAATATTAATATTGGTGTTCCAAACATAGGGTACCAGTTTTTTAATCTGTTTAGTTCTCCTTCAATAATATTAAAGATACTAAACCCTACAAATATTATAAGAAGAAAGTATAATGCGCTATATATAATAATTCTTTGTCCTTTTGTTGTGTAAAGTGTATCTTTCCAAATATATTCCATATTTTAACAGCCTTTTAATTATTTATTAATTTATCTTACTTGAGAATTATTAGATATTTTCTTTTCAGGTGTTAATATTACAACATCTTTTTCATTGCCTGCTGCCAATAGCATTCCTTGAGATTCTATTCCTCTTAGTATTATAGGCTGTAAATTAACTATTACAATTATTTGTTTATTCAATAATTCTTCCGGCTTATAATAATTTTTTATGCCTGCTACAATTTGTCTTTCTTCAGAATCTAATGAAACTTTTAGAACATATAATTTATCTGCATTTGGATGAGGATTAACTTCTTTGATTGTTCCGACTCTTAAATCTAGTTTTTGAAAGTCTTCTATGCTTATCATTCTAATTTTTTAAATAAAATTTCTCCTTTGTTTATTTTTGTTCCTTTTAATAAACCGGGTTGACAATCTTTTAAGTTTCCTAATTTTAGGTTTAGTTGATTATTTATTTTTTCGGAGGTTGATGGCATGAAAGGTTGAATTAAAATTGCAATTATTCTTAAAGCATCTGTTAAGTTGTATAAAATTTTGTTTAATTCTTTTTTATCTTCTATTTTCCATGGTTCTTTTTCATTTACATAACGGTTACATTCTTGAATAAACCCAAATATTCCTGCAATAGCATTATTTGGTTCTAAGTCTTCCATGAATTCGTCTAATTTTTTAACATTTAAAATCTTAAATAATTTATCTTCTGTTTTATCTTTTTTAATTTCAGAATCTAGATTTTTTTCTACTAAAGTTAGAGTTCTTGATAATAAGTTTCCTAGTTCATTTGCTAATTCGTTATTTAATCTTGTTTTTAATGAAACCTCTGAGAAATCTCCATCTTGACCAAATGGAATTTCTCTAGCATAAAAATATCTTAATGCATCTACTCCATATTTATTTACTAAAAATATTGGATCTACTACATTACCTAGAGTTTTAGACATCTTTTCCCCATTAATTGTAAAAAAACCATGTGCGAAAATTTTTTTTGGTAGTTTATAATCTGCTGAAATTAACATTGCAGGCCATATAATGCAATGAAATTTAATTATCTCCTTTCCAACTAAATGCAAATCTGCAGGCCAATATTTTTTCGGATGTAAATAGTTTGCCAAAGCATCAAACCAAACATAGACTCTCTGTTTGGAGTCATTAGGATAGGGTATTCCCCACACTAAACTTTGTCTTGAAATACTAATATCTTTTAGACCAGATTTTATAAAATTGATTATTTCATTTCTTCTTGACTCAGGTTGTGCAAAATCTTTATTTTTTTCTAATAATTCTAATAATTCCTTCTCGTATTTACTCAATTTAAAAAAATAATTTTCTTCGTTAATTTCTTTTGGCTCTTTTTTATGATAAGGGCATAGATTATTTACAAGATCATCTTTTGTTTTAAATTCTTCACAACCTTCGCAATATAATCCCTTATAATTACCTAAATATGTGTCTCCTTTTTTTTCTACTTTCTTTATTAATTCTGTAACTAATTTTGCATGTCTTTCTTCTGTGGTCCTTATAAAATCATTATTGCTTATGTTTAAAACTTGCCAAGCTTTTTTCCATTCTTCTGCCATATGATCAGCGAATTTTTCTGTACTTGAAAAAGCTAATTTTTTAGCAGCTTGCACTGTCTTCTGAGAGTTTTCGTCTGTACCTGTTAAAAAAAATACATCTTCTCCCTTTAATCTATGCCATCTTGCTAAAATATCTGCTATTACAGTAGTATAAGCATGACCGATATGACAACGATCATTAATATAGTAAATTGGTGTTGTTATGTAAAATTTTTTCTGCCTTACCATATACCCTATTTAAAGATAAACATATTTAAGATTATCTATGAATAGAAATATTTATTTATTTCTAAATTATTATTTCATTATGTCTGATCAAATTTTAAATGTAATCAAAATTCTGAAGAAAACTTATCCTGGTGCAAAATATTATTTAAATTTTAATAATCCTTTGGAATTAATGGTTGCTGCAATATTAAGTGCTCAAATAAGAGATGAAGTTGTGAATTCTACAACTGAAAAATTATTTAAGAAATATAAAACTGCTAAAGATTATGCTGGCGTAGATTTACAAGAATTAACTGGGGATGTTAAAGCAGTTACATTTGCTGGGAATAAAACTAAGAATATTAAAGAAGCTTGTAAAATTTTAGTTGAAAAATATAATGGAAAGGTTCCTAAAACTATGGAAGAATTAGTTGAGCTTCCAGGAATAGGAAGAAAAACTGCAAACACAATTTTAATTAATGCTTATGGGATTGTAAATGGTATTTCTGTTGATACTCATGTTATTCGTTTAAGCTTTAGATTAGGGTGGACTGAAAGTTCTAATCCTGAAATTATTGAAAAAGATTTAATTCAAATTATTCCTGAAGAAGACTGGGCAAAAATAACCTGGCTTTTGAAAGCACATGGGAGAGCAATTTGTAAAGCGCCCATTCCTTATTGCTCTAAATGTCCTTTGTTTGATTTCTGTCCTAAGAATGGAATTAAGAAAAACTTTTAGGAAAATATAAATAGTCTTAATTTTAATTTAATATTATGTTTGATGCTAGCATTATAACTGGCTTTGCTACTAATATTGTAAGCCTGCCTGTAAAAACTTGGTGGATTGTTTTAATTGTTTTAGGATTATTTATAGTTGTTTATGTTATTAGACAATTTTTTGATATTGTAGTTGATATATGGAAATTGCCCTTTGCTATTTTGTTAGATGCATTAGATACCTTGGCTTATAATAATCCTTATTTTGATGTTTTAGCTTGCGTGGGAAATTTAGTTTTGTTTTGGGCTTTGGCAAAAAGAGGGGATCATATGGGAAAGTTATTTGGGTTAATTGCTGCTGTTGAGACTATAATTGGAATATGGATTTTTCCGAGTTATGCGATCTATACAAATTTAATACCTACAAGTACAATATTAATGGCTTTAGCTGTGTGGTCATCCTAAAATGAATATTTTATTCGTATGTAAATTTAATAGATTCAGAAGTAAAATTGCTGAGGCATTTTTTAATAAATTAAATAATAATTCTAAATACTTTGCTAAGAGTGCAGGTATTATAAAGGGTAGAACAATAACCAATGATATTCTTAAACCTGCTAAAGAATTTGGATTAAAAATAAAATCTCAACCAATTGGATTAAGCGTTGAACTACTTATGTGGGCAGATTTAATTATTATAACTGCTGATGATGTTCCTAAAACTATATTTACAAATAATTTTCAATATAGTAAAAAAGTTAATGTCTGGAAAATTCACGATGTCAATGGCAATAAAATGATTAAAGAAATTATTAAAATTCAAAATCATGTTACTAAACTTATTTATAATTTGGAAAAACCCTAAGGCCATAAAGTTTATTAAGCATAATCTTTATATTCTAATAATGAATAATTTTTTATTAATCTTGTTGATAATTGGTTCAATAGGAGCAATATATTGGGTGTTGAAAGGAGAGAAATTTAATAAGGAGTTAATGAAATGAATTTTATAAAAAAAATTTATGAAGGAAAAGTTGATGAGGATTGTAAATTACAATTTAGAAGATTTAGCAAAGGTGAATTTAATGATAGGGCCTTAGTTGATATGACTAAGGGCAAGACTTTAAAAATAAAAACTAGTTTTGAATATGCAAATGAATTTGTTAAATTTTTGGCTCAAACAATAGAAGGAAAAACTAAAGTTACAGGTGGCATTGTAACTTCGCAAAATTTAGTATTTCCATTTGAAGTAGGAAAAAAACAATTTGCTGGTGTGAAAACATATTTAATTGATAATGAATTTACAAAAGATCAGATATTAAACTTAATGGGACAATATAATGATATTTTATTTTTATTAAGTTTTAAAACTAATTTTGGGGAACTAAAAACTAAAGTAAAAGCTCCTAAAGCTGGAAAACCGGGTAAGAATGATGAAAAACCAAAAGCAGACTTTTGTGTTTTTACTACTAATAATTTGGATTTCGCAAAAGAATTTGCTTTTGATATAAATAATGATTTCAAAAAATTATTTATTAAACATACTTTTTTAGTTAATGAAATTGTTATTTCTGATGAATATAAAAATGATTTTGCCAAAGCCAGATTAAATGCTATAAGAAAAGGTAAAATAATTCGCCACATTGATATGGATAGTAAATTGGAACAGAAAGAGTTTGATTTTGAAGTTTAGAAAGTTTTAAAAATCACTGGTCTTATAATTAATTAATGGATAAAGAAGAACTCCAAAGGGATATTATTGAAATTTTAAGAAATACAGATTTTGCATTGGGTTTAGTAAAGCAGGAATGGAAATTAGATAAACAAACTATTGATAAAATAAAATATGAATTAAGAGATTACTTAATGCGAATCAAAGTTTCAGCTGATAACTCTTTTGAAGAACTAGATTCTTAAAATGATTAGTGAGAAAGTTAGGTTGAACTTTTCCCAATTTGAACTATTTTTTATATTTTCTTTTTTGACTTATTTATTAATTCTTATCAAATTTTTAAGAAAATAATTTAAATGAACTTTATAAAGATAATCAAAATTGTAGAAAATAAATTCTTCAATGTTTAGAAAACTTACTAGAAGAACCCTATGTAAAGGAAGCAAGTTAAAATTACTAGTAAGAAATAGTATCAGAGAGTTAGAGTCAAGTAGCATTAAGTTATCGACATTTTGTCGACAACTGAAATTAATAGATTGAAAAGAAAGCAGTTAAAGAAGAATTGAAAATGAGAAATAAAAAGCGAAATAATATTAAGATACTACATATTGAGTTTTAATTAGATAGATTTAAAAGTTTTTTTCAATGACTTTTCTTATGACTCAAGACAAGCTTCAAGAATTAAAAAGAAAAGCTAATGAATGGAGAACTGACCAAAGCAAGCCTGAAGTTGATTTTATAGAATTTTTTAAAACTCAATTTGGAAGAGATCCTACTGCTAAAGATATTGAAGAATTAGAAAGGGAATTAGATATTTATGAAGTACATAGCAGGGGAATTACAAATGAATCTAATTTAGACAATACTTCTGCAATTAGGGGAAAAATTAAAGAATTGCAGGAAAGTAGAAGAGTTGATTCTTACGATATAAATACTTTAATTGTGGATATGGCTAAAAAAGAAAAAGAAACCAATGCTAATAAAATTGATTATGCTCAATCTTTTAAAAATGCAGTTAAAAAACTAGGTAAGGGATTATTTTATTCTTCTTTGTTGGGAAGTTTTAGTGGAGCTGCTTTTGCTGCAGTTTATTTTTTGGGAACGCCCCTTAAATCTAAAGTAATAGATGATCAACTTGTACAAATACAGCAAATGCAAGATCATTATGAAACTGAATTTATGAATCAATATATATTAAAATTGACTTGGCTTAAAACTAAAGATAAAAAATTAGAACAAGAGTATGATCGAAAAAATAAAGAACTTGAAGCCAGACTTCAAGAATTAGAAACACAAAGAATGACATTAGAGGAAAAATTCTTTGGACCATTTTCTAGTTTAACTAATGTTGAAGGCGGATCTAAATTATCTGATATTGAGAGAAATCTTTATTTGAGAGTTTATTTAGGTGATGAATTTTTAGAATTGAGTAATAAAAATAATACTGTTTATGATAATACTCTGAATGGTGTAAATATTGTTGCTAGGGAAATTAATGACTTACTATTGGTATCTTTTGCTAATTCGAATAAAACTCAGGAAGCCCATTATTATCTTAAGGGTAAGCCTCACAAATCAGTTGTATTTTCTAAAGATGGAATTAAAGTTATAGAGTATTCAACTGGTAAATATACTCTGCTTAGAAACAATGGGACTGTTAGTTATAGTGGAAAACTAGTTGATTCTCAATTGGGGGCTGCTAAAAATATTTTGAATGATTTGGATAGATTAAGAAATAGAGGACCGAATGTTCATCAATGAAAAAAACAATTACTAATTTTGCTAAATCTCAAATTCCTGGGTCTATTTTTATTCAAGAGTGTAAAATTCTTAATCTGGAGGAAAATATTTTAGGTACAAGCATTATGGATAAATTTATACTTGTGTCTTCTTTATTTGTTGAGGTATCAAGTTTTTATTGTTATTATAAAATAGCTGAATCCTTAATGAATAAAGATTACATACAAGCAGTTGCTGTTACCCTTCCTAGTTTTTTTCTTAGATATAATTGTTATAAAAATAATGAAAAACAGATAGAAAGATTGTTGAATTATAAGTGAATTGCTCCGTTAGATTTATAAATATAACCTATATCCATTTTATTACCCTACTGATGCAGAGAGCCGTTGACTTCTAGAGTTATTGACGTAAAACTGGAAACACAAAGGAAAAGCTTTATAATAAACTTAAAAAGCTCAAAATTCACAAATGGCAAATGTAAGAAGACCGAGACATAGTACGAAACAATTTTGGCCTAGAAGAAGGGCTAAAAAAATGCATGCTTTAGTTAAATCTTGGGTTGGTTTACACAATTCTAAATTATTAGGTTTTGCAGGTTATAAGGCAGGGATGACACATATTGTTATTAAAGATAATAGACCACATTCGAATAATAAAGGCGAACAAGTCATTATGCCTGTTACAGTCATTGAATGTCCAGCAATTAAAATATTATCTGTAAGGTTTACAAAAAGTGATCCTTATGGTGAAAAGATAACTACTGAAATTCTAAATCCAAAAATTGACAAATCATTATCACGTGTTTTAAATTTACCAAAAAAAACAAAAGATGTTTCTGAAGTTGAAAAGAAATTATCTGAATTTGAAGATCTTAGGGTTATTGTCTATACACAACCAAAAAAATCTGGATTAGGAAAAAAGACTCCAGATATATTTGAATTAGGCATTGGCGGTAAAGATATTAAAGAGAAATTTGAATTTGTTAAAGGATTATTTGATAAAGAAATTAAAATCAGCGACGTATTTAAATCAGGAATAAAAGTAGATGTTCATTCTGTAACTAAAGGAAAAGGGTTCCAAGGTTCTGTAAAAAGATTTGGTGTAAACTTAAGATCACATAAAAGCGAAAAGAAAAGAAGAGGAGTAGTTTTAGGTCCAGAAAGACCAGGAAAAATTTTATGGGCTGCATTAATGCCAGGTAAAATGGGATTTAATTTGAGAACAGAACATAATAAGGATGTGATGTTAGTAAGTGATAAACCTGAAAATGTAAACCCTAAGGGTGGATTTTTACATTATGGTTTAGTTAAAGGTGATTATATTTTAGTGAAAGGTTCTGTTGGTGGTCCTGTTAAGAGATTAATTACTT
>Ga0209541_10014923_pt1 | contig 11669 bp, 8 predicted proteins | sample RifCSPlowO2_01_FD_184027 | JGI IMG/M metagenome (GOLD analysis project Ga0209541, IMG submission 184027) | Groundwater microbial communities from Rifle, Colorado - Rifle CSP2_plank lowO2_0.1 (SPAdes) (version 2) | ecosystem: Environmental > Aquatic > Deep subsurface > Groundwater | place: Rifle...
ATTGTAAATAGCGGCCATTTTATATTGACTTTTGGGTAGCTTATATTTATATTTTGTTATTATGTAAAGAACATCAAATCCTTATCCTCTTCAACTGCTTTTTCAACCTTGAAATATTTATTCACCAGCTTTTTAATTTTATCAGCTTTTTTTGATTTTTTTAAAAAAGACAAAACAAATTTATTTTTTCCAACCCTTTTAATCTCTTTCAGCCCTTTTTCTATGTCCTTAAAGTTCTGTATTGCCGTTATGCTGAGCACAACATCAAATGAATTATCGGGATAGGGTATTTTTTCTGCAGGAGCCAGTTTGTATTCAATTTTATCTTTTTGAAAAGGCTTTGCCTTTTCTAAACCTTTCTCGTTTTTACTCGAAAGTTTTTGCCTTGCTTTTTCCAATAATTTTTTTGCTGGATCGACACCATATCTTTTACAATTCCACGGCTCTGTTGTCAAACCTGTTCCGCAGCCAACATCTAATAATTTGTCTGTTGGCTTTAGCTTAAGGTGTTTTTTTATTAAGGCTACTTTTTTTAGCTGCTCTTCTCCATGGAGCTCTTCATAGCCTTCTGAGATTGAGTCGTAGTAGGTCATAAATTTTAATAGTTAATACCTATTATTAAATATTTTTGTTTATACTAGAAGAGCCATTAATAAAAAGGTTTAAATAATTAGATATGTTATCTGAAATTATGGGAGGTTTTGCTTTAGATAACAATGAATTAAGCAAACATATTCAGAGTTTTATTAAGGGCATAAATGATGTAGATGACACAGCATTATTAGCAGAGGCCAATTTAAGTCAGTATGGGCAAAGAGTTGTTGATGTAGCTTGTTCTAATGGATATAAACCAGCTAATCTTTTAACTATTGATGGTTCTTGTGATCCGGTTGTTACCTTAATTATAGATTATAGAAGACATTTTGCTGAGAGCGCTGAAAAAATAATGAGAGATTTATCTGTTAAAGGCGATTTTTCTTATACATCAACTGATATCCTTAATAGCAGGCTTGCTAAAGAATTAGAGAAATCTGAAAAGGAACTTGAGGCTATCTTAGCAGGGAATGATCCCGGTGCTGTAAGATTCGCAATGGCTGTAAGAAACACAGCACTTAACAGGCTTTTGGTTGAGATACAAAGCGATAATGAGAAGTTTACTCTACCTAATTTAATAAAAAGCGGAAAAAAAGCGATAAGGAAAGGAGGAAGGAGTTATAGGGTAATGGGTATAGAGCATTTGTTGGATGGATCTGTTATTAATGGATTAACCCGAGAAAAAATACCTTATACCATGATTGTTCCTAAAAACTTAGGAATTGACTATTCTTCTTTAGCTAAATATACAGATGGCTCTTCTATTGTAACATTTCCTCGCTATGCAGGCGAAGAGGGAGCCGTTTTTACAAAAAGGGATGAAAGGATTGGGGTTACAATATCTGTTTTGGCATTCTTGGCTATAATGACTGGTATTGGTTTTTACATATACCATGCTTCCCAACCAAGAATTGAGCCACCAAAGAAAAAAGATGAAAGGCCGCAAATTTTTATAGAGGTACCCAGTATCCCACAATCAGTTTATGACGGATTAGCTGATAATATTATTGGCTCAAAAACATCAATAAAAAACTCAGCTATTATGAATTCATTAACTCCATTGATGAAAAAAGTGTATGATGAGGAAATCAGGGTTAGAAAAGGCTGGAAAAATCCATTGAAAGGAAGCAATATTGAACTAAGCCCTTATGCAAATAGCCTTGTTCAATTAGCAGAGCAGAATGGTTACAAGCTGTATAGTTTTTATTCTCCTGACAATAAATTGGCTCCTGATGTAGTGTTTTTTGGTTTTGGTCATAGTCATAACGTTAAATTAAGTGATAGGGAGTTTGTATTATTTCCACAGAGCAGGAAAATTTACAATGAAGAAGATATAACCAATTTATTGACAGGAATTGCAAATACAGACGCACATATAAAACCATCTATACTAAGTGAAGGGGGTTTAGGAAGAATAGAAACAGATTCAACAGATAATAATATATTATTTTTAACTAAAGATGTAATTGCATTGCTGAGAGGAAAAGGAATTCCTATATATTTTGATGATTCAACAGCCCTTATACATGAAGGGTTTCGTAATGACTCCTCTGCTGGCGATAGATTTCAAGAGATTGTGGATTATGATCCTAAGAGGATGCCTAGTAAAGAATTTAATGAATTAGTAGAAAGGTATAGGGTGGATAATACTGCCTATTTTGAAACCCTTCAAAAAAGGAACAGGAATTTTTTTGCACAAATGATATTATCTCAAGCAGAAGAAGGTTACATGCCAGTGCAATTTGCTGGTTTGACCCATATGCTGATGCCGAGCCTTTTAGACCCTGTTAAGGAAGCAGGACATTCTTATATGGTATTCCTACCAGCTGATTTGAACTCACAAACAGCAAACTAAGAATGTTTCAGCACAGTCTGTATGGCTAAATGTTTCTTCATCTTCACCACACTCTTTTTCACAGCTGCCTCCAATCGAATCGCAATAATCATAATAGCTGACTGGTGTTGTGTAATATTGAGTTAGTATAACTTGTATTGCCTTTAGTTTTTCAGGCTCTGTTACAAGCGTTCTTTTTTTAACATCTACAACTTCCTTTACCTCCCCTTTTTCATCAACCTTTACTTCAAATTCATCTTCATTTCTTTCCGGAGCTTCTTGTTCCTCTTCAGCTGGTTCAGTTGGAATTCTTATATTAAATTGATCAGCAGTTATATCATCAGTAGGTATTGGCGTTACCTCTATTGGTGTTGTATCCCCTGTTTCTAAATCTATGTAAGGCAGCATAAGAGCGCCTAGATAACCTTCTCTGTATGCTCTGAGCAAAGAAGGCGGATAAATAATACCTGTGCCCTTATAAGCAGGCCCAATTACTGGTTCTGGTTGTATTTTTAGAAGTGCTTTTGGAACTTTTGGTTTAAATGCATCATCAAAAAGGCCCGTGATCTCTTCTCTAACTGGTTGTGTGAATCCTGGCGTGCCTTTTCCTGCTACGGTTCCTCCAATTTTAGAGCGCATGTCAACTTTTAATTTTATAATACCTTCTCGAGTTAAAGTGCCATCTAGGTTAAGGAATCTTGCGCTTGCCTCTTTGTCCTTTTGCCATGCTCTTATTATATCGTCTGCATCATTTCCTGCTCTACCTGCTGCTTCTTTTGCAGCTTTATCACCAAATCCAAATTCTTTTAATCTCTCTTCTGCGCTTGTTTTGAATGTTTTGATTGAATCAGCTACTGGTGTTGTTGGTTTTGGTGTAGATGCGGCTTTTTGAGCAAATAACTTAGGAGCATAATCAATCAAATTTTGTGTTCTAGCAGCTTCTGCTGCAATTGCATCATCAAAACTTCCGCCCCCCATTACAAAATCATTTACTGCTTGTTTTCTTTCTAGAGGAAGCAGTTCATATTTTTGTTGTCCTGTTAACTTAGTATTTTTTAATGCACTTAAATGTTCGTTTAAAGGAGCGACAAATTCTGGCAGGGTTTCTCCCATAACTTTTACTTCAGGAACATTATCTGCAAAACCAGATATTTTTCCTCCTAATGTATCACGTGCATCCACATATCTGCCTCTTCTTCCATACCTCATCCAATTTTCTTCAGTTATTTTTACTAATTTACCTGTGGCGATGTCTGTAATTGTTGTTTCAATCTCTCTAGAGATAGTTGTTAACATCCTATCTTGAGTTAAAGAGAATACAGATGGATCTTTTTCAGCCATTTTTAGATAAGCTATAACATCATCTCTTGTTATAGCAGCACCTTGAGATTCCAATGTAAGTTCAGATTGAACATATTTAGGGGTTTGTGTTGACATTGCTTTAAGGAATTTTTTCTCTTGTGGAGAAAGCCCTTTTACCAAATCATCTACCTGCTGTTTTGTTAATAAATTGTAATCCCTTACTGTTCCGAGACTTTTAGGTGCTGCTGCTTCAGCTCCAGCTGCAGTTGGTGCTGCTCTTTTTACTTCTGCTGCTCCTGCTTTTGCTTCTGCTTGAGGCAATTTTGCTTTATCAACACCTTGTGCAGCCTTTGCTTTTGCAATTATCGTAGCTCTTGCAGCTTGTGCTTGTTCTGCTCCTTTAATTTCTGCCCCTAGTTGAGCTATTGTTTTTTCTAATTGCACTATTTCTTCACTCGTTGTTCCGACAGTTAATCTACCTAAATTAGCTTCTCCTTCAATAACTATTAGTTTTCCCTCAGCAGATTTTAACGTTATTTTTGATAATTTGCCTTCAGAAGCAACAACTTGTTCTATATCACCCTTAATTACACCTCCAGCATCATTAGTGTAAGTAGCAGCTTTACCTTTTAATTCTATCCCCATCTCTTTTCCTTTTTGCTCAGCGACTTTTAATACAGGGGCTTCTTGTCTTAACTGGGTTAATTTAATGTTAGCTGCTTCACGTTGAGCTTTTAGTCCATTTAAATTTATGTTTTCTAAACTTGTTCTTATGCTTCCTCCTAATTCTCCTGTTTTTTGTGCTAGTGATTTTACACCATTCCATGTTGACCTTTCTTTACGCCAGAATGATTGTGCTTTTGCTGCTTGTGCAGATTGTACTGCTGCTTCATGTACAGCTTTTGATTCTTTCAATAAGGCAGCTATAGATTCAGAAGAAGCTTCTGCTGCTAAATTAAGACTTGCTCCCGGAACAGTTGTTTCTTTTAATAATTTAGAAGCTTCAGCATATGCTTTTGCTGCCTCTGTTGTTTTTCCTGTATTATATAATTCCTGAGCTTTTAATGCCAGGTTATTTATTTTTATAGCACGTCCTCTTTCTGTTAATTTCCATAACCCAGGCACGGCTCTTTCTCTTACCAGCGCGCTTCCCATTTTTTGGAAAGTCGGGATTTGTTTAATTATAGCCCCACCTGCTGTTGTTGCGCCTGGAATTGTTTTTATACCAACACCTATATAAGTCATAACTGTACCTCTTCCAACCGTGGCACCAGGAGCTAAAAATAAGGCAACATTTAAAGCATTTATGTGTTTTGTGACATCTAAACCAACATCATACCATGCCCTTTCTTCATCTCCCAAGTAATTGCCAAACTGATAACTGCCTATTCCACCTTTTGCTAAAACTTCCATATCTGGATTATTGAATGCTGTGATGTCATCTCTACAGCAGCTTTTACAGCCCTATCTTTTTCCTCTTTGTTTGTACTATCTATCTCTAATTTAAATAGTTCTGCCATTTGTCTTTTTTTAAGTTGCCTTATTTCATTTAATGTGTAATATTCATCAGTAGCTGGGTTTTTTTGTTTCATTAATCCTTTTATTAATATAACTCCTTTAGCTTGCTCACTTAAACCTTCTTCTTGATAAATAGCTGTTTCATACATTGCTCCGCCTCCAAAAAGACCTAACAAAGATTCACTAACACCCCTTGTAAAAACACCGCCTAATTTTCTTTTTAAGCCAAGCTTGTTCTCAATCCTTTCTATGGCTGCACCTTGCTCTTCACCAAGTGCTTTTCCTATCATTGATAAAGTAGAAATATCTATCTCTCTCATAATTTCTTTGGCAGTTTGCCCTTCAGAAGAATCAGGGTCAAGGTCAGCAACTTTCTCAAAATTGATTCTTGCAAGCTGTGCGCCATTTGGATACAAATTTGGCGCTCTTCTTGCAGCTTCTAGATAACTTAGACCAAGAAGATATCTTACTTCTTTTTCTTTTTCTTTATCACCTTTAGCTTCAGCTAAAAGATCTAATCCATCTCTAATAATCCCTCCAACCCTCCCTTCAGTATAATCTATGTTCATACTAATTAGTTTTGAGTTGAACTCTAAATCTGTTGTATCAATTCCACCTGCTTGAAGACGGCTTATTGTAGCATCAACTCTTTGCTTTTGCGCTTCATACCTTTTAACTTTTAGCTCATTGAGCTGGTTTTGCATTGTTTCAGTTAAACCATCTTTTAAAGAGCCATCAGTATTAATAATACCATTATCTATTAGCTGTTGCTGGATTATTTTTGCTTGTTCATCAATTTCAGCGCTTTTTTTAATTCCTTCATCGCTTTCTTTGATTTTATTAATGTATGCTGCGTCAGTTAATCTATCTACAACTATCCCGCTAGTCTCCAATATATGGCCTCTTAGCTTTTCACTATCTTTTAAAGTTTTAAGCTCCTCGTTAGATAACCCATAATCCCCGCCAACTAATTTATTATATACTCTTTCTTGTTCATCAGTTACACTAACTAAATTTTGTCCTAATGCAAATCTTACGCTTTTTGAATCTGAGATGATAGTGCCTTTTAATTTTCCTTCTCCATCTGATTGTTCATAAGCAATAATGCCATTCTGCTCAATTGCAAGGTAGTCCTCTTGGTCGTCTAATTCCATCATTGTTATTTTGTTTATAACTAGGAATTCATTCTCTTTTAATTCTTTTCCAACTAAGCTGGCAGAAGGCAAATATTTTATTTTTCCATCTTCTTTTTTTAACTCTATAACATAGTTTCCTAATTTGTCTTCAGCATTAACAAGCATTTGCTCTTCAGAAATCCAATGTTTTATCTGCCCTTTTTGGGTATATCTCATAAAGCTGCCTTCTGGGCCGTCAATCCTTACTTTTTCAGCTCCACCGTCTCCTGATATTATCAGACTTATCATTTCAGGATTTTCACCCTTAAATTGGGAGCTGTCATAAGCTGTATTCCTGTCTTCATAAATAAATCTTCCATAGGCATAAGATTCTGTTCTTTCGAGTTGCTTATTTGTTAAAGAATCCAGTTTTGAATCTGCCCCAACACCAACAAACCTGAATTTTGGGTTTGTGTCTTTAACTGGCTTTTCACCTTCATAATGATAAGAGCTTAATTGCACAGCGCCAGTAGAGTAAATAAATAAATTATCTTTTTCTCTTTTAATCCAAACTTCACCCTCTTCTGATTGGGCTTTAGGGATATTTTCTTTAGCTTTTTGAGTTTTATCTTTAACCTCTTTGGGTATCTCACCTCTAAAAAATATAGAATCAGGGCTTTGCTGTTCTTTATGCCATCTTACTTTTCTCCCGCTTGTTTCTCCTCCAATCAAATTGTCTGGATCGGTTAAATCAACATAAACTGTTTGCCTTCCAGCTAAAGGAAGTGTTTCAATATCAGCCTTGTCATCAGTAATTGTTCTTATAAAGCCTCCATCAAAATAATCAGTAGGCGTGTAAGCTTCAGCATCATCAGCTTTTATGTTGAAACCCTCCACTTCAAAAGAGCCTTCTCTGTTTTCAACAACATCAGCGATTAAATTGCCATTGTTTTTAACTTTGAAATTTTTAAGATGGCCTATAACAACAACTTGGTTGCCTGTTAATTCTAAACTTCCATCGTTTAGCGCTTTGATAGAATCCGCATATACTGGAACATTTAAATTAATATTTTGGTTAGCTTCATCGATTGTTCTTTGCAGCTCTTCTTTTAAATAGTTCAAGGTTTCTTGCTCTTGAGGTGTTAAAGGCTGGCCGGCTGTTGCTTTCTTACCCAATTCTGTGTTCTGCAATATTCTCACGGCTTCTTCTATCCCTGCTTTAACACTAGGGTCCTCTTCGTCCATTACAGCCCTAAAATGTGCTGGGTCATCAACAGCAATCCATCCTGTAATGCCTTCTGCGAATTTATTTGACGGCTCTAATGTTCTACCTTCAATAGTTATAACCCATTTTTCTCCAACTTTTCCTACTGATGATTTTTTGCTTCCGCTGACATCATAGCTATAAGGGCTACTCTGTGTGTTTGTCAATTTTTTAATAGAATCTTCAAATGTTTTCTGGTTAAGAGCAGAAATTCTGTTGCCCATTCTGGTTATTGTTGGTTCTGCACCTCCAGCCAAAACTTCAATGCTGTTAATCTGTGCTACATTCTCATCAGGCACTTTGCTCCAATCACTTACTTTATTCAGCTGCTGCTGTAATTGAATTGGATCGGCTCCTTGCGTGTATAGAGCAAATTTTTTTGAGTCCATTGCTTCTAATACTGCTTGCACTTTTGTTGGATCTTGTATTTTGTTGATATAGCTGACCTTAAAATCCTCTTCATTAACATGTGCTGTTATGTCTGCTGCTGATAGGCCATTTGCATCTTTTTTTGCCTGCTCTTTCCAATCTTCATATTTAACATCAGTTGCAGCAGTTCCAGAAGGGGCAGCTTCTCCATTAGCAAACACAGACGTGCTAAAACAGCTAAATATGATTATCAAACTCAAAATTACACTTTTTAATTTTATTAATCCATCCATCTTATTGTATAAAAAATTTCATTTCCCTGCAGTCTTCTTTTTCATAGCTATCTTTAGCGCAAATTTCAATTAAATAATCTCCTACATCAGGCGGCGTAAATGTGAATATACCAGTTTCAGAATCAACATTAATCAAAGCAGAATCTGAATAATAAGTGATTTTATCTCCATCAGCATCAGCAGCATCAACATCATAACTAAATTGCTCTCCCTGGTTTAAAACAAAATCTGGTATAAATTCTAAAGTGGGGGGTGAATTTGGAAATATTTTTGCAGCAAACATAAACACCAAAGGAACATCCTCTATACTGGATTCTTCATCAATTATAGAATATACAATATTACTCTCATCATAAGGTAAAACTGTTACTTCTGCATCAAAATCAGCTAGATATGCCATGTCTATGTGGTCTGGGTCTTCTTTTATTTTATTAATGATCTCTTGAGAAATACCATAAACATATTCCAATCTTACCGGGACGCTAATAATAAAATCTTCTGTTTTTATTTTACTGATGTCTTCTATCAATGTAAGCGGATATTTTATCCTGAATAAAAGTTTATCTTTTAAAATTTTAGTTTCAACTGTTATTTCCCCTTGTTCTATTGTTTTTCCTTCAAATGAAGAGAAATTATCAACACAAACAGGCAATGCATCAATTATATACAACTCTAACTGCTGCTTTATTTCGTCTAAAGTTGGGGCTGTAATCTCACCTTCATCATAATAATAAGCTATTATTGTGTTTTCAGTGATTAACGAGTATTCGGGAATAGGGTAGAGATAACCGCCTTGCAAAGCAAGTGTATAAACAGCGGGATTAGCAACTTCTGTTATACACTCATCAACGAATAACCTTATTGGCTGCATCTCTAATGGTGTTTCTACCAATAATTCTTCTTGTGTTGCCACTAACTCTTTCCCAAATAAAATATCCTTAAAATAGAACAATAATCCAGCCACCACTAAAATAACCATGCCCAAAATAATAAACAATGTTATCTGCCCCTTTTTATCCATTTTTCTTCAGCTTCCTTATCTTGACTTCTACTGTATCATCTTCCTTAAGACTCATATAATCAGAAACATCTTTGGGAATCCAAATAAGAAAACCTCTGCCTGACTTGGCTACCCTTTTTATGAAGGATAAGGGTTCTGTCATAGTTAAACTATTTTTTACTATATTCAACTATTTTTAATTAAATAAAATATTATATAGTTATGTATAACTATGACAATGAATATATAAGCTTTGTGTTTCTCAACCCCAAAACCAAAAGATTTAAATATGTATACATATCATATGTATTTAATACACTATAATTTAATACACAAAAAGGTGATCAAAAATGGGAGAAACCGTTACAACAAGGGTTGATGATGATATGGCAAAAGGGATAGACTTTTTTGCCAAGAGGGAGAAGCTAGACAGGTCTACTATAACCAGAAGGCTTTTAGCCAGGGCATTGGAAGAAGAAACACTGGATTATGCCCTTGAGCTATACAAAAAAGGCGAGATTACATTAGGGAGAGCTGGCGAGATAGCAGGGAAGCACCTGAGAGAGATGATGAGTATAGCGTCTAAAAGAGGCATTCCTTTCCAATATTCCTTGAAATCGTTAAGAGAGGATTTTGAGGCTGTTAAGAAGGGAAAATGATCGTTTGTAATTCAACTGTTTTGGTGTATCTATCAAAAATAGATAGGTTATATTTACTGAAGGAATTATTTGGTGAAATATTAATTCCAGAAGCAGTAAAAAAAGAAGTTATTGATGAAGGTAAAAAAAGAAACTATATAGATGCGATTGAAATTGAAAAGGCTGTCAATGAAGGGTGGATAAAGGTTCAAAAGATAGCAGTTGAACCTATTCTTGAAAAGATAGGTATAGATGCAGGTGAAGCAGAGGCTATCTCTTTGGCCCATAAAAGGAAATTGGAAGTATTAGTAGACCAGGATCATGCCAGGGATGCAGCAAAATTATTAAGAATAAATCCAAAAGGAACAATACGTGTTTTGTTATTAGCATTGAAAGAAGGTTTAATAAATTATGATTATTACACTCTCTGTTTGTTAGATTTGGTTGAAGTTGGTTTCAGGATGTCAGAAGAGGTTTATATTGAAGCAATAAGGCTGGGAAAAGAAATTAGTAAAAAATAAGATATTTTTATATACCGACATATTTTCTTTTGGGCTATGCAGCAGGAGATAACCAGCATATTAAAAAAGTATACCAATCATAATTTTATACAGCTCACAGAAAGAGGCAACACAGCAATATTCGCAGCTTTGTATTGCACAAGAAAACTGCAGTTAAACAAAAAAATTGTTCTCTACCCAGACCAGGGCGGCTGGGTTAATTACTATAAATACTCCAAAATGCTGGAATTAGAGCCAATAGCTGTCAAGACAGATTATGGTGTTATCGACTTAAAGGACTTAAAGGAAAAAAGCAAAAATGCCAATTGCTTTATCTACAGCCAGCCTGCTGGTTACTATGCAGAGCAGCCAGTAAAGGAGATTTATGAAGTCTGCAATAAAAATAAATGCATGGTTATAATGGATGTTACAGGCTCTATTGGAACAGCACTTTGTGATGGCAATTACGCTGACTTTTGCTTGGGCTCTTTTGGTGAATGGAAGCCCATCAACTTATGTTATGGCGGTTTTTTGTCTGCTAGAAAAAAAGAATATTTTGAAATGCCTAAGGAAATCTTTAATACCATCCATTTTGATGGAGAATATTTGCCAGAATTATTAAAAAAATTGAAAAATTTGAAAAAAAGATATGAGTTATTCAATGAAAAAAAGGAAAAAATAAAAAAAGACTTAAGGGATTTCAATATCTTGCACAAAGACAAAAAAGGAATCAATGTTATTGTTAAATTTGATAATGATAAAGAAAAAGAAAAGATTATAAACTACTGCGATAAAAACAGCCTAGAATATACAATTTGCCCGAAAGGCATTTTTAGGCATATAAAAGTTAATTGCGATGCGATAAGCATTGAGGTAAAAAGGCTGGAATAAAAAGGTGATAAAACATGGCATTAAAGGAGCCAAGCTCAATGGACGAATGTATCTATTTCACAAACAGGACTTTAGGAGAAAAAGGAAAAATAATGGCATGGGTTTACAGGCCGTTATGCCCTAAATGCAAGAAAGGAAAATTGGGAAAGCCAATCAAAAAAAACGGCAAGCCCGATAAAAAAGCAGAATATTATGAATGCCCAGAGTGCAAATATCAGATTCCAATAGGAGAAGCAGATAAGCTCCTTAAAGTTGAAGTTAAATACACATGCCCTTATTGCGGCAATGTTGGGGAAGCAACAACGGAATACCAAAGAAAAAACTTTGAAGGCGTTCCTGCCTATATTTTTG
>Ga0209541_10014925_pt1 | contig 11668 bp, 14 predicted proteins | sample RifCSPlowO2_01_FD_184027 | JGI IMG/M metagenome (GOLD analysis project Ga0209541, IMG submission 184027) | Groundwater microbial communities from Rifle, Colorado - Rifle CSP2_plank lowO2_0.1 (SPAdes) (version 2) | ecosystem: Environmental > Aquatic > Deep subsurface > Groundwater | place...
GGGTATGGTGGAGGGCATTTGCATGCATGTGGTGCGGGCATTCCTAAAGATAATTTTGTTATGTTTGTAAAAAGATTTAAGGATTTAGCTGATAAAGAAATCATAATATGAATTTTTCAAAAATTAATAAAACTTTAAAATAGATTTAATTTCACTTTCACCCTGCTCCGCCTCCTCCACCTCCTCCACCTCCTCCACCTCCAAAACCACCAGAGCCAGAAGTCCCTGAGGAGCTAGCAAAAGAAGAGCTAAATGTATTCATTGATGACACAAAATTAGAGGTATTAAATGAATGATAGTTAACTGTACCCACAAATAACGCGGAATTTTGTGTTGAATTAGGAACTACTAATTTCATTACCTCTTGAACTTTGTCTGCTACTCCTAAAGCTATTGCATAAACTAAATATTTTTCCCAAACTACAATAGATGCTGGTGGGTAGTGTTTCATTCTACTGAAGTTTTTAAGATATTTCTTAAGATTAACCCACTTATTATAATGAATTGCACCAATTAAAGTTCTGCTTGGAAGAGCTCCCGGAAGAATTGCATAATTCAAGAAAAAACCAAAGAATCCTGCAAGTGCGAATGAGAATATATTTATATCATTATTAAGTATTGCTAATGACAATATACCAACAACTATAAAAAAGAAACATATTATTGAGTAATAGTTAGATGCATTAAACTTAGAAAAGAAATTCATTGATTCGGCTTCTTTTTTAGTTTGATCTTGCCATGATTCAAAATTACTTCTGAAGGTCCAAGCATTGTACTGGGCATTCTTTCTAAATTCATTGAAAGTTATTGAATCATTTTTCATGTATTTATCTAAAATTTCTATGAGTTTTTTTTCATGTTTGGCAAGTGAGGTAGTTGATTTATTTGTTTTAGTTATCTTATAGTCAGTATCTGAACCAAAAACTCCTAAGAATTTCTTTTTCCTAATTACTTCGAGTTTAAGGTTACCTTTTAAACATAAATAAAGTATTGATGCAACAAAATCTTTTGCATTAGGTTTTTTTGAATTATGATGAATTAAAGCGCCCACAATTGCTGGGCTATAATCAAATGGGATGTCTCTTTCGTATATCGCGTTGTATTGGCCTTTTATATTTGGCTCTTTTCCCCAAATTAAGTAAAAGATGAAGAAAATTAATAAAACTGATAGTAATGGGGAGAAGAAAATTAATGCTCTTAATGGTTTAGATGTAATTAGATAGCCAATATTTTTATATTGTTCTTCCTCATTTATTATCTTTTGTAAGGAATTTGAGTTAAACTTCTGGGTATAAGTAGAATCCTTAATTGTATAAGAAGGAAACGCTACTCTTAATTCCACCCATTGATTTTTTGGGATGTTAAAGGTTTGAAATATTACTCTTTGATTATTCAAAATTTCAATTTTTCCATTTAGTTTTGGATGACCCCATGTATAAACCTCTTTTGGGTCATTAACTTTTGAGGGAAGATTAAATGTTCCTTCTAAATCTGCAACTTCTGAATCCCAACCAGGAGGCCAAATTTTCCAATAGAATTCTGCAACATCATTGTAAATTTTTAATGCATTTTTTAATTTATATGAAATTAAGAATTTTTTTTGCTCGTTTAATGCTTTATATAGCCAATTAACTCTTAATGTGTTTGATGAAATTACATTAGGATATGAATTAATAGGAATTAATTGATTATTTTTAATTTCGAAAACTTTTATATCCTCAATAATTTCTTTGTCATAATATATATCCCTATATGCATAAGAAAATTGACCGTTAAAATTGAAAGTAATTGATTCATTAATTAGGAGGCTTGAATCATCGTTTACCGAAATATCAATGTTTGCTTTGGGGATTGAATAAGATTTTGCATTTACACTATAACATGATACTAATATTAACAAGATAAAAGTAATTAAAAAACACTTCTTATGCATAATTAGAGACTTATTTAACTACTTATAAAATTTTCTAATGTTATTTTAAGATTGACGAATTATTTTGTATTATTAAAAATCCTTAATTGTTTTTAAGGAAATTAATTGTTTCTTGAATTACTAGATTAAGCCAGTTATCATTAGAATAAGAATGGTCAGCATCTTCTATTGCTTTTAATTTTATTTTTGGATTATCATAAACTATTCTTTGGGAATTACTAAACGTGACAAATTCATCCTTAGTTCCATGTAGGATTAATATGGGATAATTTATATGGTACAAGTCACGTTTATTTATTTTTATATCGCTAAGATGTTGAAAGTTTTGTAGTTTTGTTTCTTTAGCAAATATAAAATTAGAATCGGTGCTATATTTTATTGCGGGAGCCCATAAAACTAACCTTTTAATGTTAATATTTACGTAAGGTAATAATAGGCCGGCCCCAAAGCTTTTTCCAACCATTGAAATTTCTGTATAACCTTTGCTTTGTAAAAACGAGAATGCTTGATTTAAAATATCATAAATTTCTGAAATTGTTAATCTTTCTAGTTCTACTTCAGATTTCCATACATCGAATCTTAAAAGGGCAAAGTTAGCATTAACTAGAGTAGCTCCTAGTTTATTGTATCTTTCATCTGTTAAAGCATTTCCACTAACACCTGGGAGAAGTATTACTGCCTTATTAGAATTTAAAGGTTTTTCTAATTTATGTTCAAATTGTTCAAAATCCATAGAAATGTTAATTTAATAAGATATTTAAAACTTGTTGAGGGCTGTAGATATACGCATTCTTCCCATAATTTTATAAATAAGCAATAGGGAGTATTATAATGGAAAGTTACGAAAAATTATTAGCAAAGGCTAGATCTAGGTTACCTGAGCAAAGCAAAACTAGTGAGAGGTTTGAGATTCCTGCTGTAAAGGGGCATATTCAAGGGAGTAAGACAATTGTAAGTAATTTTATCCAAATTTGTGATGCTTTTAGGAGAGAACCAAGCCATTTACTCAAATATTTATTAAGAGAACTAGCTTCTCCAGGATATATTGAAGATACTCGGTTGGTATTAGGCAGAAAAATAGGTTCTAATTTAATTAATGTCAAAGTACAAAGATATGCTGAGGACTTTGTATTATGTAAAGAGTGCAAAAAACCTGATACAACTTTGTTTAAGGAGGAAAGAATTTTAATGATAAAGTGTTCTGCTTGTGGAGCAAAACACACTGTTAAGACAAAGATTTAATATGTATGTAAAAGTGCATAAAGATGGAATGGTTCAAGTACTAGCTGTGTGTGATGAAGACTTAATTGGAAAAACTATTGAGGACAAGAAAATTAAAATTGAAGTTAGTGAAAGATTCTATAAAGGACAAATCAAAGATGAAAAAAAGTGCTTGAAAATGATGAAGGAATTTGGGAATATAAACTTAATTGGAAAAAAGTGTGTGAAATTAGCTTTGGATAATGGACTTATAGAAAAAGATAATATAATATTAATAAATAAGGTTCCGCATGCGCAGCTAATTTCTCTTTAATATGACTATTTATACAAATAATAAATATTATGAAGCTATTCTGCAACTCAGACCAAGAAATTTGGCCCTTATAAAATTAACTTTGGATTACATTAAGGATGGAAATTTCTTAATATCCAAAGAAATAGATAAAAAATTTGGACTTGATTTATACTTGAATAATAAAAGGGGGGCCATTAGTATAGCTAGAAAATTAAAGAAAAGGTTTAAGGGAGAGATTAAATTGTCAAGGAAGTTATACTCTGTTGATAGAATGACTAGCAAAAGATTATGGAGGGTCACAGTCTTATTTAGATTAAATGAGGAATAAAATATTTTATCTTATTTTTGTAATTTTTTTATCTGTTAATAGTTACGCAGCTGTTGAAAATTACAATGATGTTGAAAGCTTGTGGATTGATATAAATATTGAGTCTAGTATAGAAGTTACTCAAAATGATGACGAGTTTATATTTGATCATTTAAATACGGAGTTAACTTTATTTCCAGTAACTGATACTAGACAAAAAGTGCAGTCTCTACAAATTATATCTGAACCTAAGGCGTCTATTGAACAAAAAAATTATATCTTATACAAATGGAATAATTTTAATAATAAATTTACTTTTGGTTTAAAAGGATCTATTCAAACATTTAATAAGATATATGAAATTCCGAATGCCAAATTTCCGATTTTAAGTGTGGACGAATCTCTAAGGCAGTATTTAGAGCCTACTGATAATATAGATATAAATGATGATATGATTACTAAAGCGTCTTCATTAGCACAAGATAAAAATAATTTATTTGAAGTAACTTATACAATTGCAGATTGGGTTAAGACGAATATTGAGTATGATTTAAATACATTAACTGCTACTGCAGTACAAAAATCAAGTTGGGTCTTAGACAATAGACAAGGAGTTTGTGATGAAATAACAAGCTTATTTATATCATTACTTAGAGGTATTGGAATCCCAGCAAGATTTGTTTCAGGAATGGTTTATACAAACCTAGATTATGAATTTGGCAATCATGGGTGGGCTGAAGTTTATTTTGAGGGTTATGGTTGGGTTCCTTTTGATGTAACATTCGGTCAGTATGGGTGGATAGACCCAAGTCATGTAAAATTAAGTGATTCTGTAGATTCTGCAACTTATTCTGCCAAATACAAATGGAGAAGTTCTGGTTTAGAAGTTGAACCACAAAGTTTAGTTCTTGATTCAAAAGTAAAGAGCATTGGAACAAAACTACAAAGTCCTTATAACATAGAGGCTTCGCTAATCGAAGATCAAGTTGGGGAAGGAAGTTATGTTCCACTTAAAGTAACTGTAGAGAATCCATTTGATTATTATGCATCTACAAGTATTATTGTTACAAAGGCCCCCCAAGTGCTTGAAAAAAATGTAAAGCAAGTATTACTAAGACCTAAGAGTAGAGGGGATGTGTTTTGGATTATCAAAGTTCCTGATAATTTGGATCCTAATTATTTATACACTGCGGATATTGAAGTTAAGGATTCTTTTGGAGGTAAATCCTCAATTAGTTTAGATTACTCAAGTTCTTACAATAAAATAACAGAAAAAAAAGCAAAAGACATAATTGATGATTACACAAATATTAAAGAGGTTACATATTCTCAATATATTTCCATTAAATGTAATCCAGATAAAAACTACTATTTTAGTTACGAAACAGCAAGTATTTCGTGTACTATAAAGAACAAAACAAATGATTTATTAAGTAGGATTAATGTATGCATGCAAAAACAATGCAAGGAAGTTGATGTCAGAGGACAACAAAACTTAGATGTAGTATTTGAATTAGCATTAAATGAATTTTCAACACAAACTATTGTTGTAGATGCTGAAGTGAATAACAAGCATGTTAATGATTTCTTAAGTTTAAGAGTGTACCAAAAACCAGGGTTAAAAATAGATGATGTAGAATACCCAAAAAGAGTTGCTTACAACGATGAATTTAATCTTATGTTCCATTTATCAAGTCAAACAATTATTAGTAATATAGAAATCAATGTTAATGGGAATAGTTATTCTAGTATTGATTCATTAAAGGAAACTCAGAGGATTATTTTACCCTTGAAAGGGAGTTTTACTGCCTATGAACCTATTAAGTTAAATATTAAATACTATGATGAAAACGGAAAAGAGTATTCTACAAATGAAGAGTACGAAATATTTGTTAGTAATGTTCCTTGGTATGCAAAATTGATGTATTCATTTAAGATGTTGTTTAGGTAGCGGAATATATTTTGTAATTATTTCTTACCTCTTGATTGACTTTTAGACCAATTTCTTGTTTAGACTTTGCTGCCTTGATTGGTTTTTGATCTATTTGCATTGATTTTATTTCTTGCTCAAAACTACCTTGAGGGCCTTCTATTAGCACTTTATCACCAAGTTTTATAGTTGATTTTACTTTTACAACAGCCACATTTATATGGCCATAGTAGTGGATTATTTCACCTAAAAGCTTTTTTGCCATACATTGGTTTAAGCATATTAAGTATAAAAATTTATCTAGATTATAGTACTATTTATTGATAGTAAGTTTGGGAGCTTAAATACCGGAATGTATTAATATAGGTAAACTTAGTTTTTATTTGTGGCGAACATATTAAATAAACAAAAAGAGATAAATAATGATTTTTGGAAACGTGTTTTAGTTGCCCTAACTACAGGATATATACTTTATTTTTACTCAGAGAGTTTATTTTGGGCGTGGCCCAATCCTGATGAATCAATTCTTTGGATTTTGGTTGGATGGTTGATTTATTCAATATTTGCTTTTGTTTTTTTACTAAATATAGATATGTTTAAGGCGAATAGCATCTGGGCAGTTTTTCTAGTTGGCGCAGTATATGGTTGGTTAAACGAAGGTCTAGTTGCAATAACAACTTATGACATGATATATGGCTTACCATTAAATATCTCTTGGACAGGCTTAGCGTGGCATGCTATTATTAGTGTATTAATTGGATGGTATTATGTAAGAAAAATTCTAGCTGAAAATAACTACAAAAAAACAATTATCCTTGCTAGTTTAATAGGATTCTTTTATGGATTTTGGGCAATCTATTGGCCTATAGAAAAAGCTGCAATAGCAATAGATAAATTTTCACAGCAGGCTGTTTTTTTTACTTTGCTTTTAATTGCTGCACATATAATTTACGATAAAGTAAATTTACAGGAATTCAAAGCTAGCAAGAAAGAAAAGGTTTTCTTATGGGTTATAGCTGTGTTGTATTTTGTTTTTGTCACAATTCAGTCTAACTTTATGGCAGTTTTTATTTTGCCTGCGTTATTACTTTTAACATATTTTGCATTAAGGCATAATAGAAAGATAGAAAAAAAAGAAAGCATATTAACATCATTTAACAGAAAAATTAAGTTGGTTAATTATTTATTGTTATTATTTATCCCAATTGTTGCTGTTGGGATTTATGGAATGGCATATATATTGAATTTTTTCCCAGCTACTAATTTCATTGTATTCTATGTAACAATGCCGCTTGGATTTATTTTATATTTTGTCTCTTTGTTTAAGGTATTTAGTAGGTCTTAGCAAAATAGGTTATTTGAGTTGATTCTTTATTACAGTTAACACAATTACCTTTACTTTTCTCTTTTGTAAAAGGGATACAAACTGCTTTGACTCCATTGAGTTTATCTTTAATGGCATCTTCACAGTTAGAGTTCTCACAATAATATGTAGAAGCTATTTTTTTGGAATCTATTGCTTTTTTTAGTTCATCAAAATTCTTAATATTTTGAATGGAAGAATCCTGAAATTTTTTTGCTTTAGTGTACATATCTTCTTGTATTTCATTAAGTAAATCTTTAATTCTATTTTTTAATTTAGTTATTTTTATGAATTCTTTTTTATTGGTATCCCTTCTAACAACTACAACTTGCTTTAATTTAATATCTTTTGGACCTATTTCAATTCTTATGGGAATTCCTTTTAGTTCCCAATCGTTAAATTTCCATCCTGCGCTGTAACTGTCTCTATCATCAAAAATTGGATTAAAGATTTTCAATGAATTGAAGATCTTTTTAGATTCGCTTAGGATAATATTTTTATTATCTTCAAACACAATTGGAATAATAACTACTTTACTATAAGCAACATTTGGGGGAAGAACTAGTCCTTTGTCGTCTCCATGAACCATAACAAGAGCCCCTATTAATCTGGTTGATATACCCCATGAGTTTTGCCATGGTATTTGTGGTTTTTCATTTCTTCCTAGAAAACTGATTTTAAAGCTTTTAGCAAAATCTTGGCCTAAATTATGACTTGTTCCACACTGAAGGCTCCTACCATCAGGCATTAAACTTTCAATAGTTGTTGTGTACAAAGCGCCTGCAAATTTTTCCTTTTCTGTCTTTTTTCCTGTGATTACGGGAATGGCCAATAATTCCTTGCACAATTTTTCATATTCTCCAAGGTACATTAGAGTTTCCTTGTCACAATCTTCTTTTGTTTCATATACGCAATGGCCTTCTTGCCAAAGAAATTCTCTAGTTCTTAAGAAAAGTCTGGTTGTTTTTGTTTCCCAACGAACAATATTACACCACTGATTTATTCTTAGTGGAAGATCCCTCCAACTCCTTATCCAAGTAGAGAAAGAATCATACATTATGGTTTCGCTTGTTGGTCTTATTGCTAATCTTTCACCGGTTTCATCTTTATTTTCTATCCATGCGACTTCAGGTGTAAATCCCTTTGCGTGCTCACTTTCTCTTTTAAAGAAAGATTCTGGGATTAATAATGGAAAGTAGGCGTTTCTTACTTCTAATTTTTTTAATCTGTCGTTAAAGTAATTTTGAATTGATTCCCAAATGGAGTATGCATTCGGTTTAATAATCATAAAACCCTTAACAGGACTATAATCTGCCAATTCGGCTTTTTGGATTACTTGTGTGTACCACTCAGAGAAATCCTCACTTTTTTTAACTGTAATCCCAGCTTCTTTGGTTTTTGACATAAAATTATTAGAATTAGACCTTTTTTAAATCTTTTTATAAGGGCGTCTATTTAAAAGTAAAGGGATTAAAATGCGTTTGATAATCAAAAGAGTCTATATTCTCAGATTTTTTCAGAAAATTAACTATTTTATAAGTTATTGGCGTAATTAAGACTTCATAAAAGACTTTAAATAAGTAACCTGACAAGATTACTGTAGGTAAAATATCGGTTGGGACTATGCCATAAAATCCAATTAAAACAAAAAGTATAGTATCTACTCCTTCACCAACAACTGTGGAACCAATTGTTCTTGTCCATAAATGTTTTCCCTTAGTTAGAATCTTCAATTTTGCTAATACAAATGCATTTGCAAATTCTCCAGCAAAGTAGCCTATTATAGAAGCGGCTACAATTCTAGGTACAACTCCAAGAATAGATAAGTAAGCACTTTGATTTGGCCATCCTGGAGCTGGTGGCAATATTCCTACAACCCAATATATAAATGACATAATTAAAAGGGAGAAAAATCCTGTCCAAATTATTTTTCTTGATGCTTTATAACCGTAAACTTCTACTAATATATCTCCAAAAATATAACTAATTGGAAAAATAAAAATTGCCCCTGTAAAAATGAAAGGGCCTAAGGAGAATAATTTTGTTGCAACCGTATTGGAAATAATTAGTATTGCTACAAAAATAGATGATATTGTGCTAAAATATTTCATTTGTCTCGCCTAAATATTTCCTCATCCAATAAGAATTCTCATTCTCAATGATTTCGTCTATTTGAAATCCAAATCTTTGTATCCATTGAATTGCTCTTGAATTTTCAAAAAAGACTTTCCCAATTATGGCTTCAGCGCCGAACCTTCTCGCAGCTTGTTCTACTAATCTAAATATTCTAGTTCCAACGCCAATTTGAAAATCCTCAGACAACTGAACATTATGCCAATATAGTTCGTCCTCTATTATTTCATAATCATAAAATCCTATAGACATTCCTTCATGTTCAACTATTGTTATTCTATTTGGATTAAAACCAGATCTAAATTTGACTCTTGACCACCCCTCTTGAGTGTTTCTATCAAACAAAACCCTCATATTATGGCCCATCAATTCGTAACAAAAGCCCATGTCTCTTTCATCAGCGGGACGCAAAGCTAATTCCAAACCTCCAACTACTATTTTCCCTAATTTCTTGTCCTCGCTCATTAAATAAGAGCCTGGAGAAAAGTTTATAAATATAAGCGCCCCCTTAGGAGGTGATAAAATGGAAGATAAATACTCTAAGTTATTAAGTGAAATTGGATTAACCAATTCAGAGATTAAACTTTATTTTGCAATGCTCAGACTAGGAAGTTCTTCAAAGGGTGCTTTGATCAAGGAGTCTAGAATTGCAGCATCAAAAATTTATGAAGTTGCAGACAAACTCCTAGACAAAGGGCTCTGTAGTGTTGTTATTAAGAATGGCGTAAAAAATTTTATGCCCGCACCACCGGCAAGAATTAAGAATTTTTTAAAAGTGAAGGGGGATGAGATTTTAAGAGAAGAGAAAAAGTTAGAAAAAATAATGCCTCAACTTGAAAATCTCTACAATAGGGTTCAACAAGAGGTACGTGTTGAGCTTTTTATTGGCTGGAAAGGATTGGAGACTGCATTTGGTACAATTCTTAATGCAGTAAAAAGGGAAGATGATGCCTTTATAATAGGTGCTGGAGAAGGAGAAAATAGACAACAACTTGAATTATTCTACACTAAGCATGGAAGAATTGCATTTCAAAAGGGTTTGAAAATTAAAGCTATTTTTAATGAAGATTCTAAAGATTATGTTGAAAAGATTGAAAGAAATTTAGGAAAACAGTATAATAAAAGATTTCTATTTAAACATACACCAACAGAGATCTTAATATCTGATAATTTTACCTGTATTATAATTAGAAGAATTGAACCGTTAGTGATTTTAATTAGGGACAAAGAAACTGCAATTTCTTTCAGAAGCTATTTTGAAGAATTATGGAAAATTGCAAGAAGGTAGTTTAAATCTAAGCTAAGGTTATCTCATATTGAACATTTTTAAATCTTTTTATATTAATCTTGGTTTCTTAATCTATTTTCTAAGGTGTTTTGGCCAATAAACCCTGCAAAACTTATGACTGTAGATGTGGCTGCACCTAGCAAAAACAAATCACTCATACGCATATATCTATGAGACTCTTTTTTAGTTTCTTCCATTTTTTTAGGATTTCTATAATATAAACTTATACTTTCTTCTCTTTTTTTATCATATTTATGCTCATAGATTTGTGATGCTGCACTTAAAGTTATAAGTGACATCCCCCCAACCACACAGGCATATTTACATACCTTTCTAGCTTTTTCTATTAAATTATAATTTGTCATTCTATGCCTCCTGAGCAATTACTTTTATCATAGTGCTCTTTTAATGCGTAAAATTATTAAATTATTTCATTGATTAAAATGTTGGTATAGGACTAGCTGTTTTTTAATTGTTCAATTACTGAACAATTGTATAACCTTTCTCTGCTTGGGTGCAATTCTCTGAACATGTGTTGCCTTTAGGCGTTTTATGAGTAATAGATGCAGTCATCCTAACTTTATCTCCAATAACAGTGGTTGTTGTTGTAGGAAAAGTTTCCATACCATATGCAACAAGCCCAGAAGTTGTTGTGCCACTTCCCTTCACAACACCCGTGCTATCAATAATATTCCAACTAAAACTGTCAATATTTTGGTTTCCATTACTTATAACTGTAATTTGGGCATTTGAACCTAATGTCACATTAGTTATTTCAAAATCAATATTACTTACGCATTCCAAGTCCACCCATTGCTGACAGTCTTCGGGGTCAATTCTAAAGTCAAAATCATCATCGCTACTACCCCATCTAACATACAAAAATGCTAATGCTAACACTATTATAATTAATCCCAATATCATGAAAATTGTTAGTTTTTTTCGAAACAAGTCTAGCACCTTTTCTTTCTTAGGAACAATTAATATTTTGAAGAAGTCTATCTTTATATTATTTACTAATTGGCTAATTATCTAATACTATCAAAAATGTATAGTTTTTCCATATATAAGATTATGGGGCTGGAAGAACTAGTTAAGAAGGTTTTAGGTGAGTGAGCCCGGAGGGATTTGAACCCTCAATCTAATGGTAACTCCTGAAATTGCATTAAGATAAAACTTAAAGTTTCATCCGAAGCCA
>Ga0209541_10014928_pt1 | contig 11667 bp, 9 predicted proteins | sample RifCSPlowO2_01_FD_184027 | JGI IMG/M metagenome (GOLD analysis project Ga0209541, IMG submission 184027) | Groundwater microbial communities from Rifle, Colorado - Rifle CSP2_plank lowO2_0.1 (SPAdes) (version 2) | ecosystem: Environmental > Aquatic > Deep subsurface > Groundwater | place: Rifle...
TTGGTGATAGAGCACGGTCGAAGGCGTGAGACCGGGGAGCGTATTCACTTCGATAATACGTAGTTCGCCTGTTTTGATGTTTGCGAATGCGTCAATACGTGAGTAGCCACTGATTCCCAACGCTTTTGCGACGACCTCAATTCGTCGTCGCACTTTTTTTACTACAGATGCCGACATGATGGATGCAGGTGGGGGAGTAAGATTCACGCCGGTACCACCCTGAAATTTTTCCTCGACCGAGAGCACCTCACCCTCTGCAATCGTGATAGAAGGATTCATGGCACGCATAACACCTTTTTCTTCGAGAACACCGATCGTTATCTCTACGAGGCCGCTTTTTCGCTTGTGTTTCAGCGAATTGCCGACCACTCGCAAGCTGTCTGTCTCCATAAAGCGCTCGAGCAGGAGATGAGGAGGGCGTGCTGAGGGCATTTCAATGATGCCCGGTTGATTCTTGAAAGTGCCGATCGGCGCGTATGCTTTGCCTTCCTTAATGAGAGTAAGGTACGTCGCGAGATCGAATACCGAGAGGAAGCGCGCAACTCCTGTCGAGCACCCATCGCCACGGGGTTTAACAACCAGCGATTTCGAGCGTAACTTCTTTGTGAGCGTACTCCACTGCATCCGAAGCGTTTTTGCGTCTTTCCCGATGAGAGCGTTCGTTTCGAGGATCGCGCCCTCGACCGCGTTTACTCCCTCGATCTTTAATGCGCGGATCTTTTCGGCGGTCTGCCATTTGTCCATACAAAGTCGGGATGCAGCTGCACCGGGGCCGTTGCTTTTTAGACCGCGCTCTGCAAAAACTGTTTGCAATGTTCCGTCTTCTCCTTCGCCTCCGTGTAACGCATTAAAAATGAACCCATGCGTGCCAAGTAGATCTTGGAGAGAAAGCGATGTCGGTTCAAAAAATTCGCGCGGATCTTTCTGCGCGGAAAAACCCAGGTGCAGACGGGCTCGCGCTTCATATTCCTCGAAGCGCTTTTTCGCGGTAGGGTAATTTCGACAATTCTCGATGATCTCCTCTATTGTGTGGTTCAGTGTGAGGTGGTAGGGGAGCTTCCATGCCGTCTTTCCATCGGGCTCGAGAAGATACGGATGCGGTTCATAGATATTCGAATTGCGAAGTTTGAGCCACACGTTCGTGCCGCTCATGAGGGAAACTTGGCGCTCTGATGTTCCACCACCGAAAAGAACGGCCAGTGATTTACGAGCGTGATCCTTTTTTGCTCTCTCATGAGGGAACGAAATGTTGTGGCGCCGCGCCGCGCTCTGTATGATATAGCGCAGCACATCTGCATGGGTCAGTCCGATGCGTGAGCCCTGCTGAAAAAGAAAACTGTTCTGCTCCATTCCTGAAATCGTGTTGAAATCGCAGAACCACACGTCTCCTGAAGGAAGGATCCAGCCATCGAATCTTGCGAAATCGTGCATTCCGAAAAGAGCAAAAAGCTGCTCGGCCTGCGCTTGAATCTTTTCCACGTGTGCGTCGGCAAATCGTGGAGGACTATGATAGGTAACACGGTGTGTGGGCAGGTACTTTTTTCGGAAGTCGAAGAACTGATGTTCGGAATAATCCATCTCCATCTCGGTCGGCGGGAGCGCGACTGGCAATCCGAATCTATTCTGCAGAATAATGACCGTGAATTCCTTGCCTTCAGCGAACTGCTCGACGACGACTCGTGTATCAGCGCGTTTTGAAAAGAGGTGTTTGGCGCGATCAAGTGCTTCCTCCTCCGTAGAAACAGAGAAGACGCCGATAGAAGATCCGCCTGTCGCAGGTTTTACGATCGCTCGCTTGATTTTGTGATCGGCGAAGAATTTTTTGATGATCGCCGCGTGGTCTTTCGCGTAGATCTTTAAGAGGACCGAAGGAAGCGCAAAGAATCCATTTTTTTGAATGTGCTCATTGCCTGCGAATTTATCGAATGCACTTTTACACGCCTCCGAACCCGATCCAACAAAGGGGATATTATTGCGCTCAAGAAATTGCTGGATACCACCATCTTCACCGTAGGCGCCGTGCATCGTAGGGAAGACAAGGTCAGTCTCTTTGAGCGCCCTCACGAATGCCTTCGTGCTCAAGGGTTTTCCGGTCTCGGAAAGCTTGAAGTCAAAATCCGAGGGCGTATTTGAATATAGCTGGGCCGTAGAGATCCTATATGCGCGCTTCTTCTGGTCGAGGTAAAAAGGCACGACCTCTGTATCTTCAGAAGTGAGGTGATCAAGGAGGGAGCGCGCAGAATTGAGGGATATGCCCCGTTCGGGGGAGGGGCCACCACAAATGAGGGAAACTTGCATAGGCTATTCGCAATATTATCCTGTAAAATAGCCAAAAAAGCAATACTCTCCAAAAAAATGAGGTTTTTAGTGTCTTTTTTGCAGTAATCTATCTGCAGAATGTTCCCAGAAACCTTACCATTGTGTAGGATGAGCTAATGAAGGGGGCAAACCCGACCTATTACGTCTTCGACTTTGATAGTACCTTCTCGCGCCTAGAGGGTCTCGATGAGCTTGCCGCGATTGCCCTAAAGAAGGATCCCAATAGGCAAAAAATAGTAGACGAGATACGCAAGATAACCGAAGAGGGGATGCAGGGGCGCATCGGGATCGATGAATCGCTTCGGCAACGACTCTCGCTTCTCAAAGCAAACAGGGGGCATATAACCGACCTCATCAAGCATCTCAAGAAAAATTTAACGCCTTCGTTCGCACGAAATAAACCTTTCTTCAAAAATAACAAGGATTCTGTATACATACTTTCTTCTGGATTTAAGGAATTTATTACGCCGATTGTTAAGTCTTTCGGAATCTCGGAATCGCACATACTCGCCAACACGTTTACGTTCGACAAGGGTGGAAACATCACCGGCTATGACGCAAAAAATCCCCTGGCGCGAAAAGGTGGGAAGTCTGAAGCAATTCGCGGCTTGAATCTGAAAGGCGAGATCTATGTGATAGGTGATGGCTATACGGATTATGAGATCAGGAAAAACAATGTTGCGACAAAATTCTTCGCATTTACCGAGAACGTCTCACGGGATAGCGTCACGGAGAATGCCGATCACGTTGTCTCATCTCTCGACGAATTCCTTTACATCAATGGTCTTCGGGGGGCGATATCATTCCCGAAGAGTAAGCTCAAAGCACTTCTTCTCGAGAACATTCATCCCGATGCGGTGGCGGTCTTCAGAAAAGAGGGCTATACGATCGAGACCGAACCGAAGAGTCTCTCGGAAGATGAGCTCGCGCGCCGCATACGTGACGTTTCCATACTCGGTATCCGCTCAAAAACAGAACTAAGCGCCAAGATATTGAAAGAGGGGAAGCGACTTATGGTCGTCGGTGCATTTTGCGTCGGCACGAATCAAATAGATCTCGATGAGTGCTCCCGCCGCGGCATTCCGGTTTTTAACGCGCCGTACAGCAATACACGCAGCGTCGTCGAACTTGTTATCGGAGAGATCATCATGCTCATGCGTAATGTGTTTGATAGGAGCGCAAAGCTCCATCGCGGAATCTGGGACAAGTCGGCAAAAGGCAGCTTCGAGATCCGTGGGAAGACACTCGGGATCATCGGCTACGGAAACATCGGCTCGCAGCTTTCTGTAGCGGCTGAAGCGCTCGGCATGGAAGTATGTTTCTACGACGTCGTGGAAAAGCTATCGATCGGGAACGCGGTTAAATGCAATTCCATGGATGAGGTTTTGAAGCAGAGCGACGTCATAACGCTCCACGTCGACGGCAGCCCACGCAACAAAAATCTCGTCTCCGCACGAGAGCTGAAGCTTATGAAAAAGGGCGCATACCTTATCAATTTGAGTCGCGGCTCCGTTATCGATATTTCCGCGCTTTCAGAATCGCTCCGAAGCGGCGCATTGCGCGGAGCAGCGATCGATGTATTTCCCAATGAGCCGAAAGGGAACGATGAGGAGTTTCGGAGCGAATTACGCGGGATCCCGAATATGATACTGACGCCGCACATCGGCGGCTCGACGGAAGAAGCCCAGGAAAATATCGGGAAATTTGTCTCGAGTAAGATCCTCGACTTCGTGAACGCCGGTAATACGTATCTTTCGGTCAATATACCGAACATTCAACTTCCGGAATTGAAGAATGCGCATCGCCTCATCCATATCCATCACAACATGCCGGGCGTTCTTGCACATATCAATGGCCTTCTTGCGAAGCACAAGATCAATATCCTCGGTCAGTACCTCAAGACTGATGAAAGAATAGGCTACGTTATCACCGACGTTGGCACAACGTACGATGCGATCGTTATTGAGGAGATGAAGAAGGTGCCCCACACTATTAGATTCCGAGTTCTCTACTGACGATGAGAAAGATCTTTTTCACGGTTGGGCCGACCGAACGACACCCGAAACTCGATGCATTTATTCGCGACGCGCTGCGGTGCAACATCGTCTCGATTTCTCACCGCGGAGAGGAGTTCTCGGAGATATATCGACATGCGGTGGAGTCGCTTCGAAAGCTCCTCGGTGTGCCGAAGAACTTCCACGTGTTCTTTCTCGGTTCGGCGACGGAAGCAATGGAGCGTATCATCGAGAATAGCGTCGAGAGGCGTTCTGTTCACTTCGTGAACGGCGCGTTCTCGAAGCGCTTCTATGTAACTGCTGTCGAACTGCGAAAAAAGGCGATGAAGATAGAAGCCGCGAGAGGTGCATCGTTCGATTTTTCGAAGACAACCATACCGCGCGATGCAGAACTTATTGCGCTCACGCATAACGAGACCGCGACCGGTGTTTCCCTCTCGATGTCCGATGTCTACGCGCTTAGGAAAAAGCATCCCAATGTGCTCATCGCGCTCGATATCGTTTCTTCGGCACCATACGTGCGGGTGGATTATCGATATGTTGATTGTGCATTCTTCTCCGTACAAAAAGGATTTGGTCTTCCTTCAGGCCTCGGCGTTCTTTTCGTCAACGAGCGCTGCATTGAGAAAGCAAACGTGCTTTCTAGGAAAAAGGTGAACATCGGCTCATTCCATAACTATCCTTCACTCCTAGCCTCCGAAGCGAAACTCCAGACGCCAGAAACCCCGAACGTGCTCGGTATGTATCTTCTCGGCCGTGTTGCAGACGATTACCTTGCGACGGGGATAGAGCGTATACGGAAGGAGACCGAGCAAAAAGCGAAACTGCTGTATGATTTTTTCGACAGTCATCCCGATTTCGCGTCTTTCGTGAAAGATCGCACTGCACGCTCATCGACCGTGATCGTGGCCGAGGCAAAACGTGGCTCTCGAGCGCCTCTCGCTTTGCTCGCGAGAAACGGCATCATTGCGGGCCCCGGCTACGGAGAATTTGCAGGACGGCACATTCGCATCGGCAATTTTCCGATGCACCGACTCTCGGACATGAAGCGCATCATTCGTGTTCTATCCTAATTTGCATCTTAGAAGCGTGCTTGTACGATTGAGCGATGCCTCGTGCCAAGCAGCGAGTTTACCCTGAGCGAAGTCGAAGGGTCGCTGTATTCGACGTTGATGGGACCATTTTTCGCTCGAGTCTTCTCATACAGCTCGTCAATCGCCTCATTGAAAACAAGTCGTTTCCGCCTGAAGCGCGAAAAGTGTACGAGCGCGAATATGAGAAGTGGCTCAATCGGGAGGGAGGATACCAGGACTATATTCACGCGGTTGTGGAAGCGTTCAATACATATCTCAAGGGAGTGCACTACGGCGCGCTCGCCGACGCTGCCGAAGAAGTTGTCGAAGAGCAGTGGAGGCGCGTGTATCGCTACACGAGGGATCTCATAAAGGACCTCAAGAAACGAGACTACTATCTTCTTGCAGTGTCGCATTCTCCGAAGACGGTGCTCGACAAATTCTGTCCTCGAATGGGTTTCGATAAATCCTACGGCATCGTCTATGAGATCGGCCCTCAAGAGTGCTTTACGGGAAAGATGGTGGATGAACACCTGATACTCAATAAGGCAGCGATCTTGAAACGTGCCGTCGAGAAAGAGGATCTCACGCTCGCGCACTCAATTGGTGTCGGCGATACAGAATCCGACATTCCATTTCTCGAAATGGTTGCGCAACCCATCTGCTTCAATCCGAACATGAACCTCCACCGCTACGCCAAGCGCTATAAATGGAAGGTAGTCGTTGAGCGGAAGGATGTGGTGTATGAGCTCTAACGCGACGGCCTATGCATTTTTGGGGTCGCGTCGACGCGGGAAAGCGTCGCGCTCCCGCTCGGCGCCTTCGCGCCTCCGCGAAGACCCCTCAAACGCACAGGCCGCCGCTTTTAGAAAGTTGATTTGGGATTATTGGAAAGGATTTGGTCGTCATGATTTGCCGTGGCGTTTTAAACGATCACTGCCTGCCGGCAGGCAGGCGTACAAGCTCCTTGTTTCAGAAGTAATGCTTCAGCAGACGCAGGTGGAGCGGGTAATACCGTACTATCGTGCGTTCTTGCAAAAGTTTCCCACCGTCCGAGCGCTTTCGATAGCACCACTCGTTGAAGTACTGAAAATATGGAGCGGACTTGGATATAATCGACGCGCGAAATGTCTTCGGGATGCCGCTATTGATGTCGTGGACAAGTATGACGGCAAGATCCCATCCGGCTACAGTGAACTTCGCGAGCTTCCCGGTGTGGGAGACTACACCGCGCGTGCCGTCCGCGTTTTCGCATTCAACGAGTCCGACGTCCTTATCGAAACCAACATTCGCACCGCTCTCATCCACCATTTCTACCAAGATGGGACCTTGGTGGAAGACCGCGCTCTTATCACTTTACTAAGTAAAGTGGGGCGCAAGGGGGAGCCGAGAGAATGGTGCTGGGCGCTGATGGATTATGGTGCGCATCTGAAGACTTCCGGAATACGCAACAATCATCGAAGTGCGCACTACACGAAACAGTCGAAATTCGAGGGCTCTGTCCGCCAGCTGCGCGGTGTCATCATCCGGACGTTATCCTCTGGCAAAATGATTGAGATACGATCTAAATCATTGGGGGAGGCGCTCGCAGGGCTCACGCGAGACGGACTCGTCGTCAAGCGTGAAGGGGAGTGGCAGCTTGCATAAGCGCGCTCATTAAAGGAATTCTTCGCTGTGGGGATCCGGCAGAGCATGTCCCTCCCTTGTAACTCTATATATCTCTGGTTTGTATTCCTCAACGAGAAGGTTGTCTTCCAGCCAAGAGAGTCTTTGCGCGCTAGTACTTTGATCTGCCGATTGAGATTCCAACGTAGTGCCAAATTCGCCCTCGACTTCCTCTTCCGTAAAGTTCTCAGGATTGAGCTCTGATTTGATTTGGTAAAGAAGATATTTGGACTCCTGGGCCAATCGTTGGGCCGCTTCTCCACCCACATCTCGATCCCTGGAAAAATCCATTCCGTTCCGCATATTTTATAAATGATCCGATAATGGGAGCTGATAAATTATACGCTAACGATAACGGGAATAACAATGGGGCGCTTTTGCGTGCGTTGGAGGAGGAAGTGGGAAACGCTCTCGGCGAGATCGTCGCGTGCGACGTCTAAATCAGCTGCACGAGGATTTCGCATCGAGCCCTCGACTGATTTTCTGATGATCAAACGTGTTTGGTCCATCAACTCTTTATTATCACGCAGATACACGAAGCCCCGAGAAATGATATCGGGAGATTTGTGGAGGCGGCCGGTGCGACGGTCCACCGTCGCGACGACGACGCAAAATCCCTCCTGCCCAAGCGCTTTCCGGTCGCGCATCAAGACGTCGGAGAGTTCTGTGACCGTATGGCCTTCTACGACGCGAAGCTCCGACGGCGCTTTCATCGGAAGCTTCATGATCTTGTCTCCGTTCTGGATCTCAATGACGGAGCCGTTGTCCGGTATCGAGACATTTTTCGCTCCAACACCCATCTCGATCGCGAGGTCAGCGTGCACGCGGAGCATGTAGTGGTAGCCGTGCACGGGGATGAAGAATTTGGGCTTTATCTGGCGGTGTATCCATGCGGCTTCCTCACGGTTGCCGTGTCCGGAAGCATGCACATCGCTCGCGTGGTAGGTGATGATATGCGCGCCTTGCCGCGAAAGATTGTCTTTCAATTTTTGCACGGCGCGCTCGTTTCCGGGGATCACCGATGACGATAGGACGACCGTGTCGGTCGGCGAGAGCCGGATGTGCTTGTGAGATTTATTGCCAATGCGCGCAAGTGAGGCGAATTCGTCGCCTTGCGCGCCCGTTGCGAGGATAATGATCTTCTCTGCTGGATAGCGATCGAGATCCTCGACGGCGATCACCGTCGCGTCTTTGTACTTCACGAGTCCGAGAGTGCGCGCTATTTCGATGTTCGTTCGCATCGAACGACCGTCGATGACCACCTTCTTCCCGTAATCCTCGGCAAACCGTATAACACGGATGAGGCGCTCGAGGTGCGACGCGAACATCGCGACGATCAAGCGGCCCTTTGCATCTTTGATGATCTTCTCAAGTGTGCGATAGACCGTGGATTCAGGGATCGAGAAGCCCGGTTGCCAGACGTTCGTTGAATCCATGAGGAGCGCGAGGACTTTTCGCTTCTTGAATATCGAGAACTCTTGATGCTCTTCCTCGCTCGGCTCGCCGTTCTCGTGATCGAGCTTAATGTCGCCGGTGAAGACCACGTCGCCGTGCTCTGTCTCGATGATGATGCCCATAGAATCGGGAACGGTGTGCGTGACACCAAAGAAACGGACTGTTGCTGAGCCGAGCCGGATCGCTTCGTCCATCTCAACCTCGCGGATCTGAATAGGCGTATTTTGGAGGAATTCTTCTTGCCGCTTTTGTATCATCATGCCGGTGAGCCGGCGCGTGTAGATTATTGGGTTGCCTATCCGGTCGACGATATACGGGATGCCGCCGATATGATCGAGATGTCCGTGGCTAATAAGGAGTCCGCGGATCTTATTTCGCCTCTCTTCGAGGTAGCGCGTGTTCGGGAGGATGTAATCAACGCCCGGCGTCTCTTCTTCTCGGAACTGAAATCCGCAGTCGAGAATGAAGATGTCTTCAGATGTTTCCACGACAGTCAAGTTGCGCCCGATCTCCTCTACGCCGCCGAGCGGAATGATGCGAATATCGCCGGGGCGCACATCCGGTACCTGAGCAGTTTCCACCCGGGCGCTTCGCGGGTGATGTTCTACGCGTGCGCGGCTTCCGCGCCGCGGATGCTGCCGGCGCATGTTGCGCCACGATCCGCGTGAGCGGCCGGAGCGTTCTCTCGGTGGGAAGGATCGCCCTTGGCGATCGGGTGGCGCCGTGCGTTCCGGCGCTGCACCTTGCATATCTTTGTCATTTGTCATAGGCATTGTTGTTATTACTCTTCATCGGCGTGTGGGGTGAAGATACTCCACACCGCCTCTGTATCAGTGTGCCACTCGTGCACGTTTGTGAAGCGCTCCGCGGGCGTTGTGAGGGCCCCCAACTTCACGCCACGAAGTCTTTCTGGAAGAATGTAGATAAATTCGGGAGCGAAGAGGAAACTTGCTGGCTGGTCCGCGAGCACGATTTCTTCAAATTCTTCGTACAGTTGTTCGCGATCCTGCACGTTAGTCGTCGCACGCGCTTCGGCGAGTACACGGTCAGCTTTTACGCTCGTATAGAGCGCGAGATTAAGACCTGGGTCGTTGCGTTGCGAGGAGTGCCAAAACGCGAAGAGATCGAGGGCCCGTCCGACAACCTCACCAAAAAGCACCGCTTCGTAGTTGCGCGGACGAAGGATCACACTGTTGAATTCGGACAGAGGATAGACGTGCACTTCTACGCGTATGCCTGCGGCACGCCAATCCCGGGCAATCGCTTCTGCTGCCGCGGCGAGCGTAGGCTCATCTGCCGTCACGAGCGTGAGCGAGAGGGCTGTGTTCTTTTTCTTCCACACGTCCTCTTCTTCGCTCCAGCTCCATCCGCCTTGTGAGAGCATCGTTCGCGTGTCTTCGGCCCGTGAACCTTGTGCATTCGTAGAAGTAGAAATAGTTGCTCCGAGAGGCTGGGGTACGGCAGCTGTTCTTGCGCCGAGAATTCTTGGTGGGATGGGACTCGAGAGCGTCACTCCAAAACCATGAAGGAGGTCGGCCACGATACGTTCTTTATCGATCGCTTCGTCGAGTGCCTTCCGCACAGCCAATTCGGAAAGTATTGCATTCTTGTTCTGGTTGAAGAATACGCCGAATGTTCGCGGAAGCGTTGATCTGGCGATCGCAGCGTTTCTCCTCGTTATGTCTGCCGCTGCTCTTGGCGAAATGCCGGCCATACTGTCTATGCGGCGCGTATTGAATGCGCCTACGAGAGACTCTTCGTTCGGATAAAAGATGAGCTCGATACTTCGGAGATATGGCTCGCCGAGCGAGAATTTCTTGAACGAGGAAAGCTTGTAGCGCGTAGCAGCACCGGTTGCGTTCGTATCTATACTTTCGATCTTAAAAGGGCCGCTTCCGATCGGATGCGTATTTAGACTATTGAAGGGGAAGTCCTCGGCGGGGACATTTTCCCACAGATGTTTTGGCAAGATGCCGATCGTTGTATTTTCGAGGAACGGTGCGTAGGCATGCGGGAGCGTAAACACGATTGTCCGTTCGTCTCCACTCGAGATCTCTACACCCTCCCAATCTGCTCGGTGCACGCTCTTGAAATCGGGATTTTGCGCACGGAGTATCGTAAAGACAACGTCGTCTGCGGTAATGGATGTGCCGTCATGAAAAGTCAGGCCTTCGCGCAGGGCAAAGGTGTAAGTCGTGCCGTCTTCGGAAATGTCGTACTGATTGGCTAGGTCCGGGATCACGTGACCTTCCGGCGTTGCGCGCGTGAGACCTGAATACACGAGTGCGGAGAGGTCTTTATCGGGACCCGAAAGTGCAAGGAGAGGATTGACGAAGCGCACGGTGCCAACGACACCTTCCAGAAGTGTGCCGCCCTGCGCCGGCACTTGTACCGACACGAGCGCATTTGCCCGCGCGAGGAGCGCAAATGCGGAGAGGGAGAGTGTCGCCATGAGTAGATAGAGAACGAGTCGCTCTCCCGGTGAGAATAAGCGGTAGGTCGCATCAAAAGTCGAGATGCGTGAGGCGATGCGCTCCTTGAGAAGTGCCGCTTGAAGCGCGCTCTTTTTAAGCGGACTCTGGTCCGGATCCATCTTCGAAAGAATGAACGAAAAAACGTTCTTTCATAGTTATGACTAGTAATGATAGGTAATTATTCTGTTCGCGCGGCTCTCATCAGAGTGATGGAGCGTCACGCGGCGCCACACTCTTAATTGCGCTAGCTTATAAGTAGATTGACGAATGCCGAGAGGGCGAAGAGAAGACCAAGTACTACCGTAGCATAGAACAGGGTCTTCTCAAATCCGCGTCTCGTGTGGAAACCGGAAGAGAAATTGTCTGCGCCGAAGGCACCGCCTAGCGATGCGCCGGTCCGCTGAAAGACGATGGCGACTATCAATAGGAGCGAAAGCCCGATTTGCACGTACGGCAGCGCCGTGAGGAGGGATCCCATCGCCGGAACGATAACACGCGAGCGCGCGCGGTGCAATATTTGCCGAGGATACCACATTATATACTGCATGTCAAGTTGACCCCGTTAGATAAAATACCGTCTAACCAATTGCTGAATAAACGAGGCGCGCTGTTTCCCTCAGCTTGACAGGACACTACTCGCGGGTGCGAGTTATCTAACGGGGTTGA
>Ga0209541_10014929_pt1 | contig 11667 bp, 11 predicted proteins | sample RifCSPlowO2_01_FD_184027 | JGI IMG/M metagenome (GOLD analysis project Ga0209541, IMG submission 184027) | Groundwater microbial communities from Rifle, Colorado - Rifle CSP2_plank lowO2_0.1 (SPAdes) (version 2) | ecosystem: Environmental > Aquatic > Deep subsurface > Groundwater | place...
CGCACCAGGAAAAAGGTGCGCAGTATTGGCTAAGTGATACCCTCCTCCTGTTCCGCCTTCGCCTATCAGAGAAGGATTTTGTAAGTGAGACACAGCTAATAAATTAAAAATGCCCAACATGTATGGACATGAGCATACTTGATTATCTTCTAAAGGAATGGCTGTATTATGATAAGGGGAATCTCTTAAAAGCCTGCCATTGTCTTTTGATTGGATATACCTCAACCTTATGACTAACTCCAGTTTTTCCCTTATACCTTGTCTTGTTGAGAGAAATCTCTCCCTTTCAACCCATTTGACAAAATCACCTCGGTCCACCATTGACAGAGGTTGCAAGGCAGTAATGTATCTACAGGGATTATACAAAGTATTCCATATTTCCTGTTCAATCTGTGGCTCGTGATGAAAAGAATTTTCAAGTGCATCCCTTTCAAGCTTGTATTCTGGCCATTTTTCCAATGCAGTCAAATATGCTTTTAATATTGCATTAAACAATCCCTCATTTGTCAACCTTATATGGGGTTGTTTAGGCATAAACTGTAGAATTCCTTTTTCAGGGTAGTCCTGAGCCTCTCTCCAGAAAGTGGTCAGGACATTTATGACTGCAAAATTATGGGAGTATGTCATTCTGAAGCAGAGGGTTGCTTCCAAATTTAAAAAACTATCGAGAAAAAATAAATGTGAGGTTCTAATTTTTTTCAGAATTACGCAAAAGAAAGAGTTTGCACCACTTGTCCTTTAGGTTGCTTTTTTCTATATGCTCTGTACTCTCCGATAACATTTAATCCTAATCTTGCAAAGGCAACTGCTTCGGTGTTGTCCTTATTAACTATATCCCTAAGAGTACCTTCTATACACGCAATGCCTTCAGGAGTTAATTCTGGGAGATTATTCCATCCATCAGTTTTTAGATATTTCATTGGGACAGCTTTAACCCCATCTTCAGATTTGTCATCAGGTTTCCAAGTCATTGCAGGCACTATATCACCCCCATCATTCTTTTCCAGTATGAAATCAATTACCTCCAATGCCCCAAAATCTTGCTCTTTGAGCACACCTCTATGAGCTAATAACCTGCCTGCCCTTACTAATCTGCCTAAATCTTCTTCAACATATGGCTCTGCAAACAAAGCTCTTTGAAGCGCAAGTTCAGCAATATCATACCTTCCGTTCACGAAACAAGCATTGGCCAATAAGTCTAACCTAAACTTCAGCCCGCAATCATCGCCTTCTAACTGAGGCACGCCTCTAAAATATGCAGCTCTCCAAAAAGCATTCACTGCATCGTTAGTTCGTGCGAATTCAATAGCCTCGTCAGCATACCCTAAACACCAAGCAACTGCACTGCTAAAACCTATAGAACGAAGCTGTCGAAGGTTTTCATAAAATTTTCCTAAGAATTCTTTAGGATGAGCTACTCTCCCCTGCGCATCACAAAAAGCTAAATCTTCAATAGAGAACTCTCCTTGAGGAGCTGTCCTCATCATATATTCTGCTCGAGTTATTAAACACAGCGCATAAGCTTCTCTCAACTGTTTATCTTGTTCTGTTATGCTGTGCCATTCATTGTCATGCATGCCCAAATGCATTTCCTTTGCAGAAACAATTGCGGGCCTTTTAGAGTACATATCCCTTGCAATCCCAAAAGCATTAAGTGTATAACCTTCAGCTAAAGCTGCTTTTAGTTCAGCACCTTTTGCCAGTAGAAATTCAGTGTTATCATCCATATGTGATTTGTTAATCAAACTCTATATTTAAATATTTGTGTGGTTTGCAATATAAAACATTTTTTGCATTTACTTTTTTATCGAGCAAAAAATCTTTTTTGAGCCAAAAACTAGATATCCATGAAAGGATAATCAACCAACGCAGAAAATATTGATTTTAGTCTTCTATAAAAATCCAAGAAGTAAAATAAGGAAGTGCCTAATGGAAAAAACATCATCATCCTTGATTAAATTCACTTTATTGAACATTAACTATAAATCTATATACTATAAATTAACTATATCCACTTTATTGAATAATAGCTAAAAAACCAAAAGATTTATATATGGGCTAGAATATATTATTCAATTTAGTGAATGATTATTCTTCCGAATGAAGAACTAATCTGGAAAAAAACGAAGTTTTTGACAAAAAATGTTCATAGAAAACATGTTAGGAGCTGTATCTAAAGTTAAGATATTAAGAACTCTATCGGAAATTAATACTGGGTTTTCAATTGAGCAGCTTGAAAAAGAGACTGGATTGAGCAGAGGTATAATACATAGGGAAGTTACAAGGCTAAAAGGAGAAGGCATTCTTTTAGAGATAAAATCAAGGGGAAAGCTCAAAGTGTACAAGCTCAATCTAGACAACCAATATTCCCAGGTTATCACTAAACTGATTGATCTGGAAAAAGTGAAAGACAGGCAAAACAAAGTTTTATTAAGGACTTGGAATATTGTAGAATCTATTGTAGATTTTGTTGCCAATAAAAGATTGAATGTGGTTTCTATAACCCTGTTTGGAAGCCAAGCAAGAGGCTCTGCAAGTGTAGCAAGTGACATAGATTTGTTGTTCATTACAGGCTCAAACAAAGATGAAAATAAAATATATGAAGCCTGTTCCTATTATTCTAAAAAAATGGTGATTAAGATAAATCCGATTATTATGGATAGTGACCAATACAAAAAAGAATTAAAAAAGAAAACAAATTTTATTGATGAAGTAAACAAAGGAGGCATAGATATTTATGGCAGAAGAGTTTGAAAATGAATGCTTGAAAGAAAAGCAAATCACTAAGCAGCCAGGCGCAGTTCCTATAAAAGAAGAGCGGGAGAGGGAATTAAGGTTCAAAGGATTCAAATCAAACTCTGATTATTTTTTAGAGGGCGCAAAGTTGGTTTTAGAGACTAATGCCCCTTACCTCGCTATGGTCTTAGGGTTTTTCGCAATGGAGCATATGATTAATGCTTTAATCGCTAAGAAAGGATACTTAATCAAAAATCATGAATGTGCTCAAATGTATCTGTCTAAATATCTTGATAGAAAAGACCTCGCGCAAAATCTCTCAAAAGCATACAACATGAGGATTGCTTACAATTACAGGTTTAATCTAAAAGAAAATCCAGACAAAACAGAAGCAGAAAGGTTTGTTAATGAAGTTGTTGTTCCCTTTATCGAAGAGATTGACAAGCTTATGCCTTAACCCTTCACAACCCCTTTCTCATCAAGCATATGGCCTAATTTTTCTTTTTTTGTCTCTAAATATTTTTTGTTGTCCTTCGTTATCTGAACTTGGATTGGAATCCTTTCAACAATCTTAAGCCCGTATTTCTCAATGCCCTTTATCTTGCGCGGGTTGTTAGTGAGCAGCCTTATTGTGCTCAATCCCAAGTCAGCCAATATTTGCGCTCCAATAGTATAATCTCTTTCGTCTGCTTTGAAGCCTAGCTTTTCATTTGCTTCGACAGTATCCATCCCTTTATCTTGGAGCTCATAAGCCTTTAATTTATTGACAAAGCCAATGCCTCTGCCTTCCTGCCTTAAATAGAGCAAAACACCGCCTTCTTTTGCTATTTTCTTCATGGCAATCTCTAACTGCTCGCCGCAGTCGCATTTCAAGCTGTGAAAAACCTCTCCAGTTAAGCATTCAGAATGAACTCTTACCAAAACATTTTGCTTGCCTTTGACATTGCCTTTTACCAATGCAATATGGTGCTCTCCATCGCTTGTTTCATAGATGTTTGCAATAAAGTTGCCATATTTTGTCGGCAGCTTAGATATTGATGATTTCTTGATTAATCGCATATCAGAACTCTTCTTCCTCCTCTTTCTCTTCCTCTTTCTCTTCGTCGTCTTCGTCTCTTTCGTCATAGCCTTTCATGAATGCCTCTTCCTCTGAGCTTATCTCGTCACCATCAACCATGTCTTCCCTTCCTTCTTCGTTATAAACTTCTTCATCACCACTTTCATCCTTTTCTTCTTCTGCCATAGTTATCCCCCCGGATTTTTGAGTAAACTCGAGAACTTTACTGGTTATATAAAAAGTTTTCTGTATAATTTATAAAAAATTTGGGGGTAAAACTCGAATAAGGTAAAAATAGATAAAAAGTACATTGGAAAAGAAATTTTTGAGAACTTCGTAGCTCAAAAAGAATGTAACAGACGCCTATATCTTATATATCCAGCTCAGCAACAAACTTCGCATTAGTCTGTATAAATTCTCTTCTTGGCTCTACTTCATCGCCCATCAAAATAGAGAATATCTTGTCTGCTTTCACAGCATCTTCCACAGTCACCTGCTTTAAGGTTCTTGTTGAAGGGTCCATTGTTGTTGACCAAAGCTGCTGCGGGTTCATCTCTCCAAGGCCTTTATAGCGCTGGATTGTTATGCCATCTTTTCCAATCTCTAATAATTCTTTTTCCTTTTCTTCATCAGAATAAACATATCTTTCAATCTTTCCTTTTTTTATCTTGTACAAAGGAGGCATTGCTATGTACAAAAAGCCATTTTCAATCAGGGGCTTCATGTGCCTGTAGAAAAATGTAAGCTCTAATGTGGTTATGTGGTTGCCGTCTACATCTGCATCGCACATCAGGATTATCTTATGATACCTGAGTTTTGAAATATCAAATTCCTCTCCAATGCCTGTGCCTAGGGCAGTTATCATTGTTGTGATTTCTTCGTTCTGGAAAATCTTATGCAAACGGGCCTTTTCAACATTCAGAATTTTCCCCCTCAATGGAAGTATTGCCTGGAATTCCCTGTTTCTTCCTTGCTTGGCCGAACCTCCGGCCGAATCTCCTTCCACAAGATAAATCTCACATTTTGCAGGGTCTTTGTTTGAGCAGTCTGCTAATTTTCCCGGCAATGAGCCGGAATTTAATGCTGACTTTCTTCTGGTTAATTCTCTTGCTTTTTGCGCAGCCTCTCTCGCCTTTGCAGCATTTATTGATTTCTCGATAATAAGCCTTGCAATCTGGGGGTTTTCTTCTAAAAATGACCCAAGCTTTTCGCTGACAATTGAATCAACTATCCCTTTCATGTCTGAATTTCCCAGCTTTGTTTTTGTCTGGCCTTCAAACTGCGGCTCTAAAACCTTGACTGAGATAACAGCGCTAAGGCCTTCCCTGACATCATCGCTGCTCAGCTTGACATCCTTCATGTTATTTTTTTCAGTATAATTATTGAAAGTCCTTGTCAGCGCAGTTTTGAAGCCAATCAGGTGGGTTCCGCCCTCTATTGTGTTTATGTTGTTTGCAAAAGAGAAAACATTCTCCTGGTAGCTGTCGTTGTATTGCATTGCAATCTCAACCTCGCTCTGGTTTTTTTCTTTTGAGAAATATATCGGCTTGTGCAAAGGCCTTTTGCTTGTGTTTAGGTATTCGACAAAAGAGACAATCCCGCCTTCATAATGGAATTCTTCCTTCTGGCCTGTTCTTTCATCCTCTAAACTGATTTTTATTCCCTTGTTCAGGAAAGCAAGCTCTCTTAATCTTGAAGCCAGTGTATCAAAGTGGTACTCTGTTTCTGTAAATATCTCTTTGTCTGGAAGGAATGTTACCTTAGTTCCTACTTCATTTGTTTCCCCGATTTCATGAACATCTTCAATTGGCTTTCCCCGCTCATATCTTTGCCTGCATACCTTTCCGTTTCTTTTGACTTCTACGCTTAGGCTTATTGACAGCGCATTCACTACAGATATTCCGACGCCGTGCAACCCGCCGCTTACCTTGTATGCCTTTTTGTCAAATTTTCCGCCGGCATGCAGCTTGGTCATTACTATTTCCAGAGCTGACCTGTTGAATTTTGGGTGAATATCAACAGGAATTCCTCTTCCATCGTCAATGACTGATATGCTGTTGTCCTTATGGATTATCACCCTGATATTTTTGCAGAAGCCAGCCATTGCCTCATCAATTGAATTGTCAACAGCCTCATAAACTAAATGATGAAGGCCCCTTAATGAAGTGCTGCCTATATACATTGCTGGCCTTTTCCTGACAGCGTCAAGTCCGCCTAATACCTGAATGTCTTTTGCTTCATAGCTTTGTGTTTCTTCAGCCATTTTCCGAGAAAAAATTAGATTTTCCTAAAGGTTTAGAATATAGTTCACTATATAAATCTTTCGTTTGAATTATTGCTTTATAGGGGCTATAAAGGCTGAATTTGAGGGTTTTGGCATATACGATAAACCTTAAATTTAGATTTGAAGATGCTGTTTATCCATGATAAAGTCCAATAAAATAAAAGAATAATGGGGCAACCCACAAATTGCAGAGTGAATGAGGAGCGGAGAAGTTAAGGCGCAGGCAGAAAACTATTTTTTAAGATATGACTCCATATATCCGCATTTTGAGCAAGCATAGGTGTCATATCTATCTGCTCCAATAAAGGTTTTTTTATCTGCCGGTTTCCAAATATGAGAACATTCTTGCCCCATAATCATTTCTCCACCGCATTTTTGGCATTTAAGAGCCATATTCATCTATATTGAAAGGTTGTTTAAATAGTTTTCTGCCGAGCATTAATTGTACATAACATCGGATTCCTGTTACATCCTTTTGCCCTACGTAGTGGGAAAATTTCGACCGAAAAGTTCGAATTGCAGTAAACTATCCATTCGAGCATAGCGAGACTAAACTTTAGACGACAAAGAGGCAGTCGTTTCGTTTTCGTTAGGGAGTTGGGGCATATATTCTTTGGTTACTTCTTCTTTTTTTCCATTTATATCAGTAGCATACACTTTTGTTAGATTTTTATCACCTATCCACTCAATTTGACTTTTTATTAACTTATTTCCAGAAGTATCCACTAATATTTTGTATCCTTCTTTTGTATAATATTCTGCCCAAGCATGATCCCATCCATTCATGCGAACAGAACGAGCACGATAGCCTAATCTGTCAATTATTTCTACAAAAAACAAAGAAAATTCTCCACATCTCCCTATTTTTGTTTTAATTATCCATGAAGCGGGACTACCTCTGTAAAATAATGTGGTTTTATTGTTTATTGAGTAGAAATTCCAGAATATTCTCTCTTCATCAGTTGGATAATGAATATTATCTTTCATCCATTGTAGGATTATCGGTACAGCATAATCATCGTTGCTATTATTACCTAAATTTTTTTCTATAAAGTTATTTACTGTTTCATTACCCTTATAAATATAATTGTGAAGGAGAGGATACCAAATAAGAAGAAACAATCCTAAAAGTGTAGTCACAAAAGAAATTAAGAATATAAGATATAATTTATAGAACGCCTTTACCTTGAGATTCATGTTGTTTACTCTTCCTTTTTTGCTTCCATTTAATAAAAAGTTCTATTCCAAACACAGAGATAGCTGTTAAACTTACTAATGAAATACCAACTTCAAAAGAAAACAAAGTTAACTTTTTTTGAAGAATGTTTATTTCGCCACCTAAGTTTGTAATATTCTGATTAAGATTGTTTATGTTTTGATATGTCAGAAATCGCTAAAAGGCGCAAACTCTGTACTTCAGTGCAGAGTGAGCCAGCGATTTCTGAGCATGCTCAAGAACACGCCCCGCCCTTTAGGGCGGCGGTTCTTGACAGATTATTGATTAATTGTGTATTTTTTGTTAAGTTAATTTCGAGAGAGTTTATTGTTGAACTATAATCAGGGCAAGTAACTGTACTTTGAGATGCTTCTGATACTACAAATGGAAGGATTATAAATAAAACTATTATTCCTAAGATAAATTTATCATATAACCTCATCTAACCTCCCCCGAACTATTCCAATTCTTCAATAGTTTTAATTTCTGTCTTTGATAAACAGTAGATAGAGTACACTTCTTTATCTAATTGCTGTTCAACTTCCTTTACCGTTTTCTTTAATTTGTTTATATCTTCTTTTTTCTTTACTTTCTCTAAAATAGTAATCTCTTGATTTAATCTAAGCAACTTATCAACTAAATCAACGATTTTACTTTGTTCCGAAATAGGAGTATTTTTTATAGGTAAGTATTTGACATACTCAAAATTCATGCTCCTAACTGCCCGATTATACACAAAATTATAAAGATAATAAGATGCAAATTTTGAATTCAAAATCCCTAATAAAAATTTTACCTTAAAATCGCCATTTTTTGGAATTATGTTTATTACAGTGTCTACATTAAGATTATTGCCCTTATCATAAGTGGCTATGATTTTGATATGGTTTCTTGTTTGAGCCACTATTCTTTGTGAAACTACTCTTTCAACTAACACTCTTTTAATCTTTGAATTAAATTCTTCCACCTTCCTATTTTTAAGATTTACAAATTTATTTCCTCTATAAACAAACCTCCCTATATCTTTACCTGCCATGATTTTGAGGTCTTCTTGTGTTGTCTTTTTATCAGTTAGAACCTGAGGATATTGCTGTAAATATACTCCTCTTGTGATGTCAGTAAAATCTCCTAATAATGAAGATTCTTTCAATGACGTTTCTTTAATATTTTGATTAATCTCATCTAAATATAAGGGATAATAATCATCTGTAAACAGGGAAAGCTTAACTTTATGTTTTTGCTCAATCAAAGATGAATCCTCATAAAACATATAATGTACATCCACTTCATTGTTAGAATTTTTTTCTTTTGTCTTTTTAACGATAATGACTATTTCTTCAAGTTTAACATCTTCAAAAGCCTGTCTTAAATCAAAAATACTGATAATTTGGCAATTCTCTAAAATAAATTTCCTTGTGGGTTTCCATGGTTCGACATAAGTTAGAGATTTTGGAACAACAAATCCCAAATAACCTCCATCTTCCAAACAATCAATGTATTTTTTTAGGAATAATGAGGCTATATTTGTCTTGCCTGTTGCAATAGTTGAATAACTTTCATTAGGATATTTAGTTTTAATGTCTTCTAACTTTAGGTTAAAATATGGCGGATTTCCAACAATTAGGTCATACTTATTAGGGGTTGTGTCTACTAAATTAGTTTGAACCGAATCCCCATTAAGATTTGCTTTTCCGTTATTTACCCATTTGTGAAGAGAACTGGAAAGTGAATCTCTTTCAATAATGTTGATGTTATCAGTTTTATTTGATAAATCTTTTAACACTAAATTGGTGGCAGTTAATTGAACTGCAAAAGGATTTATATCAAATCCAAAAATATTTTTTTTTAGGATTAAATTATGTATCTCTTTTTTGTCATATCCATTTTTTTCATAGTCTTTTTTTAATTTATCATAAACTCTTATTAAGAATCCTCCTGAACCACAGGCAGGATCAAGTATTCTTTTTTTGTGATTAATAGGTAATTTCTTAATAATAAAGTCTATAATCCAATCGGGAGTATAAAATTGACCGAGCGATTTTCTTTCTTCTCTTGAAATATGGCACTCATAAATCTTACCTAATATATCTGAACTAATATTTTTAAAGTTATATTCAGATAATTGGAATACTACTCTTTCCAAAATATTATTATCAAAATCAATCTTATCAAAAAGCCCATGTTGAAATATTGCTCTATAATCGACTTCCAAAATTTCTTCAAATCCGCTATTGATTAATTGTTTTATCGGAACAGATTTTATTAATAATGGAAGCTTATCTTTTGTTAACTTCGGTTTAACAATCCCGAAATCTTCCGCAATCCTATAAAAATACAATTTATTTATGAATGAATAAGTAACTTCCTTGGCAAGCTTATCCAACCAGTCTTGTTCGTTAGTAATATCCAACTCAGAAGCAGTAATCCATTTATTAACCACATTTCTAAAATTATCCTCAGTATCATATTTCTGCTCAATTTTGGGTTTACAGTTCTCAAATAACAACTGTTTTGCTCTTTTGAGATTCTCAAGAAGATGGGGGGCGGTGATTTCTGTTCTGATAACACTTTCTTTTTCTTCGCTTAAATAATCCAATTTATTAGATATAATGCTTCCTTTTGAAATCCATTCATTTAATTCGTTCCAATGAATCTCTAAATCTCTTAAAGGAATCTTTAATAATAATCTATCAGATGGGTTAGTAATGTTTTCGATGAATGATTTGTAAAGTCTAATTTCAATACCATTGGTTAGAATTACATATTTTACTTGCTTTTTGATTGCGTAGGAAAGTGCTTGTTCTATATGTTTATCAAGTTCTTGTTCAATGCTTTTGCATTCAATCATAATTTTTGGTTTTCCTTCATAGAGAATAGCAATATCTGCCCTCTTATTTTTAACATAATGTTCAAAATCCATATCTTTAACGATGTCAAAACCTAAAAGTTTTAGAAGTTCGATTACAATTTTCAGTTTGATGTTTTCTTCTACACCTGTTTTTTTTCCAACCAAAACATCATCTAAATCAATGTTCTGAAGTTCTTTTACCTTTTTTACAATTTCACTGCTTTTTACCATCTAATTAGCATATATCCTATCTTGTATTTAAATATTCTCCTTAATCGTCCGTAGCCCCCAACTCCCGTTTAGTTTGTCATTTTCTTCGTGCCTCTTTGTCGTCGTTTTAATAATATTTACTGCAATTCGAATTGGACTTAACTATGTATATGCGCAAGTGACTGAATTTGATGGGTTAAATGGCTGAATTCTGAAATTCATAAGCTGATTTTTTTAACTTCATGTAAAAATTAAAAACCTTTTTCAAAAACATAAGCTTTTTAAACAAGCCACTTTTCTCACTGCTTAAATGGCAGAAGCTAAGAAACTATCAATCGTCAAAAAGAAATGGTGCGCTATATTAGCCCCTAAATCATTCAATGAAAGGCAGATTGGAGAGACTTATGTTGCGAATTCTGAGCAGATTGTTGGCAAGTCAATTGTTGTTAATCTGGCGAATCTTACAAATGACATCAAGAAGCAGAACATAAGCATAAAATTTGAGGTTACTTCTGTTAAGGAAGGCAAAGCCTCTACAGCAATAATGGGTTATATGATAGTCCCAGCCCATGTCAAGAGGCTTACAAGGAGAAGCAGAAGCAGGGTTGATATATCTTTTATTTGCAATACATCAGACGGCAAAAGCGTTCGGATAAAGCCATTGATATTAACATTAAGGACTATAAAGAGATCTGCTTCAAGCGCTCTTAAAAAAATCTGCATTGGCACATTGACAGAAGAGGCTAAAAAAGTGAATTATGAAAATTTAATAGACATAGTTGTCTCTTATAAGCTGCAGTCTATCTTAAAAGATAAATTAAAGAAGATAACTCCCCTGAAGTCTGTCGAGATAAAGGAGATAAAGCTTTTGAGGGGCGCCGAGGCAGCTGCTGCGGCAAAAAAATTAAAGCCGCAGGCTGTTAAAGAAGAAGAGCCAGCGCCAGAAAAGGAAGCTGCAGAAACCCAGGAAGAAGCTGTTGAAGAAATTACTAAAGAAACTGATGAAAAGCAGCAAGGAACTTCTGAAGAGCAGGCAGAAGAGACAGAAGAAGAGCAGCCAGCTGAAGGAGAGAGAATTGAAGAAGAGCCTTCTGAACAAGAAGAAAATTTCTAAAGATTTTTAAACAGAACTAATTCTCTGCTTGTATTATACAGCCCTGTGGTGTAGCGGTCAAATCCGTAAGGAGACTAAGCATAGGACCCTCTGGAGGTTCTGACGGCAGTTCGAATCTGCCCAGGGCTATTTTTATATTCTGATATCATTTTATTTGCCTCATATGAATCTTCTTGGGTCAGTGGCTATATCAACAATAACA
>Ga0209541_10014930_pt1 | contig 11666 bp, 11 predicted proteins | sample RifCSPlowO2_01_FD_184027 | JGI IMG/M metagenome (GOLD analysis project Ga0209541, IMG submission 184027) | Groundwater microbial communities from Rifle, Colorado - Rifle CSP2_plank lowO2_0.1 (SPAdes) (version 2) | ecosystem: Environmental > Aquatic > Deep subsurface > Groundwater | place...
TTGAGAGTTTTCGGGGAAAAGAAGAGTTGAAAGCGAAGGATATTGTGAATACGAAGATTACGTTTGCGCACAGTAAGGATATGGTTAAAGATATTATTAAAATTATGCGGCAGAAAGGGATTTCGCAGATTCCAGTGCTGGATTTACAAAAACAAGTGTGTGGCTTGGTGACGGAGCGAACGATACTTGAGAAGATTACAGAGCATCCGGAGCGAATGGGGGTTTTGAGAGTACAAGAGGTATTAGAAGATGCGCCACCGATTGTGTCGTTGAATACGGGATTTCAGACGTTGTCGCTGTTATTGAAAGAAAATTCGCTTGTGATTGTGATGGATAAAGGGGTGATTAAAGGAATTATTTCAAAGAGTGATATATTGGGGAGAATTGAGTGATGTTATTTTATTTTGATTGAATTTACAGGAGTGATACTTTTAATGTGTTCAGCAGCGTGTTGTAATTGCAGTTGTTCTTCGGGTGATAATTCTATTTTTATGATTTTTTCTACGCCTTCTTTTCCTAATTGCACGGGTACGCCCATAAAAATACCATGAATATCGTATTCACCCTCTAGAAAAACAGAGCAAGGGAGTGTTTCTTTGGTGTCGTTGATGATTGCGTTTAATAATTCGACGATGGCGAGGGCAGGTGCGAAGAAGGCACTGCCGGTTTTGAGGTAATTAACGATTTCGGCGCCGCCCTGCTGAGTGCGTTTAATAATTTCGGCTATTTTTTCTTGATTTAGAATTTTGGTTAGGGGTTGGTTATTTATTTTTGTGTGACTAATAATGGGAACCATGGCATCGCCATGGGTGCCCAGAACAATTGTTTCTATCTGTTGAGGCGGGCAATTAAGTTCTTGCGCGATGAAATGTTTAAAGCGAGCGGTGTCTAATGTTCCAGCCATACCAAGGATGCGATGTTTTGGTAAGTTACTTAGTTCATAGACTAATTTGACCATGGCATCTAAAGGATTGGTGACGACAATGATAATTGGATTGGGAGAGAATAATAAGATATTTTTGACTATAGATTGAATAATATTTGCGTTGATAGCATATAATTCTTCACGGGACATGCCGGGTTTGCGAGCAATGCCGGCGGTGATGACTACAATATCAGAATCTTTTGTGTCTTCGTATTTGTTTGTTCCGAATACTGTGGAGGTGGAAGGTGTCAGGCTAAGAGATTGTTGGATATCTAATGCTTTTCCTTGTGGTAGGCCTTCGACAACGTCAATGAGGATGAGGTCAGCGAGATTTTGGATGGCGGTGTAAAAAGCAGTTTGACTGCCGACATTACCGGCGCCGACGAGAGTGATTTTTGGTTTATTTTTGTTCATGATGAATTCCTCTGGATTTATTATTTATATTTAATTTATTATTTTTATTTACTTTGTTTTTTACTATTTCTGTGCGATCTCTTGGCAAGCTTGAGCAATATTTTCTATAACTTGTTCTATTTGATCTTCGCGAAGGCTGGAAAATGCAATACGAATCAGATTATTTTGGGCGATGACGCCGGTGTCGTATTTTTCTAATAAGATTTGGCGTATCTGTTCAGCGGTGCCTCGGTGTGGTTTGAGGCAGAGGAAATAGCCGGAGTTGCAGGGGAGAGGGGTGAAGTAGGGGATGTACTTTTGATTGTTGAGGATGGTTTTAATTGTGTGGTAGCGGGATTGAAGGAGGGAGAAGTGATGGTGTTGATCTACTTGAGTTTTTTTATTTGTGAGTGCGTTTAACACAAGCTGTTGGCTTAGTTGTGATGCATTTGAGATGCTGCCACGCAGTGCTCCTGCGGTTTTTTCTTCAAGAGCGGTGAGGGTTTCTGGCGAGATGTTTTTTGAGCCATAGGTGATGAACGCTACCCTGAGTCCCCATGAGTATAATTCTTTGGAGGCACCATCTATTTTTACGGCAAGGATATTAGGATGGGCATTGGCGAGCAGGGAGAAGAGGGATTCTTTGAATGTTTCTGGTTCGTAGAAGAAACCAAAGTAGGCGTCATCGCAGATTATTAATAGATTATTACCTTTTTCAGCGTCCGATTTGAGGAGGTGTACTATCTCTTGTGCTTCGTCTCTTGTGGGGGTGTAGCCGGTGGGGTTGTTTGGGAAGTTGAGGAGGATTACTTTTTTTTTGTTTTGTTGTGTTTGTTGGTTGAGTGTTTGGGATAATCCTGAAAGATTGAATCTATTTTCTGTGAATAAAGGAAATGTTATTAGTTGGGCGTGGTTGGCGTGTTCGAAGATTAATTTGTAATTGCCCCAGAAGAGATCGGGGAGAATGATGTGGTCGTCTTTATTTATGAATAATTGGCCGATGATTTGCAGGGCGTGGGTTAAGCCGTTGGCGATGATTGGTTGTGAGATGGGTGTGTTTGGTTGGGATTTTGTGAGAGTGGGATTTTGTTCATAGATGTGTTTTTTCCATTCTTGACGCAGCTCTGGGATGCCATAACTTGAGGCGTAGAGATAGATGTCTTTTGGGGGGAGAAGAATTTTTTCTTGTATGGCAGATAAGAATAATGGGTCATTGTTGTCATCCAACGCGACGCCGATGGTGGCGTTATATTTTTTGTTTTTAGCTTGGGCGGATTGGGCGACAATGCCTTCTTTGGGGAAATAGGCGTGTTGGCCTTTGTGTGAGAGTAAAGAGTAGATAAAAGGATTATGTTGAAGAATGGTATCGTTAAGCTTTTGAGCTTGGGGAGATGTGGTCAAGGACATTGAGAAGAATTAATAACATTCTTTGATGATATCATCGGCTTGTTGAGTGATATATTTTACGACTTCATCATCGCTGAGTTTGGGATTCTGTTTTTTATAATTTAAAGCGCGAGAGGCGCTGCCAATGGCGATTAATTTCATCTTGAATTTTAATTCGTCTGGACTTTTTCCCATAATTATGACCTCTTTGTGTTGAGAAATAGAGCGAAGAAGTTATATTTAAAGTATTCGATAGTCGAGGAGATAGGTTTGAATTTGGGGTATTATGATTTGTTGCGTATAGAGAAAAAATATGGGGCCGCGGAGAATTTCGTGTTGTATTATGGTAATACGTTCTTTTTCGAACTCCGGCCTTACCCACCCCAAGGGTAAATCCTACCAAGCTAGACTACGGCCCCGAATTGAGAAAAGTATTTTGAGGGTGGATTTAAATAGTTTGCGGGGGAGGGAATGTTTATTTCAATTCTTCTACCGGCACAAATCCTTTGCCGACTAAATTTCCCCATCCTTCTGTGCCAAGATAACCCGGAGAGGGTACAAATTTTATTTTAAACTCAGGCAGTTTCGTTGCAAAATAATCTAAATCTGCTTGGAGGGGATGATGCTGTAATGTGGCGCCGCCGACAACATACAGCCCTTCTTTATTTCGTTCAATTGAGGGATTTGATAATACACTCTCTTTTGGATATTGTGCATAACGAAATTTATCATAAGAACCACCTGTGCCAGATTGCTGCGTCCAATACGCCCAGTCTTTTTCATTCATCACTATTTGATCTGCGGGCATTGCTGCATACATTGCAATAAAATCACCATGAACAAATTGTTTTGTGGTTGGAAAATATGCTGAACCATGCAGTAAAGGATCAAGTATATAATCCGCAGGAACATTAACGGAGCGCAGCATCGTTGCGACAACCATAGATGCTAAATGACATCCAAGACCACGATCTTTAAAAATATCTTCAATTGATGTATCATATGTATCGGCGGAGGCATATTGATAGGGTGCGCTTGGCCAACCACTATATTGGTGAAAAAAATTCTTCTCTGCCCATTCAACGATTGCGGAAATTGCTTCTGTTGGCGTTGTTACTTTTGCGTCTTTGAGAACTTGCATTGTTACAGGAAATACTTTATCTACTTCTGAACGCATTTTTGCATATTGATATGTCACACTATTTTGAAGAGGTGTGATAATCCCATACTTTGAACTATCACTTGTAGTCAAACCAAACATTTCAGTTGCATTATAGTGCCCAACCGACCAGGGTACAACTGAATTCTGTTCTACCCAAAATAAATGGGTTAGGGCTTGAATCTCTCTAAACTCGATTTCAGAAGAAGGGCTTGTAAATCTATGCGCTGTAAACACTGCTTCTTTTTTGGCAATCAAATCAAAGCCATTATACTCTGGCAGCATCGCTTCTAATGTAGGCAATAAGTTTCTGGCTTTTAAATTTAGATATACTGTTTGTAATTGAGAGGGGAGAGAGATGTAGTCAATTGTGGGTTTTTCAATTGTTTGTTTTTTTGTGTCTGGAGGGGATTTTAAAACAAGTTCATCATTTGATTCACAGCTTTCACCAAGAGTTGCAAGTGCGGCCAGACCTACAGTTTTTTGAAAGAAAGTTCTGCGATCAAATCTAGGGGTTGTACCTGCCTCCGTTCCCATATTCACTAAAAGATCAAGTAATGCCATTATAAGACTAAAAAGAGCTTGCTCTTTATAAACTTTTCTGTTAAATTATAACTCAATAGTGGCAACTATTAATTTTTATTCATCTTTTGTTTTCTTCTCAACTCTTTTCTGCAAATTCTTAATTGTGTCTAAATAGTCTTTTTCTACGGGAGATAATGTTTTTACTTGATATTTTTTGTATTCTTTTTCTGCTTTGTCTATTGCTTTTTCATGACTTACTGTTCCTGCGCCTTCAAGCACACCTTTACCATACATTTCAACAAATTTATCAAGCTGTGCAACCCAATCTTTCATATACATTTTTGTTTGTTCTTGAGCTTTAATTTCAGCAAGATCAAAAAAAGCTGAGACCATACGATTAAGACGAAATAGTTCATCTTTATCAAGATAATTTTTAGCAATTGTAATGTCTGACTTTAAAGGCACTTCTCTTTTAAATGTTGTCAACCCCATAAAATCTTTTTCTGCATCGGCACGTAAATAAATAGTCTCAGAAGCTGTTTGCTTATTTACCGCATAATGAAGCTTATTTTGTACAGTTTTAAAAAATTGAATTGATTCAGGACTTTTAGGGTTATAATCAATACTGGTTGAGTATAAATCTAATACTTGGCGATATAATACTTTTTCACTGCTACGAATATCACGAATACGCTCTAATAATTCTTTCCAATAATTCCCGCCACTGGCCTCTTTGAGCCGTTCATCATCTATAGTAAAACCCTTGACAATATATTCGCGCAAGCGCGCAGTTGCCCACTGTCTAAAACGAGTAGCAATTGAGGATTTGACACGATAACCAAGCGATATAATAAGATCGAGGTTGTAATATTCAATATCTCTGGATACTTCTCTATCGCCCTCTTTTTGAACTGTTCGGAATTTCCGAACAGTTGATTCTGGCAGCAATTCATTCTCTGTAAAGATATTCTTGATATGTTCACTAATATTGGCTTTACTTGATTGAAAAAGTTCCACTAATTGTAATTGTGTCAGCCAAACGGTTTCACCCTCAATTCTTACGGAAATAGGTGATTTTCCATCTTTATTTTCATAGATGATTATAGTATTATTCAATTTATTATCACTATTATTTGTTTGCGCCATCTTTATTTTCCGCTTTCAATTTCTTCTATAATTTAGTATATATCAACCACTTTTATAATCCTACTCTTTTTCTTCTGTTTGTCCAGCCGGCGCGAATGTTTCTGATGTATTCGACTCCATCTTCAGTTAGGAAATTTTTCCAAGAGCCAGCGGCTTCGATTAAAATTTTGTTCATTTGTGTTGGAAATAAGAGTAAACATATAAAATCTTCTAAACAAAAATAAAAATCAAAAAGAGTTGAAGTAATTTATTCTTCTTATTGTATATACCCGCCTTTCTGCAAATTCCATAATTCTTTATAGACGCCGGTTTGTTTGATGAGTTCTTTATGTGTGCCTTGCTGGACGATGTTGCCTTTGTCTAAGACGACTATCTTATCAGCGGTCATGATGGTGGATAGGCGATGGGCGATGATGATGGTTGTGCGGTTGTGCATGAGCTGTTTGAGGGCGTGTTGGATTTGTGATTCGGTTTTGGAGTCTAATGAAGAGGTGGCTTCGTCAAGTAAGAGGATTTTTTTGTTGGCAAGTAATGCGCGGGCAATGGAGACGCGTTGTTTTTCGCCGCCGGATAGTTTGATGCCGCGTTCGCCAACTATAGTGTTTTCTTTTTTAGGGAGATTTTTGATTAATTTGTCGAGTTGGGCGAATTCGATTGCTTGGAAGACTTGGTCACGTGTGGCGTGGGGATTGGAAAATGCAATGTTGTTGTAAATTGTGTCATCGAATAAGATGCATTCTTGGGGGACGATGCTTAGTTCAGAGCGCAAAGATTCTTGCTGGATATTTTTGATGTTGATGTTATCGATGAGGATGGCGCCGCGGCGTAGGTCATATAAACGATAGAGTAATTTTATCAAGGTGGTTTTACCAGAACCAGAGTGACCAACTAATGCTACTTTTTTGTTTTTTTCAATAGTTAAATTGAAGTTGTGAAACAATGGTTTTGTGTGGTAGCCGAAGGTGAGGTTTTTGAACTGAACGCGGCCGTTTATTATGTTTAATGCAGGGGCGTTGGGGGCATCTTTGATTTCGTTTTTGATTTTGTAATATTGAAACAATGATTCGAAGTCGGCCATGTTTTTATAATACTCACGCATGCCGCGGATAAAACTCCAAATGTAGGGGATGATGTAAATGTAGGTGGCGTAGATGAAGCTAATTGTGCCCAAGGTGATTGAGTTGTTGAGGAAAGATTGAAGCGGGAAGTATAATAAGAAGAATGTGCCTAAGCCGATGATGAGGGCTTGGCCGGCTTCAAGAAAGCGGTAGTAATTCCAAAAGGTCATATATTTTTGTTTGGTGTCTTGGCTGATGTGTTGGAACATATCAATGATGGATTTTTCTTTGCCAAAATATTTGATGGAGTCGATATTGGTGAAAAAATCGCTGATGTGGGCTTTTTCAAGGTCTTCGGCGTCGTTGGCGATGATGTTGTATTTTTGCTGAATTGTTTGGAGGAAGTAGCTGTAGGTGATGAAGAGGATAATGGTTACGATGAGAATGAGGGCGGAGAGTTTGTCAAAGTATAATAATGATGAGCTGATGATGAGCAGTTGAAAGATGAGCGGGGCGAATTGAAAAATAATGGCGTCAGTCATGTTTTCAATTGCTCTGCCGCCGCGAACAAGACGGGAGATAAGTGAACCGGTGCGATGGGTGGTGTGGAAGTGGTAGGAGAGGGTGATGATGTGATTGAAGAATTTGCGTTTGATGTCGGCAATCAGCGAGGCGTCAAGGATATTTACCAAATGGATCTGGAGCCATTTCAAGAGAGCTTTGGTTGCAATCAATGAGAGGAAGATGAGTGCGATGATGACAAAGAGATTTGTGAGGGCATCAATTGGGAGTTGATTGGCAAGAAATTGTGTGCCGTTGTCAATGATGAGTTTGAAGAGGAATTTATCGGTGAGGTTGATGGCTTCGATTGTGAGAATGATGAGAGCTAAGAAGAGGAGGAGATGTTTATATTTTTTGAGGAGCTGCCAGTATAAAGATAGGTTGTATTTGGTATCGATTGTTTTGTTCTGTTTGGACATTGAGTAGAATTAACAAAAGAGAGTTAATAAAGGTTTGGGGGGTGAGGGGATGTTTTTATGGCAGTAATCTTTATATGTATTGGGTGTTATTTACGTATTAGTATTTTAGAAAATGACTAAAGACCTTATCATTCGAAACAGCACCGCTGAATTTCTAATATTTACAGCCCAATCAGGAGAAGACTCCATTGAAGTGAAGTATGCGGGAGGAGATGTATGGTTATCTCAAAAAATGATGGCGAAGCTGTTTGAAGTAGATATACGGACTATTAATGAGCATTTACAGAATATCTTTAATTCGCATGAACTAGACAATAATTCAGTTATCCGGAAATTCCGGAATACTGCCTCTGATGGAAAGTCATATGAAGTTCAGTTCTATAATCTTGATGCTATCATCTCTGTTGGCTATAGAGTGAATTCACAAAGAGCCACGCAATTTAGAATGTGGGCAACAAAGATTTTGAAGCAATTTGCGATTAAGGGATATGTTTTAGATAAAAAAAGATTGGAGAATGGCAGTTTTCTTAATCAGAATTATTTTGATGAGATCTTAGCAGAAATTCGAGAAATACGATTAAGTGAGAGAAATTTTTATCAAAAAATAACTGATATCTATACTACAAGCTTAGATTATGACAAAAACGCGCAAACAACCAAAGAATTTTTTGCCAAAGTTCAAAACAAGATGCATTATGCTATCCATAAACATACTGCACCAGAATTAATTGTGGAAAGAGCAGATAGCAAGAAAGAGCATATGGGATTAACATCATGGAAAAATTCTCCCGAGGGTAGAATTCTCAAAACGGATGTAGCTATTGCTAAGAATTATTTAACAAAAGAAGAATTGGAATCGTTAGGGAGGATAGTTAGTGCTTATCTTGATTTAGCTGAAGAGAGAGCGAAAAGAAAAATACCAATGACGATGGAAGATTGGGCAAAAAGGCTTGATTTATTCTTGGAATTTGATGAACGGGAAATTCTACAAAATGCCGGAAAAATAACGATGAAAATCGCCAAGGAATTTGCGGAATCCGAATTTGAAAAGTATCGGATAGTACAAAACAGATTATTTAGGTCTGATTTTGATAAATTGATAGATCAAAGCGGCAAATTACTTCTCACGAAGAAAAATATGTCGAAAGATTTATAAATGTTACTTATTAGTAAGTACAAAATGACTTATTCCATTGAGGATTATCTAAGCGATATACCGCTGCAGCAAGGGAAAAAGGTAGAAATGTCGCTGTTGGCAGAACAGATAACAACCGGCGAAGAAGAGAGACAAGCACATCTACGGTCGAGTGTATATGATATTTCTGTACTTATCACAGTTGACGGACGAGAGTATGCCCTCCCACTGGCGAAAGTTATGAAAGCAAATAGACGAGGAATTGCGTATGGAACTAAACAAGAAGAGTTGTATGATGTGAGTACAATAGTGCGAGAGCTTGGTTTCTCACGCGGTGCGATATTAGAGGGATTTTTTAGTGTGTCACAATTAGGACTTGAGCAAGCGATGTCGTCAGATAGTATCTTGTATGTGTTTGATGGGTTTATACAATATGTGCAGGCTATTGGACAAAAGAGAGGGGTTGAGCAGAGTGGATATATCAGGATTAATGGACATGATATTGGAGTTATGGAAGTTGGGAAATTAGGTGATGTGGTGACGCCAACAATGTTTAAAGGATATAGAGATAGAGTGTTAGAGGATATGGCGCTTTTGAGAAGAGAAGAGAGTGGAGTGAGAGAGTATAAGTAAGTATAGGAGTTAAAAAAAAATATAATGGAACAGCTTAAACAATGTGTAACAGAAATTCTAACGCCAATTAGAGAGGATTTATTTGAGGCTATTATGTGGTACAATGGAACACTTAGCTCTTGCGGATATGCGGCAAGTATAATTACTAAATTATTACAACAGAAAATGCCTTCAGATCAAGTAAGAATAGGTTATGGATATAAAGGTTCGGAATTAAATCTAAAATATCATTTTTGGACTGAAATCAAAGATAAAGTATTTGTTGATGCGACGTATGGACAATATGCTCAAAGAGAGATCAAGAATATTTTAGTTGAGGATATGGTTACACTAGAAAGATTGGATTTAAAGAGATTAGATAGAAAAAAACCAGAAGAATTTTCCCAAGTTATTACGGATGGTTGCGGGAAACAAACGGTTCTTGATCTGATTGCAAAACCTGATGAACCATTTATTCCTGGTTTTCAATTTATTTGGGAGCCGTATAAAAGAAAATATACATTAGATACAATAGAAAGATTAGAACAAAAGTTGGGAATACGAAACTGATAATTTGATTGATATTTTTTGAATGAAAAGAATTGTTTAAGTTTATTTCTTCTTCAATTTTTGAATCACTTTTTGTACGTTCTGATATACTTCATCAGGAGTGCCATTGGCGTTGATTTTTTTGAGCAGATGGGCTTTTTGGTAGTAGTCAATTAATGGTTTTGTTTCGTTGTTATAGACTTGGAAACGTTTTTTGATGATGTCAGGGTTATCATCTTGGCGTTGTTGAAGCGGGGTTTTGTCGACGTCGCAGATGCCAGGAGTTTTAGGAGGAAGGGTTTGGAGGTGGTAGCCGTGTTCGCCAGTTTGGCAGACTCGGCGTCCGGCGAAGCGTTGGATGACGAGGTCTTGGGAGATATCTAAGAGGATGACGAGGTCGATTTTGAGGTCTATGATATGTTCGGCTTGCTCAATTGAGCGAGGGAAACCGTCGAGAATATAATTATTTTTGTGTTGTACAGCTAATTTGACTAATTGGACGACGAATTCTGGAGGAACAAGTTCGCCGCGGTCGATGTATTGTTTGATTTGTTTGCCGATGGTTGTGTTTTTAGTTACTTCTTCACGCAATAGTGCGCCGGCGGAGAGATGATATAATTTGTAGTCTTTTTCTACGCGTTCGGAGATTGTGCCTTTGCCGCTGCCGGGGGGACCTAAGAGGATGAGTTTCATGGTGTTTGAGGAGTAGTTGAGGAGCGGTGGTTTAATTAGTTTTTGGTTCTGTACTGTTTTTGAGAATAGATTGTTTGGTATATGAATCTATTTAAAGACTGAATATATCTTTTGTTATATGACAAAACAATCTTTAACTGATTTTTTAACGGGGAAATTGGAATATCCCATCAAAGGAATGGAGAAGTTTCCAGTAGGTAAGTTTTCACAACTGATGGAGCAGTTTGGGACGACGGATTTTGAGAAAGTTGTGAAGATGCCGCAGTATGAACAAATTATTTCTTCGGGAATGATTTTGGGATATGGTGAGGAGAGGGTGTATAATGGTGTACCGTTTGAGTATCATTGGGGGATTGATGTGATGTGTGAACCGGGTACGCAGATTTATGCAGTTGATTCTGGAGTGATTATCAAAGTGAATAGTATTGATGATTTATCTGATAAATTTACGGAGCAGAAGTATGGGAATAATTTGATTGTGCTTAATAAATATGAGGACCAAGAGGTGTTTACGTTGTATGGGCATTTAGGATGTATACGCGGTTTTACGAAAGGGCAGAAGGTTGCGAAATGTGAACAGATTGGAGTGGTTGGGAAAGCGTTTACGGTGGAAAATGGAGGATGGCCGCCGCATTTACATCTCCAGATGGGGTTATCTATGCAGGGGTTGAATCCGTATGGCGGGTTAGAGTTAGAAGAGTTGACACTTGATTTGGAGAAGGTGTTTAGGTTGGGATAGAGTTATTTCCGATATTCTTTTATACTTTTGAATTATTCTTTCGATTATGAAAAAGAGGAGAGGGAATAGAGAAGTACGTAGACAAAGTTCTGTTGGTTCAACGTTTCATGATATTATTTTAGGCGGGCAGGATGGGCTTGTGAATGTTCTGGGTGTAATTCTGGCGATGGCGGCGGCGACAAATGAGGCGCGAATTGTTATTATTGCGGGGATTGCGGCGAATTTGGCGGAGTCGCTGTCGATGGCGGCGGTGGCGTATACGTCTACAAAAGCGTACAACCAATACTATGATGCGCAGGTGGCAAAAGAAAGAAAAGAGATTAAAGATGTGCCTAAGCAAGAGCGCAAAGAGATTTATGAGATTTA
>Ga0209541_10014931_pt1 | contig 11666 bp, 9 predicted proteins | sample RifCSPlowO2_01_FD_184027 | JGI IMG/M metagenome (GOLD analysis project Ga0209541, IMG submission 184027) | Groundwater microbial communities from Rifle, Colorado - Rifle CSP2_plank lowO2_0.1 (SPAdes) (version 2) | ecosystem: Environmental > Aquatic > Deep subsurface > Groundwater | place: Rifle...
CCAACAACCAAATCCTCCAACAACTGCTGAAGCTTCAACTACCACCTATCCGGAAACTGCGCCGACTACTGGTGAACACACAGCTACAACACAAGAACCAATTACTGCACCGACATATGTCAGTACTACGGCCCCTGATGGCCCACCCCCAACTAACGTTCCTTAAGGCAAATAACTAGAAAGGATATAACCATGAAAACTATCAACATCATCAAAAAATTACTAAACAAACCGTCTAAGGCTAAACTGTTTGTTACAGGATTGGCAACTGTAGGCGTACTTGTAACCAGCGCCATTGCGCTAGCTGGCTGGACTCCGGGCCGCCCGGTCTTTGACTGGAACAATCCGGATGATCGCAAAGGTTCATTAACCGGCCCAGTCTTTAACTCGTTTATAAATACTCCTTATTACGGCGATGAGCGAGCGTTTTTGGACGCCTCGCGTACCGATCAAGCTACTCAGCCAAATGCCTTCAAGGATGTTTTGCCTAACGTAACAAAGGGTAGTAAAGAAGTAATTCTTAGGACCTATGTTCACAACAATGCTAACCAATCAACTAACGATGCTCAGCACGACCACATAGGTATTGCCAGGAACACAAAAGTACGTATTACTTTGCCAACAGGTACAGAAACCGCTCTGCGGGCTCGCAGCTATATAACTGCCGATAATGCTACTCCTGCAGAAGTAACTGATACAGCCGAACTAGTTGATTCTAGTCCTTTTGCTATCCAATATATTCCAGGCTCTGCCGTGATCTACAATTCTGCCCACAACGGCGGTGTAAAACTGGGTGATGGTATTGTAGGCTCTGGCGTACAGATTGGCTACGAAAATATGAACGGCAATCTACCAGGTTGTTTTGAATATCAAGCGATTGTTGAAATACGAGTAAAAATACTTACTCCTGATCTAAAAGTAGAAAAACAAGTTCGTAAACCAGGTGAAACTGCCTGGCACAAATCTGTTGATGCCAAACCGGGCGAAACCGTGCAATGGCTTGTAAAAGTTACTAATACCGGCGATACCGTTCAACACAACGTTGTTGCCAGCGACCTGTTGCCTCCACACGTTAGTTACGTAGCCGATAGTGCGAAATGGTACAGTGCCAGCCAGAACGGAGTGCCATATAACTTTAATCAGTTTATCGTAAATGAAGGCAAGGGCGGTTACGTCTTTGGCAACTATGCGGCAAACGGCGGCGGATTCTTGGTACGTTTTGACACGAAAGTTAAGGGTGACTTTGACCCGTGCTCAATTGCAATTCGAAACATTGGCCACGCTAAATCTACCGAAAACCCAGGTGAGATAAGCGATTACGCCGACGTAAAGATTACCAAAGAAAATTGTACTCCAACCAAGCCAGCTTATAGTTGTGATTCGTTGGGAGCAAAACTGGTAAGCGATAAGACCTACGAGTTTACGGCTAAGGCAAGTGCAACCGGCGGTGCAAAGATAAAGCACTACACCTATGATTTTGGTGATAAAACTGCCAAATTAGTTACTGACAAAAACGTAGTTAAGCACACTTACGCAGGGCCAGGCGACTACGTGGTAAGCGTTAAGGTAGAAGTAGTTGTTGATGGTAAAAGCAAGGTAATAACTAGCGAGTCTTGCAAAACACACATTAGTATCGGTACCACCACAACGACAACCACTACAACTACAACCGTTCCTGGGGGCAAGTTGGCGGACACAGGTCCTGGCGATGTAGCTGGTATCTTTACTGGTACTTCATTGATGGGTATGTTCTTGCACCGTCGATGGACGTTGCGCCGAATCGGAAAAAAACAGTAAACAGTTTACAGTAGACAGTTCTGGAAAATATCAAAATTCAAAGTTCAAATAACAGACAACAGATTACCGAGTACTGATTACTAATTTGCTAGTAGCAAATTACTGTGGATAAACCTCTAGCGCGTTGGCGAAAAATGTGCTAGGGTATAGTAGATAGTTCGTTCGAGCATCGTGACTGACCGCTCAATCTCTTGAAAATCCTCGCCCCTCAACAGGCGAGGATTTTCATTCTCCCCTCTGTTATGGTAGAATGAACCAGCTGAAAGCTGAAAGCTGAAAGCTAAAAAGGGGGCCTCATCGTCTAACGGTTAGGACGCCAGGTTTTCATCCTGGCAATAGGGGTTCGATTCCCCTTGAGGTCACCAAAAGCATTGAACGTTAAGGTTTAAATTGGTCAGGGCACCCCGATTATATCGGGGCAATAGGGGTTCGAATATCTTTACATATTTGATATACTCATACATAAGAAGGAGTATTTATGGGAGTTAGTAAAGAATTTTTACGCACTGACGGTAAAGCTGGCGCAGTAGATTTGTCCATTTTGGCAGGTGATGAAAAAACAAGGATTAAATCCATTGCGTTTAGGACTCTGAGCGAACTATGGTATAACTTGTCACCTCTTGAAGAAACTGCACTGGCAACAGATGGAAATATTGCGCCAGTAAACCTTCAATTTGACCCCTGGGCAAGAATTAACGGTGGATTTGTTGAAGAAGCTGTCCTTGCGCTAAAGTTTATAAAGAAGTGGGCAACAGAGCGTCGGCATTTTCCTAGAGCTGGTGAGGTAGCTGTTGCTAATGCTATCATTCGCGAAGGTGACCCACTTACTATCAATGGTCGTGATACTAGTCCTGTTGATATAGCTTGGGTGTGTGAGTATGTCGACCCTGCTGACGCTCCTTTTGCTACCTACAACAACGAAACAGGGTTGTGGGTTGGCGAAGAGTCGTTCGCACATTTCTAGAACACGATCCCAGCGAATGACATCACGAATAATTTACATATAAATCGAACCTATCAGAGCAACCAAAGGAAACTCATAATTGTTTGGTGGGTTTTTTGATGTGCTCTGATAATATTACCCTAGAAAAACAAAGCATAACCAGTTAAACTAACACTTAAGTATGGAAAGCACGAACAAGGTGCCTAACGTACCTTTATCGAAGTTCAAGCGAACCAAGATTATTGCTACGGTGGGTCCGGCAACAAACAACTACGAGGCAATTCTGGCGCTGATTAAGGCTGGCGCAAATGGTCTGCGCCTAAACTTTAGCCACGGCACCTATGAAGAGCGCGAAAAGCAGATTGAGTGGATTCGCAAGGCTGCCAAAGAATATGGCAAGCCGGTGGCAATCATCCAAGATTTGCAAGGGCCCAAGCTGCGTCTGGGCGACTTTGATGCGATTATAACGATCCAAGCCGGTCAGAACTTAACCTTCCAGTACAAAGCCGACTATGAGCGGTCAAACATCATCCCGACCCAGCATGATCTGAGTAAACACGTTAAGCGCGGCGAGCGGATGTACATATATGACGGCAAAGTCCGCACCACCATCACCAGCGTTATAGACGGTGTAATCCACGCCCAAGCCGAAAACGAAGGCATACTCATCAGCCGAAAGGGCATCAATCTGCCGGATACTGACTTTGCCGGCGACATTATTACCGCTAAAGATCGCAAGGACATCGCTTTTGGCTCCACCCAAGACATAGATTACGTGGCCCTAAGTTTTGTGCAGACGTTGCACGACATTGATAAACTGCGCGGGATTTTGAAAAACCTAGGCTCTACAGCGCGTATCATTGCCAAAATAGAAACAAAATCCGCCATGGATAACATTGAATCAATCGTGAAAGAGGCGGACGTGGTGATGATAGCCCGCGGCGATTTGGCCACAGAGACATCACCAGAATCGGTTCCAATAGCCCAGCGCAACATCATCGGCCTGGGTATGCGCTATGCCAAGCCTACGATTGTAGCAACGCAAATGCTGGCGACCATGATTGATCAGCCGGAACCGACCAGGGCTGAGGTGTCGGATGTTGCCACGGCGGTATTGTTGGGCACCGATTGTTTGATGCTAAGCGATGAAACAGCCAACGGCCGCTACCCGGTAGAGGCGGTGCGGATTATGAAAAGAGTTATTTTATACACTGAAAGCAATATTCCTGCTTCAGCGCGCTATCCGGAGTTGCCAACAAACTATACTCGCCAAGAGGCTGTTTCCGGCGCGATTATTGATTTGGCTCGTAATGTAGAAGCCAGAGCCATCGTTTCTGAAACAATGTCTGGCGCCATAGCTCTGCAAATAGCGGCTCGGCGCTCGGAAATACCGCAGATTGCCGTTGCATCAGAGTCGCGCACAGCTCAGCAGCTGGCGATTGTATACGGAACTAAGAGTTATGTACGGCCGGTGGATCCAAATGCCGCTGCCAAGATGACTAACTGGCTGCAGCAAAACAAGGTGCTTAAAAGGAACGACATCGTAGTAATGGCGCTGGGCAAGTACCCTGGCGTGGTGGGGACAACCGATACGATAAAAGTTCGTATACTGTAAAACACACATCTCGCATCGACCCTGCCTAGGGCGCATCCAAACTAGCCTAAGTGCGAAATGTGTGTAAAATGATAGGGTAGATATGGCATTTAGTAAAAAAACAGTCAGAGATATTGATGCAAAAAATAAAACCGTTTTGGTTCGGGCTTCGCTCAATGTACCGATTGAGCACGACAAAGTAGTTGACGACCTTCGGCTAAAAGCGGTCATCCCATCGTTGCAGTTTTTGATTGATCAAGGCGCTAAGCTGGTTCTATTGAGCCATCACAGCACGGAAGGCCAAAGTTTGGCTCCAGTTGCGCCGGTGTTATCAAGATTATTATCACGCGAAGTTTGTTTTTTACCGGATTGTATTGGATCGGATACTGAGGCCGCCGTTAAAGCCCTGAAGCCGGGCGATGTGCTGGTACTAGAAAACCTTCGCTTTCACAAAGAAGAAGAGGCTAATGACGCGGATTTTGCCCAGCAACTGGCGGCGATGGGCGAGCTGTACGTGGATGATGATTTTACTGCGACACACCGCGAACACGCCTCAATTGTGGGTATACCAAAGCTTTTGCCCGCCGTAGCTGGGTTCCAAATTGAGCACGAAGTTGACACCATTACTAAAGCTATGGAAAACCCCAAACAGCCATTGTTAGCCGTCGTTGGCGGCGCAAAAGTTTCCACCAAAATAGACTTTATTAATAATTTTATGGACAAAGCCCAGGCTATGTTTATTGGCGGGGCTATGGCCAACACATTTTTGGCCGCTAACGGCGTGAGTATCGGCAAAAGTATGTTTGAACAATCCGAAATCCAAACCGCCAAAAACATCCAGCAAACCGCCAAAGCAAAAGACATATCGTTATTTTTGCCGCTGGACGTGGTGGTTACGGACAATATTAAAGCGGCCAGCGGAGTGCGCAGCTGCGATGTCGGCAATGTCGCGCCAAACGAAATTATTGCCGATCTGGGACCGCGCTCGGTAGAGCAGGTGCAATCGGTGCTTGACCAAAAAGGTACGGTGATTTGGAACGGCCCGCTCGGCATTACCGAAAAACAGGTTTTTGCGGCGTCCTCCATAGATTTGGCCAAACGTATTATTGCCAGCGGTGCGGATTCGATTGTTGGCGGCGGCGATACGGCTGCTTTTGTGGACGGACAAAATTTGCACGATAAATTTGGCTTTGTTTCCACTGGCGGCGGCGCCAGTTTGGAGCTAATGAGCGGTAAGAAGCTCCCCGGCATTGAATGCCTCTTAGACAAATAAATCACAGCTACCACACCAGCTATCGGAGTTAGCGGTTTCGCCGTAAAGTGGGATGACAGGTGTGAGAGGTGTGATATGATTTACTTTTCGCATAAGCATAAGTATCATTAAGGGTAAGATGCGCAAAACTCTAATTGTTGGCAACTGGAAAATGAACCTGGACACTGCCCAGGCCAGTTTGCTAGTGCACCGCCTAAACGACAAAATAAAGGTTTACAAAGATATAGAAGTCGTGTTGGCGCCAAGCCTTTTGACATTGCAGCCGCTTTCACAGCAGATAGATAGACGCAAATTCCGGCTGGCGGCCCAAAATGCTTATTTCAAAGACGAGGGTGCATTTACGGGCGAAGTGTCTTTTACGATGTTGCAAGACTTGGTTCACTATGTGATTGTCGGGCATTCGGAAAGACGGCTGTATTTTGACGAAAATCTAGACGTTGTGCGAGATAAAGTTGCCGCGGCTGTGCGCAATGACATATCGCCGATTTTATGCGTTGGCGAAACGCAAACCGAACGCCGAGCCGGCGAGACGCGCCAAGTTTTGCACGACCAAATGATGACCGCGCTTAGCAATTTAACATCTGATGACATAGAAAAAATCGTTGTAGCTTATGAGCCGGTTTGGGCAATCAGTACTTTTGATGGCATTCTGGCAAAACCAGATGAAGTCAAAAAAGACATGGATTTTATACGTTTGCAAATTCGCCACTTGTACGGTGAAAAAGCCGCTAATGCTACGAGGGTGTTATACGGCGGCAGCGTGGACAACCAAATTGCTCTCGGCTATCTTGAAATTGAGGGATGCGACGGCGTGTTAGTTGGCGGCGCTAGTCTAAATTATCATAAATTTGCTGGTATTGTTGAGGCAGCTGACCGACTGCGTAATGAAAAAGGAAAGGCCAAAGATGGCAAGTAAAACAAGTAGTAAACCTGATAAAGTTTTTGACGTAGCTAAACCGGGCAAAACAGCTGCCGGGGCCAGCGGCCGGCCATTGATTGTTGGCCATAGAACGCTGATGCAAGACCCAATGGTAAAAGATTCTGACGATATAGATACACCGCCAACGGCACCCGAAATAGATACCGAGGACAAACCGTCTGGTGGCGCACCGACCTCAACTTTATCGTCTAAGATTATGAAGCCTTCGCCGACAAAAGTTGAACCGGTTAATGCCAAGGAGCCAGAGACTAAAGTTGAAGTTAAAACTGACGGTAAACTGCCCTCCGAAGAGCCAGAATCTGAACCGGCCGCAGAAGACACAGCGCCGGCCAGAGAAGAAGCCAAACCAGCCGAAGAAAATGCTGAAGCTAGCGCATCATCCGATAGCGCGACCGTAAACACAGTAGCCGGCCAAGTGGCCAAGAAACAGCAAGACCAAAAAGAACAGGAAGCAGAAATCGCCAAAACCGCGGAAATTGAGAAATTAATAGATGATAAAAAATACTATGTACCTATTGGCGAGAAGAAACGCAAGCGTTCAATGCGGCATATATTACTTGGCATAGTGTTAGTTTTGGTGCTTGGCTTTTTGTTAGTGAATGTATTAATGGAAGTCGGGATTATTCATATTTATAACATTCAGCCGCCGCTAAAAATAATTAATCGTTAAGGAGAAAGTATGAAAAAATTAAACAAAAATCAATCGGGCTTTTCAATGGATTTTATTATTTTACTAATTTTACTGCTTATTTTGCTGGCCTTGCTCGGCTGGTGGGTATGGAGCCAAAACAAGAAAGATAACAATTCTACTCCGCAATCATCAACTCCAGCTAGTAGTAAATCTGACACAGCCAAAGATACCAAACCAGACACTATCAAATATCTTGAAATAAAAGAATGGGGCCTGAAAATGCCGCTGGGCGATGATATAAGCACAGCTTACTACACTCTGCGCCCAGTGAATGCTAACGACCCAGCCCAGTATGTTGATATTTTTGACGCTGGCTTTGACAAAACAGCTAACAGTAACGGAGTTAAATGCTTGGATAAGGACTTTCCGCTGTTTGTTATCGGTCGTGTTAGCGTGGCCGATTTAGCTAAAGTTGAAGGACCAGATGCCAGTGGCTACAAACTACTAGCCGTCTCCAACGCCTACCAATTTAATGGATCCGAAGCTCACCAAGCCAATCCGGTCTGCGCCAACTTAACTCCTAATGGCGCTAATTATACGGAAGATAAAACCATAATGGACTTGCTTACCGTCAAACAAAAAGCTATCACTGCCGCGTACTCCAAAATCGTCAAACTATAACGGGGTATTACGTGTTTGGCACATTTCGGGCGAAAATCTCCGCTCCTCGCTCCACCGTACGGATATGCACGTCTGCGCTTAAGGTGCTCGTTTTTCATCCCAAACTGCACTCAAACACGTAATACCCAAGAATACTCAACTTAACTCTGTTAAAATAGCATAACAGTGAATGACTTATTTATTGGCTTGAATCCAGAGCAAAAGCGGGCGGTGGAAACTACCGAAGGACCGCTGTTAATTCAAGCTGGGGCAGGGTCGGGTAAGACCAAAACTTTGACCCATCGAATCGCCCATCTGATTGCTACCCAAAAAGCTACGCCCTACAATATTTTAGCTGTTACATTTACCAACAAGGCTGCCAAAGAAATGCGAAGCCGAGTTGCCAAACTGATGGGCGGCCAAGCCGAAAACCGCAACTTTTTACCATTTATGGGCACATTTCACTCCATTTGTGTGCGCCTGCTCCGCCAGGACGGCGAGCACATTGGTGTGCCTAGATCGTTCGTGATTTTTGACGAACAGGACCGCCTGACAGCGGTCAAACAAGCTAGCCGGGAATTAATGATAGATGAAAAAAGCTTCCCGCCGCGTTTGCTGGCAAGCTTAATTAGCGGTGCCAAAAACGAGCTTATATCACCCGGCGAATATTCTAGTAGGGTAAATAGCCCGGCCGAAAGCACGGCCGCCAAAGTTTATCCGGTTTACGGGAAAATATTAAAAAATGCTTCGGCACTGGATTTTGATGATTTGATAGGCAAAACCGTGGAAATGCTGGCGAAAAACGTGGAAATTCGCGACAAGTGGCGGGCTCAATTTAAATATATAATGATTGACGAATACCAAGACACCAACGCTGCCCAGTATAAATTGGTCAAACTTCTAACTGGCAAACACAACAATGTGGCTGTCGTCGGCGACGACTGGCAGTCGATTTACTCGTGGCGGGGGGCAGACTTTAGAAATATTTTGAATTTTGAAAAAGATTATCCAAACTGCGCGGTTATCAAATTAGAACAAAATTACCGCAGTACCAAGCATATTTTGGATGCTGCCCAGGCTATTATTACCAATAATCGCCAACGCTCCGACAAGCAATTATGGACGGCTGCTGGGCATGGTCTGCCGGTTCAATTATTACAGGTAAACAGTGAGCGAGCCGAGGGCGAGGCGATAATTCGGCGAATCCAAACGTCTATTGATATGGGTACCAGGCGCTACAAAGATTTTGCTATTTTATACCGTACCAACGCCCAAAGCCGGGCAATTGAAGAATCTTTCGTGCGCTATGGCATACCGTATCGTATTGTCGGCGGCCTGCGCTTTTATGACCGCAAAGAAATTAAAGACATTATCGCTTATTTACGATTAATTTATCAGCCGGAAGATAAAGTAAGTTTTGGGCGGATTGTAAATGTGCCAACGCGCGGAATCGGCGCCAAATCGCTACAAGTATTTCTGAATTGGGTGACTGTACAAGGTTCAACCTTGTACAGTGGGCTACAAAAAGTAGAGGAATGCGCGGACGTTACGCCAAGAGCCCGCAAAGCCCTGGGTGAGCTGAACGATATATTAGAGAGTATGCGCGAGGTTATGGCCGATGCGCCGGTGCCAGCGCTGGTAGACTCGCTGATTAGGCGAATTGACTATTATCACTATCTTGATGATAAAACAATTCAAGGCGAATCGCGCCAAGAAAACGTCCGCGAACTAATTAGCGTAGCCGAAGAATACCGCGATTTAGGTTTGGCCGGCTTTTTAGAGGAAGTTGCGCTAGTAAGCGATTTGGACGGAGTTAATTTTGACGGCGACAGCGTAACATTGATGACCCTGCACAGCGCCAAAGGTTTGGAGTTTCCGGTGGTTTTTATGGCTGGTATGGAGGAATCGCTTTTCCCGCACTCGCGCGCCCTTTACGACGAATCAGAAATGGAAGAAGAGCGCCGGCTGTGCTACGTTGGCATGACCCGCGCCCGCGAGGAGCTTTATATGATTTACGCCAGTATGCGGATGCTATACGGCGGAGTTCAGCATAATCCGCCTAGTAGATTCCTGTCCGAAATAGATTCTGAATTTTCCATTGCGGAGCCTCTCGCGGTGTCAGATTCTGCGGGCTTTGATAGTCAACCGCAAGAAAAAACTCGGGACAGTGGTGAGATAAGGTACGTGCCTGAACTAAATGAGGGGGACGGAGTACGCCACAAAATCTTTGGCAAGGGCACGGTGCTGGAAATTGATGGCGATAACGCTGTTATTTACTTTAAAGGCAAGGGCAACAAAAAGTTGAACATATCGTTCGCGCCGCTGGAAAAATTATGATGGTTGAAGATTAACGAACAGAACCAAGTATAGGTTTACACAACTATTTCATAGAAGAGAAGTTTGATACACTAGACTTGCTCCTTAAGTGGCTTTGGTACCCGTTATGCTTTTTAAAAAATCGCTTCAAGAGCAATTTATTTATGCGTAGACTAAGAAAACCCCCTAAGAAATATATTGCCAACAAACGCGGGCGGCTTTTGATACTCAAAAACCATCCATTTATTGTCCCGGTATCAACACTCCTGGCACTACTAATTATCACCTTTGTGCTTTATCTAAATCTTGGCTCCCCAACATTAGTACCGACCGATTCGCATATTGCGATTGTTTCCTACGACAAACAGCAACAGACCATACCAACCAAGGCGCCTAATGTTGGCGAACTTTTAAAACGACTAAACATCAAACTCTACGAGGGCGACATTGTGGAGCCGACGGCTGAAACACCGATAGTTGAGGATAATTTTAGGGTAAATGTTTATCGCGCCCGGCCGGTAATAATTGTCGACGGCGGCCATAAGACCTTGGCCTACAGTGCAGCTACTACTCCGCGCAGTATATCCCAGCAAGCTGGCATCACGGTTTATCCGGAAGACAACTTAGTAAAAACTTTGCCAGATAGTTTTTTGCGAAGTAATGCCATCGGCGAAGAAGTTATTATCGAGCGTTCGGTGCCAATCTACCTCAATCTATACGGCGCTTCACTGCCTGTTCGTACTCACGCCAAAACAGTAAAAGCGCTACTTGATGACAAAAAAGTTACTCTGGCAGAAGGCGAGACAGTACAACCCGAACTTAATGCTACGCTTCAACCTAATCAAGCTGTCTTCGTAAATAAAAAAGATATTCGTGTAGAAACAGTTACCGAAGACATTTCGCCGGCAACCCAAACCATTGAGGATAATAGTTTATCTTTTGGCACAACGGTTGTTAGACAGCAAGGAGCTTCTGGCAAACGAATCATTGTTTATCAAATTAATATTGTCAATGGCTCTAAAAATAAGCTCCAAGAAGTTATTATTCAACAACCGGTACCGAAGATAGTTGCCCGCGGGAAATCTATTAATATCGCCGGTGATAAATCCGGGCTTATGGCTTCGGCTGGTATAGCATCGTCCGATTACGCCTACGTAAATTATATTATTAGCCACGAAAATGCTATGTGGTGTCCGACGCGCTGGCAAGGTCAGAATTATTGCCCAGCCTATTTCGAAGAAACCCATTCTATTAATAGTGGATCTGGATACGGACTTTGCCAGTCCACGCCAGCTGGCAAAATGAGCTCCGCCGGCGCTGATTGGCGAACAAACGCCGTTACACAGCTTAAGTGGTGCAGTGGTTATGCCGTTGGCCGTTATGGTAGCTGGGAAGCTGCCTACAACACTTGGCAGGCCCGTGGCTGGTGGTAGGTAACTAAGCACCAAGACTGTTACAATTGAGCTATGATATTTAAACAAATCAAAGACGATTACATTGTTCGCATAGACA
>Ga0209541_10014933_pt1 | contig 11665 bp, 10 predicted proteins | sample RifCSPlowO2_01_FD_184027 | JGI IMG/M metagenome (GOLD analysis project Ga0209541, IMG submission 184027) | Groundwater microbial communities from Rifle, Colorado - Rifle CSP2_plank lowO2_0.1 (SPAdes) (version 2) | ecosystem: Environmental > Aquatic > Deep subsurface > Groundwater | place...
TTTTTAATGGACGTCGGAAATTTAGACAATGGATTCGATAATTATTACAGGTTATTTTTTACAGGCTCTTATACTCTTGAGTAAAATCAGTGTAATTTCCTGATTAAAAATCCCAATCACAGCAGAGCTGCGGGGATTGAGACCCAATTTGAGCAATGAAAATTTCAGAACAATTTCTTTTAAGTTTTTTCTGAGTTTTAGTAATAATATTTTTATATAATCACAATATCTTTCCTTCATGGATAAAAATCTTGAAATAGTCAGAACTGCGTTGTATCATAAAAAAACTAAAACTCTGATATTAGGAGACTTGCATCTAGGATATGAAGAACATCTTTCAAGAAAAGGTATTTTTGTACCAAAATTCCAATTTAATGACATAATTGATTTGCTTGAAGAAATGCTTAAAAAAAAGAAAGTGGAAAATGTTGTTTTTAACGGCGACATAAAACACGAATTTGGCACAATAACTGAAACTGAATGGAGGTATATAATCAAGTTGTTTGACTTTTTTATTAAAAGGGATATTAAAATAATTATTGTTCAGGGAAATCACGACCCAATTATAAAACCAATTGCAGAAAAGAGAGGCATTAGCATATTCAAAGAATATGTTATTGGCAACATTTTGATAATTCATGGCGATTTTATTCCAAAAGACATTGAAAAATATGCTGGTAAAAACAATATCAGTAAAAAGTGCATAAAAACAATAATAATAGGACACGAACATCCTGCAATAAGCTTGAAAGAAAATGAAAGAATTGAAAGATTCAAATGCTTCTTGATAGGCAAATGGAAAGGAATTGATTTGATAATAATGCCGTCTGTTAATCCATTGGTTGAAGGAACAGACATACTTCAGGAGAAAATGCTCAGCCCTTTCTTAAAAGATGTTAAACTTGATGAGTTTGATGTGTACATATGCGGAGAGAAGACTCTTTATTTTGGAAAAATAAGCGATGTTAAAGGGTTGTAAGACAGTATGTAAAAAATTATATGAACAATGCGTATTAAATTAGCAGCTTCGAGATTATATAGTGTATATGTAAATGGTTCAATAATAGTAATAATAGTTAATAATAATAGTAATAGGATGTAAAACAAATACATATTTAAAAAACATAATAACCCCACTTTTATGAAGCTATTAAATGCATTGATTTTGGCGGCTGTATTAAATGTTTCTGCAAAAGATTCAGAAGCTGATGAATTAACTGACGAATTAAATGATGAAACAAATATTGAAAGAAATGAACACAATTTGAATTTATGTTTTTCAATAGGATATTATAATGAAGAGATTTCTATTTTTGAGCCAGGTTCGATATCGTGCAATATGTCAAATATTGATTCATTGCTTGAACTAGGCGCAAGTTATTTCTCTCAGGAAAGAGTTTGGGAGAGACTTTTAGGAGCGTCTTTTTCAGTATATTTTCTGCTAATCGAGTCGACATTAAATCACGAATTAGGACATTATAGTGAGATGTTTGCAAATGGTGTATATGGAACACTTGATTTAAGCCAAATATTTCTGTTGAATGGATCTACGCATTACCCTGAAGGCGCAGATGAGTCACCTGAAATTACAGAAGTTTTAAGAATGTCTGTAGGAGGAAGAGGAATGGCGCAGAATACAAGACACTCCCAGCATATTCTTCAGCAGTCAATACTTGACGATGGATTTAATTTTTTTACATCTCTTAATTATATTATACACCATTTGGATATTACAAATTATGTTTTTAGCGATATCTTAACTGGCAGTTACGGATTAGTATATGGTAATACGTCGGATATTATACATTACAATATGAATCTTGCAATACATACACTGGTTCCTTTTGATATTAATGACACGCGCTGGCCAAGCATTGAATTTAGGAGAGAAAGATATGAAATATATTATAATGAGATTTTAGAAGAAAACAGATTTTACGACAACAATATATTGGGAGCTGCGCTTTTCAATTTATTTGATCCTTATACTTTAATGTCATTTTACAATGTAGGCAATTATATTCTTACTGGAGATAATGAAAGCTCGTTATTAAATCCATTTATCCCTCAATTCAATGGGATTTTGACTTCAGCCGGTCCATGGTATCAACTGATGTGGAACTTTCCATTTTCAGACTCTTTACTTGGAACTTTGCTTTCGACAGAATTAAGCATTGGATTTTCACCTGAATTTTCTTTCGAAGCAGGCGCTGGATTATTAAAAGTTCCAATAAGTGATACAGATATTTATTTAAACATCGGGGGAAGCCTAAGCTTACAGAGGGATGGAGTAGATTTTACAGATGAGCAAGATACAGTCTGGACATATAACACAGGATTTGGATATTCATTTGGAGAGCTTAATATTGATTTAAACACTTCAATTAAATCAGATGGATGGTCATCGGAAATATTTGGATTGAATTCGGAAAATATCTTATTTATTAATATAAACTTTAATTGATTTTTTATTTCTAGATGTAAAATTTACGAGTTAATTAATAAAATTTTTGTCTTTTTTCAGACAGTATTTTTATTTTGCATTACAACTGCAAAAATATGCTAAATATGCTTCTACACATTTTAATTGCGATTGCATTAGGCATCTTTGCAGGGATAATAACCGGATTGACTCCTGGAATTCACATTAATTTAGTTTCATTGCTTGTTATGACGTCAGCGCCATTTTTGCTGAAATATACTTCTTTACTTCCTCTGTGTGTTTTTATTGTTTCAATGTCAGTTACGCATACTTTTTTGGATTTTATTCCAAGTGTTTTTATCGGCGCTCCAAGCAGCGATACTGTTCTAATGATTTTGCCAGGGCATAAGATGCTGTTGGAAGGCAAGTCAAGAAATGCAGTTTACCTTACATTAATTGGAAGTTTTTTTAGCCTTCTGTCTGCGCTATTGCTTATGCCTTTTCTTGTAAAATTTACCAAACTGATGTACACATTAATAAAAGATTATATTGGTATTATTTTATTATTGATTGTTAGTTACATGGTGCTGAAAGATAAAAACAGAAAAACAAACATTCTTGTTTTTTTTATGAGCTCAATTTTGGGATTGATTACATTTGAATTGCCTTTGAATCAGCCATTGTTTCCTTTATTGTCCGGCTTATTTGGATTGTCCATATTATTAAACAGCTTATTTGATGAGATTAATATACCAAAACAGGATAGCGAGATTAAATTAACATTAAATAAATTGGAATCTGCAAAAGCAGTCGCCGCCGCAACTATAGCAGGAATGTTTACTGCATTCTTTCCTGGTTTAGGATCATCGCATGGCGCTGTGCTTGCTTCGCAGTTTTTAAGGAAAATTTCCATAGAAGGATTTATGATATTGGTAGGCGGAATAAATACTGTTAATTTTGTACTTTCTTTAGTCACATGGTACACACTGGAAAAGGCAAGAAATGGCTCAGTAGTGGTAATGAAAGAGATTCTGCCTAATATCACAATTCAGCATCTTTTTCTTTTTGGATTAAGCGCACTGATTGCAGGATGCTTTTCAGTTATTTTAGGGATATGGCTAAGCAAGATTTTTGCTGGATTGATAGAAAAAGTGAATTATACAATGCTTATTTCAGTTGTTTGTATATTTATTATTATTTTAAGCTACGTGTTCTCCGGATGGCTTGGAATGATGGTGCTTTTTACAGGAACATGCATAGGATTTATTCCAATAAAATTAGGAACACCAAAGAATCATCTGATGGGCTGCCTTCTTACGCCGGTTATTATTTATTTTATAATGGGATAGTAAGCTGACAAATGAGCCAAGTTGTATAATAAACTACAAAAAAAATAGAAAATTTCAAGTCTTTGTCCTAGCAAACTCTTTCGAGTTTGCGTCGTCCGACATAATTATGTTGGACGATGTGAGCTCTGTAAGAGCGAACGAGGACTAAGTCTTGAATTTTTGAATAGTTTAAGTACATTTGATATCGCTAAACTACTTTTTGAGCGCATCTAATAATAAGAAACAAATATAAATACTGCAGGATTTCCACATCTATGAATATAAGCTCAACAAATAAATCCACATTGGTTTCTTTATTGTTATCTTGCGGTATTCTTTCATGCGGCTCTCCTGATGTAAGGCAGGATGAAGAACATGGAACAGAGAGTGGAACAAATGGTGAAGATAGTGAAAGGAACGCAGATGATATTTCAGCAGAAGCTGATGAGTGGCAATATGATATAGTAATACCTCAAATCAGAGGGGTTAATGTTCATCCTGCATATTTTCATGATTCTCCATATACTGTATTTTTTGTTCCGCAGATACATTTTCATCCTTTTGGTTCCACAAGCAGAGAATTAGTGGAAATTACACAATTAGATATATTAAGCCTTTTGGAGGATATTGAAGCGGATTATGGAATAAATCATTTCGGTGAAGAAGGAAATGAATTTTCTGACTACAAATCATGTTTCGATTTTTTCAGAGGGGTATTTATTCATGCAGCAGATATGTCTGATCGCGAAATAACAAATTTTCTTTATTTTTTAATGCAAGATGCTCCCCAATTGTTTAATAGAACAATTGGACAATTTACTGCTTCAGGAATGTACCAATGCCTTTCCCCAGAGGAAAATTTTTTTGGATTAGAAAATGACGATTTTGATATTGTTTCAGAAACGCATCTAAATCTTGTCATGGATCATTTAGGATTACGGGCTGAAATGCGAGATGCTTTTATTGAATATATGCAGTGTGTCATTGATGATCTTGATGATCTGCAAGATGGCAGTTATCCAGAATGCGCAGAAGAACGCGAACGTTACAGCGCAGTGAAGTCAAACTATACTGCAAGCATGAATATAAATAATGATTTTTTCTATAATCTTATTATCGATCAGAGAAATATTAGTTGGGCTGAGAACATAGCATCTTACATGCAAAGAGAAGATGCGCACACAGTTGTTGTCGTAGGAGGATCTATGCATAGATGGCTATGTGATTATATAGAAGAGCATACTGTCAATGGGATGCATATGTCATGCATCTCCTTAATAGTAAGTTCCATAGCGCAAGAGTACTGGAATCTTGATTTGTCTGACTTGTCTAATGTTTTCTAATAGTACTATTTTATGTAAAGTGTAAACTATGCAAAGTGTAAAAATATTAAATTTCCTCAAATAATCTCTCAATATCTTTCAAATTCAGAGATATTGCGTTTATTTCTTTTATCCTTGCTAATGCTCTCTCTGTGAATCCGTTTTTTGAAATAAATAAGAATTTATATTCTCCTGTGAAACTAATAAATTTGGATTTTCTCATAAGGTCATCAACAACACTTATATCAACAGGATTATTAGTCCATTTAACCTCACATACTAATATTCTTCTAGTTTTGTGATTATATCCGACAATATCTATCTCTTCTCCAGTTCTGTTCCACCAGCTGCCAATATTCTCAAAATCAATAATATAACCGTTCAATTTTTTGTTTATGTATGCAATAAGCAATTCTTTACATATTCCTTCAAATACTCGCCCAACATAAGCGTTAATATTTTCTTTTATATTATCATCAACGATTTTAATGTTGCCTAGATTCATAGCAGTTTGGTTTGGAAATATGAATTTGTACCAAAAGTTAAAGAAATTATCTTTTAAACCATACCTGCCCAGCCGTTCTTTGCCTAGTACTGGGTCTTTTCTTCCAAGCAACTCAAGCAGTTCATCAAGTTTTTTGATATATGCGGGAAGAGTATTTGTGTCTATACCTGTAAAATCCCCTATCTCTTTGACATTTTCTTTGCCTGCAGAAGCTGCCTGAAGAATGGAGTTATATTTGGCGTGTATTCTTACATTCTCATATTCTAACAGGTTTTTCGGTTCTTCAAATAATTCAGCGCCCTTTTTTAATAAAAGCTCAAATATTTTTTTGTGTATATTTCCATCTACTTTTTTGACTTTTTCAAGATAGTATGGTGTTCCACCAAATACTGCGTAAGTGATTATTCTTTCTTCTTCACTTAATTCTTTAAACATTAATCTAAAATCACCATATTTGAAAGGAGATATTTTTATTCTTGTTGCTCTCCCATATAATGCTCCAGCCTTACTATTAATTATCTTTTGTATCATTCCGATTGATGAACCAACCAATATAAGCATGATTTTCTTATTCTTTAATTTTTGATCCCAATGATTTTGTAACTGTGTTATGAATTGAGGAGAAACTTCTAGGAATCTTTGAAATTCATCAATCACTAAAACAAAACTGTTTTCTGATTTTAATGCAATGAAATCTAAAAAATCATTGAAATCTGCATATTTTCTTGTTTCACCAAGCTGTTCCTGCACTGATTTTGAAATAGAATCTAATACTCCCTGTTTTTCAATTAAATCCACGTAAAAGTACATTTTGTTTTTAGGAATTGAATTGATGAATTGTCTTATGAGTTCGGTTTTACCTACTCTTCGTCTGCCATATATAACGAACATTTTGCCAGACTGCAAACTAGCAAATTCTTCTTTTAGCAATTTGATTTCCTGTTTCCTATCGTAAAATGTTCGGTTTTCCATTTACATTAATATGATAATGTTATAACATTAACAAACTAATGTAGTATATAAATCTTTCGAATTAAAAAATATTATTGCTACTATTTAGTAGCAAAACATTTATAAATAGATTAGTAATCCACTTTATTATGAAGCAATTAGAAGAAGAAATACAAGTAAGAGATTATACCCTCACACATGAAATTGGCAGGGGAGGTATGGGGATCGCTTATCAAGGCAGAAACTCTTATGGAGAACCTGTATGCGTAAAAGCATCTAGCCTGGAACTCATTGGCAGGTGGAAATCAGAAGAATTATTTAAGAGAGAAGCCTGTGTTTTAGAGCAGCTTAGCGAACCTGGGCATCAAGGAGTTCCAAAATTCATTGATCATTTTACTGAAGACGGCACTGATTATTGTGTTATGGAATATATCGAAGGGCATAACTTGCAGAAACACGTAGAAAAAGGAAAAACGCTTACTCCGCAGAAAGCAATGAATGTAGCTGCTCAAGCATTAGAAATATTAAGATATATCCATTCCAAGAATATTGTCCACAGAGATATAAAGCCTTCAAATTTTATCCTCGGAGATGACGGAATATTAAGACTCATTGATTTTTCTACAGTTGGAGGAAGATTAGTTTACCCTGCAGGCGGCTCAACAATTGTCGAGAACTACAGCGGCTACATGCCTCCTGATGTTCTGCGTGGAATAAGTGATGCCAAAAGCGATATTTATTCTTTAGGCGCAACGCTGTTTTATCTTCTCACAGGACGCATGCCAATAGAATCATTATCTTCAAAAGGAAGGATTGATGTCGACAAATATGTTAAAGCGCCACGTAAGTTAAGGAAATTATTGAAAGGGATGATTGAACCGAACTTAGAGAAACGATTGTCTCCAGAAGATGTTGCTAAAAGATTGCGTAATATTGAAAATAAAGAAATTGGGAAAAAACCTGAAGAAGATTCTTTAGAATTAATTACCGATGGAGTTCCTTCTTATTGGTCAATGCTTTCTCAGGAATTATTACCCATCGGAAGTTATCTCGCAAGAGGCATAAGAAATGTTGGTCAATTTATTGGATATTCTCTTGCTATTTTTGGAGTATTACATGCTACCCCTTCTATTGAGAGGTTGACACGTGAGAAGATGAAAACGTTAGACAATGAGATAGAGAATAATAATTTAATAGCATGGGGATTTGCAGTAGGATTAGTTGGCTTGATTTTAAGCTATAGCGTTGCTATCACATCTGGAAATCCAGAATTGCTTTTAATTCCAGCATCTACCAATCTTATGTCAGGAATATACGAAAAAGCCAAAAGTGTCGCTGAGAAAAGAAAAAGGCTCATTGAAGAAAAGAATAAACAAGATAAGGAGAATGGTGAACCGGTAAAAATTCCTTCGGTTTTTATCGATGAAAAATATCCTGCAAAAAGTTAACCACTTGAAGAAAAAAGAATATTATCAAAATTTTACTAACGATTGGCTATTATTGGTTTTAAATTTATTGACATAATGTTTATAAATAGAGCTTATTCTTGGTGAATTTAACATGAAAGAAGATCATTTGATTATGTACGAGAAGGACGAACAAGGTAAGGAGATGGCAATAAGGGTTCGCCTTCCAAGGGGGAGAGAAATATTAGGGATATTAGACCAAAGGTTAGGCGGTTCAAGATCCAGAGTCAAATGCATGGATGGTAAAACAAGGATATGCAGGATTCCAGGAAGATTAAAGCGCAAATTGTGGGTAAGGGAAGGAGATGTTTTGATAATAGAACCATGGGAACTTTCTGGAGACAAAAAAGGAGACGTAGTCTATAAATACCAAAAGAATCAAGCGAATTTCTTGCGCCAGAAAGGGCATTTAAACACATTAGATGAGTTTGAAGGATTTTAAGATTCATAAAAGAAAAAGTTAAGAATTCTTAGTTTAGAGTACCAAAGGGTAGTAACAAGATAGAAAACTTTATAAATAAGCGCAGTAAATAAAAAGATATGCCTAGCCAAGAAATTGCTTATGGAACACATGAAGGTAACTTGGATACTTTACAAGGTTCTTTGTCATGCCCTTGGGCTATTGAACCGGCTAGGAGCTCAGAAATAGAGCTTATCCCAAATTTAAATCTGATTAAAAAGATTAAATTGGGACGAACGCTTGATAAATTGATTTACGAAGCATTTGCAACTATTTTTATGTCAGAAATTCTTAAGCAATACAGCGATATTTTAAGACCAAATGATTTTACATTGTATTCTCCTGAAGCAGTAGGGTTTACTTATTCCAGTGCTGACGGAGAAAGCTATACTGATTGGACGTCTGCTCTATATCAGTTTTTTTGTCCAGGAGTACCATTAAATAAAATTGAGAATAAAAAAGAAAAAAAATTTGATATTGATGGCTGGAAGTGGAAAGTCCGTATTGGAAGCAGAATTGCATATTTAGCGGGTGTTCTATCTGAAATATTTGTTAATGAAGGGATTTCACATGGAGATCCGCAATTAAGACATATATTCATGATTCCAGAACATGCGGAGTTAAGATATCTTGATGATAAAGGTAGTCAGATTAAGGTTATGTCTAGAAACGGACTTGGAGTAATTGATTTAGAACACTGTACATTAACTGGCCCTTACAGCTCAGAATGTTTAAAAGATCGTGAGATACTCATGGAAAAGCTCTTCGAATGGTTTAATTATAAAAGCGCACAAGGATTTTTTGAAAATGGAAGAAAAGTTGTGAAAAGTAGAATTGGAGAGTATAAAGCAAGTGATTTAGCATATCATATGGCAATGAGAAAGTTTGCAGAAAGGTTTGATGATATTGTAGAACGGATAGACATGGAAAACAGAGCAGTCTATCATAAATAAAATATCAATTAAATGAATATAAATTTTGATTAAATTCTAATCAGTTATTAATTTTGCGTGTATAACAATCATATTAAATATTAATTGCAAAACACCAAACTTTTTAAGTCAGCCTTTTTTCTTTGTTTAATATGCATGAACCTGAAATTATGCCAAATGCAGGGCAGATAGAATTTAAAGATGCGTTTATAGAAAGATACAACAAATTAACTGACTTTGAGCTCTTCAAGAAATATTCGCTGTCTTTTCTAAGAAGGTCTATCCGAGTAAACACGCTTAAAAAACCAATTAAAGAAGTCGCAGACAGCATCAAGGAAAAAGGATGGAAATTAACTCAGGTGCCATGGTGCGAAGAGGGATTCTGGATAGAAAGCGAGAGAAGAGATGTTGGGAATTTAGAAGAGCACATGCTAGGTTATATCTATATTCAGGAAGCTGCAAGCATGATCCCTCCAATAGTTTTAGAGCCAAAAGAAAATGAGATAATTTTAGATTCATGCGCAGCTCCAGGAAGCAAGACTACACAGATTGCGCAATATATGAAAAACACCGGACTGCTTATTGCAAATGACTTCAAAACAGAGAGAATAAAATCATTGGGCTTAAACACCCAGAGGATGGGATTGACTAATGTCGTGATAACTTTGATGAAAGGCGAATGGTTCAAAGGTATGCAGTTTGACAGGATATTAGTAGATGCCCCATGCACAGGCACAGGAACTATACGAAAATCTCTAAAGACGCTTAGGATGTGGAATCCTAATATGGTGAGCAGATTATCTGCTGTACAGAAAAAACTGATAACAAATGCATTTAACAATCTTAAGAGCGGCGGGATTATGGTATATTCCACATGCACATTAGAGCCTGAGGAAGATGAGGAAGTTGTGGATTATCTTCTGCAAAACAATAAAGAAGCTGTATTGGAAGATATCGATTTAAATATAAAAAGAAGCAAACCTGTATTGGAATTTGATGGAAAGAAATATGATGCATCAATTAAAAAATGCTTAAGGATATGGCCGCAGGATAATGATACAGAAGGATTTTTTGTAGCAAAGATAAGGAAAAAGTGATTGATATCTTAGTAATAGTATGATGATAGTATGAATACAAGTATATTTAATATCAAGAATTACCTAGAAAAGTGTGGAATAAAATTTAAAGTATTTACACATCCGCCGGTTTATACATGCGAAGAAGCTAAAAAATATACCAGTAACATAAGAGGGGTGCATTCTAAGAATCTTTTTCTTAAGAACAAGAAGTCAAAGAAGTTTTATCTTGTAATTATTCCTGAAAATAAAAAAGTAAATATGGATGATTTGGGAAAAGTGGTCAATGACAAACTGAAATTTGCAAGCGAGGATGATTTAAGGGCTATGCTTGGACTTTCGTCAGGAGCAGTCTCGCCTTTTGGACTGATAAATGACAATGAGCATAAAGTTGAAGTATTGATTGATAAAATTGTCTGGGAATCTGAATATGTGAGTTTTCATCCGAACATAAACACAGAAACACTGGAAATAACTAAAGATGATTTCCATAAGTATGTTAAATCAACAGGGAATAAATATGTTATAATTTGATTTATTAATATACTCGTCCCATATTATTAGAATTCTGTTGTTTAAAAAATATTATTATATTATTTTTTATAATTATTTTGTTATTTCTGTTCATTGTAGAATTTTTTGATCATGGACAGACTGCTCACTTCGTCAATTGATTTATCATCCCTGAATCTTATTACCCGAGGAAAACGCAAGGCATATCCGCTGCTGTAGCTTGGAGATTTCTGTATCTCTTCATATGCAACTTCTATTATGACTTTTGGCTTTACAGCAACAGTTTTTCCTGATTCTTTTATGATAAGAGGCTTAAGCCTCTCTGTAAACTCTTTATATGTAAGCTCCTCTCCTTCTTCCTCTTTTTCCTTTACTCCTGTAGAAACTTTTCCAACAACAGAGAAATTATCCCCATCTTTGCACCCCAATGTGAAAGATGAGAGCCATCCTTTCCTTTTTCCTTCCCCCCATTCTGCCTCTAGGATTACAAGATCTAGCGTCTCCATTATAGGCTTTATCTTAACGCCAAAACCGACTCTGCTTCCTGGCTTGTATATCGCTGAGAGATTTTTCATCATTATCCCTTCATTTCCTGATTTAAGGGATTTCTGATAAAACTCCTCTGCTTTTTTATTGTCGTCTGTGACAAGAATTTCAGAAGGTGTTATATGAGGATTTTTATTTATGTTA
>Ga0209541_10014935_pt1 | contig 11664 bp, 17 predicted proteins | sample RifCSPlowO2_01_FD_184027 | JGI IMG/M metagenome (GOLD analysis project Ga0209541, IMG submission 184027) | Groundwater microbial communities from Rifle, Colorado - Rifle CSP2_plank lowO2_0.1 (SPAdes) (version 2) | ecosystem: Environmental > Aquatic > Deep subsurface > Groundwater | place...
TGACGAATCGCTGTATTACGAAGCAGTTAGGGTGATAGATGATTATTGCAGAACAGGCGGCAGAAATGTTGGCAATGGAACCAATTTTATTTTTCATTAAAAAATATCTATTTCAAAATGATTCCCACAAAAATGTTTTTTACAAAAGGCGTTGGCGTGAATAAGGACAAGCTCGCCTCATTTGAAGCCGCGTTAAGGAGCGCAGGGATAGAAAAATTTAATCTTGTTTATGTCTCAAGCATTTTGCCCCCTAATTGCAAAATAATTACAAAAGAAGAAGGGCTGCTTGATTTAAAGCCCGGGCAGATTATTTATTGCGTCATGGCAAGGAGCGAGACTGAAGAGCCAAACAGGCTGACAGCGGCATCTGTAGGGGTTGCGATTCCAAGCGACCCAAATATCTACGGCTATTTGTCAGAGCACCATTCATATGGCGAGACAGCGAAAAAAGCCGGCGAGTATGCTGAAGACTTGGCTGCAACAATGCTCGCAACCACTTTGGGAATAGAGTTTGATTCTGACCAGGCATGGGAGGAAAGAGAAGAGCTTTACAAGGCATCCGGCCACATATTCAAGACAAAGGAAATAACGCAGTCTGCAGAGGGGCATAAAGACGGCTTGTGGACAACAGTTATTGCCTGCGCTGTGCTGATTGAATGATTATTCAACTTTTATATTGTCTTCCTTGATGGTCTGCAGGACAATCTTAGTTTCTGTTCTTTCAACAAACTCATAAGTCTGTATTTTCTTGAGAAAAGCATCCATCTGCCTTCTTGTCTTGAACCTTGCAAGTATAACTGCGTCAAATGCCCCGGTCACATCATAAATCCCGAATACATTGGGGTGCACTGCAATTTTCTTCTCAACATCAAGAAGCCTTCCTTTGGATATCCTCATTTCAATTATGACTTCAACATCATATCCTATTTTTTCATAATCTATCCTAGTTGAATAGTTTTTTACAATCTTGTTTTTTTCCAGATTGTTAAGGTGGTGCATAACCGTAGCCACAGATACTCCCACTTTCTTCCCTATCTGCCTCAGCGACTGCCTTGAATCGTCAATAATGGCGTTCAATATTTTCCTGTCAATTTCATTCAGTTCCATTTGTTTAGTTATGCGTTTTTTAAAACAGGAAAATTAAACATATATTTAAAATTATTGATTTTTTATATGGTTTTGTTTAATAAAATAAAGAATAAATATATAAATATTAACAAGACTACCTTAATCCTAATTCTTTCGATAAAGCAATAGGAAAGTTAAACAATAAAAAATAACGGGGTGTATAAAATATGAGCACAACTGAAATCTTGGAATTGATTAAGAAAGAGCCTTCAAGAAGCTTTAAGGCAGAGTTCATTGAGAATCTCAAAAGAGAGCTGGAAAGGGTGAAATTTGTAGACTTGAAATTTACCGACATGCCGGGATTGTGGCAGCACTTCACTGTTCCAATAACCGAGCTTAACGAGAACTCCATAAGCAATGGTTTTGGATTTGACGGAAGCTCGATAAGGGGGTTTAAGGACATAAATGAAAGCGACATGCTCCTGATGCCTGACTTGAAGACTGGGTTTACAGACCCATTTTCTGACTCGACAGTCAGCATAATCGGAAGTGTTAAGGATCCGGAAACAGGGGAGATTTATTCGAGAGATCCAAGGCATATTGCGCTTAAGGCAGAAGCCTACTTGAAAGAAACAGGGATAGCGGACACTGCTCATTATGGGCCAGAGCTCGAATTCTTTATATTTGACAGCATAAGGTATGACCAAAAAGAAAATTTTGGGTACTACTACATTGATTCAGCTGAAGGGAGCTGGAACACAGGAGCTGAGAGCAATGGAAGCCCAAACCTTGGCTATAAGCCCAGATACAAGGAAGGATATTTTCCGGTTGCTCCTACTGATACCTTGCAGAACATAAGAAATGAGATTGTAGAAACCCTTATTAAATCCGGAGTTGGAGTTGAATGCCATCATCATGAGGTTGCCACAGCCGGACAATGTGAAATTGATATGGGATATGCGCCTCTTGCGAGGATGGCTGATCAAGTGATGATGTACAAATACATAGTAAAAAATGTGGCGCGAAAGCACGGGAAGACTGCAACATTCATGCCGAAGCCGTTATTCAATGACAATGGAAGCGGAATGCACACCCATGTCAGTTTCTGGAAAGGCGGAAAAAATCTATTCTATGATAAGGAAGGGTACGCATTGATAAGCGATACTGCAAGGCACTATATCGGCGGGTTGCTTGAGCATGCCCCAGCACTGTGCGGCATAATTGCGCCCACTACAAATTCTTACAAGAGGCTTGTTCCGGGATTTGAAGCGCCAGTTAATTTGGCTTATTCAAAAAGAAATAGGAGCGCTGCAATAAGAATCCCGACTTACTCTAAAAGTGATAAATCAGTTCGGGTTGAATTTCGGACTCCGGACCCAAGCGCGAATGTTTATCTTTGTTTTGCGGCAATCGCAATGGCAGGCATTGACGGCATAAAGAGAAAATTGGATCCGGGAGAGCCGACAGATGCGGATATATACCACATGAGCAAGGATCAGCTGGCAAAGATAAAGAGTGTACCGGGCTCCCTCGCAGAGTCATTGAATGCTCTTGAAAATGACCACAAATTTTTGCTTGAAGGCGGTGTTTTTACGCAGGATTTGATTGATACGTGGATTGATTACAAACGAACAAAAGAAATTGACCCTGTCAGGTTAAGGCCGCATCCGTGGGAATACCATTTGTATTTTGATGTTTGAATTTTAGTAGAATTCCAATTTGTATGTTTCGTATTTTAGACCACATCCCATCGCAAATTCATGCAGGGCCAGCATAGGCCTTATGGGTCCCGATGCTATGCCAACTAATCTATCCCCAATATTTCGGTTTTCCCACAATTTAAATTCATGGTCTAGAACGTCTAAAGTCCGGGATTCCCTTTCAAGAGTTGACTGAATGGACTTAAGTTTGGTTCCATCATAGGAACGTGCTGTGAATTCCAATGTTGCATTGTTTACAATTTTATGATTTCCATCCCTAACGCCCGGCAAATGTAGCCTTTCGAAGGGAATTCCATTTAGTTGTACCAACATTTCTATAGTAGGTATGATTTCTGGTCTACCATACCAATGCCTTCCTCCAGTTTTATGGCTGCTTTTTTGCTGGTATAAAAACTCTACTTCATCAGTTCTACGATCTATATCTCCAGCTAATATAGTTCTTCTCCCATAAGCCTGATCTCTTGCCTTAGTATTATCAAATAGGTACTGCAAAAAATGAAAGGTTTCTTGCTGAGTCATACTTATAGAATTATTTGTTTATGTCAAAAACCACCCTTCATAGAAGGGTGGCATGCTGCTTATCGCAATCGTGATAGGTGGTTTTTGAGCACAGTCGGAATTCCACGATTATATTTGTGGTTGAGTTTACGAAACCACCTAGCATAGCTAAGGTGGAATTCCGATGTTTAAAAATATTAGCATTTAAAAGTAGATACAATTTTGACAATATATTTTTAAAATGGAGAATTAAACTATGTTTTATGAAACTCGTTATGTGCGCCGGAACTTTTGACATTATCCACCCAGGTCATTTATACCTTCTTTCTGAAGCAAAGAAATACGGAAACAAGCTTGTTGTTGTTGTCGCAAGAGATGAAACATCGGAAAAGATTAAAGGTAGAAAGCCAAAAAACAATGAGAAGCAGAGGCTTGAGCAGATAAGAAGCCTTGAAATAGTCAACGAAGCTGTTCTCGGCAAGTCTGGAAATATTTTTGATATACTTGAAGAAATAAAGCCAGATGTGATCTGCCTTGGCTACGACCAGAAAGTCCAGAAGGAAGAGCTTGAAAATGAATTGAAAAAAAGAGGAATAAAAGCCGATGTAATAAGAATCGGATCTTACATGCCTCAGTTATACAAAAGCTCAAAGATTGGGAAATAAATTTTTGCCGATTTCCATATTGCATAACTAAACAAAATTTTTATATTAAGCTATAATCTTCCATATGATATGAAAGAAATACTCTTGATGATTTTATCCTTTATAGGATTTGCAGTTTCTGCCTATATCTTCTACTCAAAGAAATTTGACAAGCCCTTGTTCTGCCCGAGGGGGCATGACTGCGATGCGGTCGTCAAGAGCAAGTATGGAAAAACATTTGGAGTTGAGAACACAATTCCCGGTATAGGGTTCTATGTTGTCGTATTTATTTACGGGCTCATGCAGCTTCTGAACCAAAATGTTTTTAAAGGAATATTCATTTACTATTCAATAGTAGCTATAAGTGTTGCTTCGGTATTGTTTTCGCTTTACCTAGCTTATGTGCAGAAGTTCATATTAAAGCAATGGTGCATATACTGCATCGTTTCGACGATAGCATCAATATTGATTTTGATTGTGTTGGTGGTTTAATGGCAAATGTATACCAGTTCAGGCAATGGTCTTTGGCTTTGCTTAGAGTCATTGTTGGAGTCATCTTTGCTTATCATGGATATCTGAAGCTGTTTGTCCCTGGCGGATTCAAGGGAACAATAGCATTTTTTGGCGCAATCGGAATTCCCATGCCGGTTTACTCAGCTCTTTTGGTTTCTGTTGTCGAGTTTGCAGGCGGATTATTTTTGATATTGGGTTTTTTAGCAAAGTGGGCTTCAGTCTTGCTCATAATCAACATGGCTGTTGCTTTGTTTAAAGTGCACTTAAAAAATGGGTTCTTGATAGCAAACAGCGGATTTGAGTTTGTTGGATTGCTTATTTTTTCATCTTTGGTCATATTATTGAACGGGTCGGGAAACTTGTCGCTTGACAGGATTATTTTCGGAGCCGAAGAAGAGCCTAAAGAAGCAAGTGAGGCAAAAAGCTCCAGAAAGTCAAGGATATCTGTTAAAAATGTAAGCGGAAGCGGAGTTGTCGCAAGAACCGGAATTAGTAAGGAGCCGGGATATCTTTATTTCCTTGACAAAAAAGGCCATGTTGCAAGGGTAAGGATGGCAAGAAGAGGAAAAAGGACAACCAAGAAACAGGAAGTTTTGCTTAAGCTCTGGGTAGAAAGGAAGCAAGGGTACTTGTACTACATTGACGGCAATGGGGATGTCGCGCAGTCAAGAATGGCAAGAGGTTAAAATGGCGCAAAACAAGAACGTGTGGCAGGATTTAGGCCAAAGAGACATGACTTTGCTGTATAATTTAAGATTCTGGTCATTGACATTATTAAGGCTGTTTTTGGGATTTACATTCGCTTATCATGGATTTTTGAGGCTGTTCATCCAGGAGAATATAAATGGCGCTTTCATCTACTTTACCCAGATTGGCATGCCATACCCGATTGTTTCCATCTATATTGTAGGTATAGCAGAATTAGTTGGAGGGCTCCTATTGCTTTTAGGGCTCTTCACAAGATGGTCTTCAACTATTTTAGCAGTTTTAGTTGCATATCTGCTTTTGAAAGTTCACCTAAAATTCGGGTTTTTGGTTTCAAACAACGGCTATGAGTTTGCTCTTCTTTTAGTTGCTGCATTGGTTGTTGTTCTGGTCAATGGATCTGGCCACCTTTCCTTGGGAAGAAGTTTAAATAAAAACTGGCAGTGAAAATGAGCGACATAGGCGTTGTAGCAAATTCTGGATTGAATCCCTTAAGCTCAGAAAGCTGGACACAACGCAGTGAAGATGTTTATTCTATTTTGGCTGGCTCTTACGTTGTCAGCGTTCATAAGCCCAGGGAACGTATGAAGTTTGTTATTGATGTAAATCCTAGTGGTAATCGGACTTTGACTAAATTCGATGTTGACGCCTCGCTTCTGGTAAAAAGGCTTGAACCTACCCCTGCATTCCTGCCAAGACAGCCAGAACCAGATTATCGACCTGTTTTAGATGCGCAGTTTCAGGATGGAAGATTCTTGTTTGTCACTGATTATCGCCCTCCCTATTCCGGACAACGAATTACAAATATCGCTGACCTTAGGAATTATTTCACAGTTGAGATTGAGCCACATTCATTAGGCATATTTCATAGGCTGGGATTACCGGAAAGCTATAGGAATGCCGTATCTGGTATGCTACACTAGCTAATTTAGAATAATGTCTGTTTTTGTTTTTTCCTGAAGCCTGAATCTGTTTATCACAACATGCCCGCAATAATTGTCATCAAATATCAAAGACATGTCCTCGACAACCATCCTTTTTGTGAACAATGGGCAGTCAGTGACCAATGTGTCAGCATAGCCCCCTTCAAACCCAATATGGAAGCCGTATTTTACAGAATCTTTCCTTAATTGCGCAAAATTATCCTTTGTTATTTTCTTGCCGAGCCAGTCTTTCAATCCGTCAGAAGCAATTTGTGTAATCATAATTTCATAGCCATTTTCAAGCATCTGCTCCATAACTAAATCATGTTCCTCGCCGGCGTGAGCGGCAAATACTTCTATATTCAAAGGCTTTAAAGCGTCCTGTATGCTTTTAAGCTGCGTTTCCTGCAAACCTGTTCCCCCTAATGCAACAGCATCCACTTTTAGCTTATTTTGGTTCTTTTCAACAACCTCTCTTACAATTTCTGCCTCTTCTACAGGATCAGCTACCATGCATTTAACATAAAAATGGGGAATGCCAAGCATCTTTGCCAAGTCTTTTGTATGCTCTACTGTTGCAAAATGAAACAGGAAGCAGTCTTTTCTTGTCGGCTTGACAGAAACTAAATACTTTATGTTCCATCCCTTGTCCCTTGCAGTTTGTATTGCAAAAGTCGAGTCTTTTCCGCCTGAATAGAGGATTGCTGCGTCCATAGCTCCAGTATAGCCAAATAGTTTATAAAACTTTCCTTAAGTCCATTTCCAATTTTTTAGGATTTTTGTACTGAAAAGCCATTATCCCCAACAATCTCGCAGCATAAACGAATTCAGGAATATCATCGAAATAAGCGCAATTCCACGGCATTGCACCCGCTTTCTTGACAGCTTTCAAAAATATAAATGGGTTTGGCTTCCTCATTCGGGCTTTATAGGAAATCACATATTCATCAAACATGTCGAGAACCCTAAACTTTTTTCTTATGAATTCATATTGGAGCACATTTGTATTTGAAAGCAGGACTAATTTGACCTTTCCTTTGAGAGATTTTATTACTCTTTCAACTTCCTTGTTTCTGCTGAATATATCACAATAATTTTGCACAAATTCATTATAGCTGATTTTTAATCCCAAATCTTCAGCAAATTTATCATAAAATTGTCTTGGCGTTACTTCGCCCCTTTCAAATGCCTTTCTAGTTGCTGAGTTTTTATAGTAATTTTTCACTTCAGAAAATGGCTTTTTCCCTGTTTCAGCCCATTTCCTGAAATGCGGAGTTTCATCAAACTTGACAGTTACATTCCCCAAATCGAATATTGCTGCTTTTATCATTACGATTGTCGAATATCATTCATTTAAAAAGATTTTTAAATAATATTGGACTTGCAATGCCAAAATGGATAATGCCGGTGAGATTTACAGAAAAATAATAAGCGGAATCAGGGATTATTTTAACAGGCATAAAATCAAGAAAGCAGTCATAGGCCTGAGCGGAGGCATAGATTCTTCTCTAAGCGCAAAGCTGGTTGCGGATGCCATAGGCAAGGAGAATATCCATGGCATAATAATGCCTGTCAAGGGAATTAGCTCTGAAGAAAATGTAAAGGACTCTGTGGAATTATGCGGGCTTATTGGAATCAGCCACTCAATCATTTACATTAACGATTTCATAAAGGATTTTGAGAAATTGGGATGGCAGAGCAAAATAGCCAAAATGAACACTGCATCTAGAATAAGAGCTGTGATTCTTTACCATTATGCCAACACCCATAATGCGTTGGTCATAGGAACATCAAACAAGACCGAGATAATGCTCGGCTATTTCACAAAATATGGTGACGGCGCAGTTGATATTGAAGCCATTGGAAGCATGTTCAAGACAGATGAATTGGAGCTTGCCCGCTACTTGAAAATCCCTGAAAAGATAATCAAGAAAACCCCGACTGCAGAGCTTTACCACGGCCAGACTGATGAAGAGGAATTAGGGGCAACTTACAAGGAGATTGATGAAATCCTTATGAGAATAGAGAAAAAACAGGAATTGCCAAAGAATGAGCTAGCAGATAAGATTCTGAAAAGAATTAAGGCTAATGAACATAAGAGAAATGTTCCCTTTCTTGTCAAATTGTAATATTATATATTAAAAATGTCGGAAATTTTCTTTAGTTATGGTTAATGACTTGGAAGCAATGTGCCCAATAATCGTACAAAATTTCCGAGCATGCTCAAAAATAGTAACAATTTATATGAATAATTACGATTTTTGACATATTCTGATTGGAATAAATTTGGCAGAAGAGTATTTATATCATAATTCAATAAATTGGTCTCGTGGTAGAATTAGAAGAAAGGGCCAGAATGTTCGGCGGTCTTGAAAGAAAAAGAAACTTTAGAAGATACATTTCTGAATTGCCCGCTGAAGTTGACATTTTAAGTGAAATACTTGCTAGACTAGAATCGCAAGATAGAGTTTATTTTTTTGACTTAGGATGTGGTGATGGTAATGCTGGTGAGGGTAAGGATGGCGTATTTGAAGTTGTTAGAGAGAGATTGATCGTTTCTGGTCGGGACGATTCATTAGTTGACAAACTAAACTACATAGGGGTAGACTTATTGCCAAATAGTAATCCACAAACACGTCGGCAGCAATTTATAAATTATGACATTGAAGACATACATCGCATTATTGAGGAATTACCTAAGATTGATGTTGGCCTATCTTTTCAGAGTTTTCCGTATTTTGAGAGAAAAATGGAGATATTAGAAGTTCTAGCCAGACATTTAAATAGAGAAGGAGTCCTTATTGTACACCCGTTTTATGAAGATCTTACTATGGTTCATACAAGAACTACCCCCCCCTTGATTCCAAGTAATAAGATTTATAATGATTGTTTCGATGCTGATTTGAGAAATAACAGCTTAGTTGTTCGGGGTTTTAGGGTTCCAGTTTCTGAAAGAGTAAAGTTCAGGGGCAGTGAAGTCTACCATACTTGTCCAAATATCAAAGGTACGCGTTATGCACAGATGATTTCAAGATATGATGCTATACCTCCACCACAGGTTAACATCGCTGCTTAAATCATAACATAACTTTATAAACCTCTTTCTTTCTATTTGTATTATGTCACGCGCCCTTTTCATAGGCAGGTTCCAGCCATTCCACAACGGACATTTGGCTGTCGTAAAGAATATTCTAAAACAATATGATGAAATAATCATAGCCATGGGCAGCTCTAATGAAAAATACACAAAAGAAAACCCTCTCAGCTACAATGAAAGAAAAGCAATGATAAAAAAAACATTGGACAGCAATAATATAAGAAATTACAAGATAATCCCTTCGCCTGACTTGTACAATGACGTGCTGTGGGTCAATGACATCAAAAAAAGAGCAAAAAATTTTGATGTAATCTATTCAGGCAACCCGTGGACCATAAGATGCTTCAGGAAGCACAAATGCAAAGTCAAGAAAATCAAGCTGATAAAGGGGATAAGCAGCACTAAAATAAGGGAAATGATGGTCAAGAATAAAGATTGGAAGAGGCTGGTGCCTAAGGAAATTTGGAGGCATATCAATGAGATAAACGGCATTCAGCGAATTAAGGGATTATGAATATAATGTCGGACACAAATAATTGATTGAAATATAGCAAATGACACAAATTTTTAGACATAATTATGTCATTTGCTTGTCAAAAACCACAATTTACAATAATAATAAGTGGTTTTTGAGCATGCTCGGAAATTGTAACAATTTATAATTTATTTTTGCAATTTCCGACATATTACGAGAAGACAACAATTGTCTAATAACTTTTGTCTTCGAGTATAGTTGTGTCCGCCGAATATAGTGTCGGATTAACATTGCTCATTTATTTACTTCCGGCACTATATATAGGTTTTAGAATGAGTGATGGTCCTTATTCCCTGTCGTACTGGCCTTTTACTTTGTGCTCTTTTGAATTCAATATTTTATTGTAGAGCCTTTCGTACTCTTTTTGGTAAGGGTTTTTGCTGAAAAACAGCTTGTAGAGCAAGTATAGCCCAAAAGCCACATAAACCCCAATAAGAATTGTCTTGCTAATTTCCATAAAAAGAGATAACACATCCAAGTATTTAAATCTTAAGATTTTCAGGCTCGATTGCAAGTTCCTATATAAAATAGTCAATATGAATACAAGATTGGTCGCGACGCTCAGATTAACGTCTACAACCTAATTTGCATGATTTTGCCTATTTTGTCGACTTTTACGAGTTAACTTGCAGTCGAGCCGATTTTCATCAAGAAAAGCTTTAAATAAGCAGCTTAACTCATGATTTCCATGAAAAAACTGGTAAGAAAAACCACAGAAGCAAATCTGCCCACAAGATATGGCACTTTTAAGGTGATTGCTTATGAGGATTGCAACAAATTGCAGCACCTTGCTTTGGTTAAAGGCAGCCTAAACCACAATAGGAAGGTGCTTGTAAGGGTTCATTCCCAGTGCTTGACTGGAGATACACTTGGCTCCTGCAGGTGTGATTGCGGGCCTCAATTGGAAAAAGCGCTTCAAGTGATAGGCAAAAAAGGAGGTATTCTTCTTTACATGGCGCAAGAAGGCAGGGGAATCGGCCTTATGAACAAGATTGCAGCATACCATCTTCAGGATCATGGCATGGACACGGTGCAGGCAAACTTAAAGCTGGGCTTCAAGGCAGACGCAAGAGATTATACAATAGGGGCGCAGATTCTGGCAGATCTCAAAGTTTCAAAGATAAGGCTGCTCACAAACAACCCTAAAAAAATCGAAGGGCTTGGGAAATACGGGCTTGAAATAGTTGAAAGAATCCCAATAGAAATTAAAGCTAATAGAATAAACAAAAAATACTTGAAGACAAAAAGAGAGAAGCTGGGGCATTATCTTGAGGAGAAGGGTATTGTGAAATAATAAACCGGTGCTTAATGGTCTACATCAAATCCCAGAGAGCATCCTAAACTGTACATGGCACCTTTATTGTTGACATCTTCATTCCTTGAAGCTATTTCAGCGGAATAATCTGATTCTCCTTTGCGCTGGGCTTCTTCTAACATTCTTAGAGCTATACAGGGAGAACCGGAATACATTACCGCATTGTTTATAGTTTCTCGGTGCTCCATCCTTATCCTATTTTGCCGCAACGCTTCTTCTGTGGCTCTTTGCCTATCTTCCATGCAGCTTCGTATACTTATTCCTAAAACTGCGCCTGCAATTATGACTGCTACTCCTAAAGTTCCAACAATATCAGAACCGCCTGAACCTCTTTGATTACCAATAATTTCATAATTTCTTAATGTGCCTGTTACTTTTTCCAAATTCATTTTTATCACCTGAACAAATTTTGGGTAACGCCGACCAATTTTTCGTAATTTGTTATTTGACTTGATAATTCCTGTATTTTTGAGTTTGCTGAATACCACTTACTTTCAAATTCATCTCTCTCCCTTTCACGCTGTTTATTTACGTCATGTTTCGCCTTAAAGTAGAATGGCACAGTAAAAAACATGGTTCCAGGAAAAGGAATTGCAAATAAAGCCGCAGCAATTGCACCCCCTGCTTTGAATATAACCTCTCCAT
>Ga0209541_10014936_pt1 | contig 11662 bp, 12 predicted proteins | sample RifCSPlowO2_01_FD_184027 | JGI IMG/M metagenome (GOLD analysis project Ga0209541, IMG submission 184027) | Groundwater microbial communities from Rifle, Colorado - Rifle CSP2_plank lowO2_0.1 (SPAdes) (version 2) | ecosystem: Environmental > Aquatic > Deep subsurface > Groundwater | place...
CTTCTTTTTCGGTTACGGTAATAAATGCGTTTAAATCTTTGTTGTGCTTTTTTATTTGCTCAAGACAAGCTTTCGTCAACTCAACAGACGAAAACTTTTTCGATTTCAATCCGCCCTTCGCTTCCTTAATTGTTAATTCGTTCAATTTCATAATTTATCATTAATCCTTAATCATTCCGTAAGTATCGCTTTCACCTTAAACAATCCATTGTGCTGGTTTTTGACATTAGATAACGCTTCATCTTGGGTAAGTGATGGCGTTGGTTCGTCTTCCCGCATGACATTTTCTAGTCCGGTCACCTGGGAGGTTGTTTCAACATTTTTTGTATCAACTTCTTTTAATTTGTCAACGTAGGTTAAAATATCCGAGAGCTGTTTCTCAAACTTTTTTTCTTCCTCTGGTTTTAGCGTGAGGTTTGCTAATTTAGCGACATGAGGAACATTAATCTTCATTAAATCATTATAGCTCAACGTTGAGTCTGTTGGCAATTGTTTTGCGCGCTTGCATTTCTATCGAATTGTCAAGAGGGGAGAGGTCAATGGGGGAGCCATACTTCTTTTCTAGAGCTACTTTGATTAATAAATCTGCGAATTCCGGGTTTTTGGGGAGAATTGGGCCATGGAAATATGTTCCAAAACTATTTTTATAAATTGCGCCTTCCGTACCGTCTTCCCCATTATTTCCAAAACCTTTCAGGATCTTCCCTAAAGGTTTCACGTTTTTTCCTAGATAAGTTCTTCCTCCGTGATTCTCAAATCCTACCAAGGTGTAGCTATGATTACACCTGGAAGGTGAATAGCTATTGACACCCTGGAATTCTATTGCAACATTACCTATTAATCGGGAAACATTCAATCCTGGGTTTCCGGTGTAGAGATCGAAGATGTTTAAGCCAGGAATAATTGTTCTTTCGGCCTCTTTATAATATCTCCCTAAAAGCTGATATGCTCCGCAGATATACAGTCCGGGAATCCCATCTTCAATTCTGTTCTGTAGAGCATTTCTTTTTTTCATTAAATCTTCAGACACAATTTTCTGTTGCTTATCCTGTGCTCCTCCCATGAAAAGAAGATCGCATTGTGCAAGCTGATTGAGATTAAAATGAAGATCAAGTTTTAAAACTTCAACACCTATCCCTCTCCATTCACAGCGTTTTTGTAAGACGATAATATTTCCGCGGTCCCCATAAGTTGACATTAACTCTGGATAAAGCCAGCCAATTGTTAATTTGTATTTTGTATTATGTATCATGTATTAAGTATAAAATTATAGAATATTTTTCCCTGTTAAAATTTTCCTAACCTCTAACATTGCCGAATAGGTCGGTAGAATATACAAGGTATCGTTTTTCAATGTTTTTTCAAGAGCAACATTTGTAGCTTCGGCTAAGTTTTTTTTTGTTTGAAAATTTTTAAATTCTGCGTATTTAAGCCTTAAGCCTAAATCAAAAGTTCTATCTCCGGCAACAGTTATATTTTTAAATTGAGAAGAAAAATCTTCAAAATCTACATCCCAAATCCACGAGACATCGCGTCCGTCAGGAATTCTATCGTTTAGAACTAATAATAAATTATTAGCGTTAAGATTGGCAATTGTTTTTAGAGATTCATTAAAACTTGTCGGATTTTTTGAAAGAAATATCTGCACATTCCTACCATTAATGTTTAAAACCTCTTGTCTACCAAATGCAGGCTTGAAATTTTGTAAAGCTGGATATATTTTTTTGTCATCAATTCCAATTTGTCGGGCAAGTAACGTTGCGGCGTTGGTGTTGTATTCATTGTATGTTCCTGACAAAGGATAAATCGGAGAGGATGTAAAAGTTTTTTGCGGATGTGTAAATCTGCAATTATTACAATGCCAACTGCCAAGATGTGAGAAGTATACGATGTCATAAATTAATTTATGTCCGCAATTCGGGCAATATGTCGAATCTGATGCGTGCTGTATCTTTTCAGTTGTATTTTTGGGATTAATTCCGAAATATTTTACGTTCACACCTTTAAGGTGTAAGCCTAAATATGTAATTTGAGGATCATCCGCGTTTAGAATAAGTGTAGTTTTTGGAAGAAGATGTCGTATGGCATCTGCCCATTTTTTTGCAATAGTGTTTACTTCGCCATAGCGGTCTAATTGATCGCGGAATAAATTTAAAAGTATTATAAAATCAGGATTATTTATTTCATTTAAAATAAGAGGGAGAGTATTTTCATCAATTTCAAAAATCGCAAAGTTATAGTCAATCTTTCCAAGTATACTACTACGTAGCAACAGACTTGATGCAATACCATTTAGTAAATTTGCACCAGACTCATTTTGGAAAACTTTTTTATTATTTTTCTCAAGAATTGTCTGGATTAATTTTCCTGTTGTGGTTTTTCCATTAGTTCCTGCGATTAAGATTATCTTAAAATTGTTTTGATTAACAATTTGTTTGATAAAGTTTGGGTTTAAGGAAAGCGCAATGTGCCCCGGCCACGTCGACCCCGACCCAAGATTAAAAATTTTGCTCAAAATAGCAACAGATTTTCCCAGAAAAATTAAGAAAGTATTCACTGAGGGTATTATATCGCAAATGGATAATTTTAGTGGTTCATGGCGTATATTTCCACAAACTTTCTAGTTGAGATTCCTCTTAATCTATCATCAATCATTTTTCGATCCGCATCCGTAACGCGAGCATAATTTAGGTCCATCTTAATCGGTACAAAATCAAGTTTAGTTAGTGGCGTTTTTGATTCGGGCGTTGCTGTTTGATCTTCTTCTACGAAGAATTCAATTCTAACGGCTTGTCCCAGATCATTAAAAAGAAACGTGTTACACAATGCATAGGGTTTTTCATCTGCTCCGATTGAATGGGTAGGAAAAGTTTTGCTTTTATAGATAGATATTCCTGACATTTTTTCAAAAGCACTCGATTGGTCATAATCAAGGTCTTCAAAAGAAAATATACAGGTTGAATATTGAAAACCTTCAGGCCTAATTTTTTCAAGCGCTGTTCCAGTCGCCTCTGGGTAGACTTGTTGCAATGATATTTCATGGAGGGGATTAGCGATGTCGGTGAATATGGCTTCTTTGTAGGAAAATTGAGCTACGACTTTCTCTGCTCCCGCCAAAGTGATTCGGAGTCTATTAGTGAGAGCTCTATTTCTTAGAGTTTCTTGCCTTGATTGCGGATTAAACGCCTCTATTGCTGGCGTAGGTATTTCTGTCATATTCATTTCCAATTATAGCACTTTATTTTGAAAATTCAAATAAAATAGAAATTTTTTCAACAATCACTACATTGATCTTAAAATTTTGATGCGTTCTTCAATTGGAGGGTGTGTGTTAAAAAGATTCGTGAACCAATGTTTGGAATTGACTTGGAGTTTGAAAGGGTTGGAAATATATAAATGGGCAGTGGCATTGTTCGCCGCCTCCAGTGGCTCTTTGTCTTTGGAAATTTTTTCCAAAGCGGAAGCTAATCCTTCAGGATAACGGGTTAACAGCGCTCCTGATGCATCGGCCAGAAATTCTCTCTTGCGGGAAACCGCTAATTGTATTATTGTTGCAATAATTGGGGATAATATTGCCAAGACAATGCCAATAAGTAAAAATATTCCTTGAGCATTACCCCTGTCATCTCTTCTTCTTCCACCCCCATACCACAGGCTTCTCATGAAGAAGTCTGCAAGGAGAGCTACCAAACCTACCAGAATTACAACCACCGCCATAAGTCGGATATCGTAATTTCGTACGTGGGAAAGCTCGTGAGCAATAACGCCCTCAAGTTCAACTTTATTTAATCTTCCTAAAATTCCTGTTGTTACGCAAATAACAGAATGTTTAGGATCACGTCCGGTGGCAAATGCATTAATCGCGGAATCATTAATAATGTAGACTTTGGGCATTGGAACACCGGCGCCAATACACAAATTTTCAACAGTTCTAAAAAGAGTAGGATTGTCTTTTTTCTGAATTTGCTTTGCGCCGGACATTCCTAAAATCATGCTGTCAGAATAATAATAACTTGCAAAAGCCATCATTCCCGAGATAATCAGCCCAATTCCCGCATACGATAATCCATAGCCTGAAGCCTTACCATAGACAAAGACAATGGTTGTTATAAAAATAACAAAAAGAAAAATTATCAGCCAAGTTTTATTTTTGTTGGCGGATATCTGAGAATAAATATTCATGATCCTTTAGAATTTCACCTCTACGTTTTTTCTTTCAGCGCCAGCTGCTTCAAAGAATTCTTCCTGTTTAAATCCGAACAGGTTGCCAATTACCGAACCCGGAAAATTAACTAAGGTTGAATTATAACCGCTAACATTGGTATTAAAGAATTGTCTTGCGTAGGCAATTTTTGCCTCAATATCTGATAATTCTTCCTGCAATGCTAGAAAATTTTTGCTTGCTTTCAAATCAGGGTAAGCCTCTGAGATTCCGATTAGACTCTTTAAAGCGCTGGACAACATATTGTCAGAAACTGCTTTTTCATGCGTTGAGCTTGCGTTCATTAAGGAAGAACGAGCTTTAGTTACATTTTCAAGCAACTCTTTTTCATGTTTGGCGTAACCTTTAACTGTACTAATTAAATTTGGTACTAAATCAACTCTTCTTTTTAGCTGAACGTCAATTCCGCTGAAAGCTTCTTTGATTCTGACTTTTCCCGTTGCCAAAGCGTTATAAGTGGACCAAACAAAAAGAACTATCAATACGATTGCTATTATTAAAATTAATGTTGGAGACATATATTTTTCACCCCGCCTTCAGCCATTCTGCAAATTCAGAATAGCTCAACGTATTTATTATATCATTTTTTGTTGCCCAACCGCGTCTTGCCATTGCTACACCGTATTTCATAAGCATCATTTGATCAACAGCGTGGCTGTCTGTATCAATTACGAGCTTAACGCCATTTTTAACAGATTCTCTAATTAGAGAATCAGGCAAATCTAGCCTATTCGGCCAGCTGTTAATTTCCAATGCTTTATTATTTTTTTTACAGAAATCAAAAATTTGATCAAAGTCCAATTCGTATCCCGAACGCTCATTAAGCATTCTGCCTGTTGGGTGAGCCAAGATTTTGGCTTTTGGATGGTTAAGGCCGGCAAGAACTCTCTTGGTCATTTCTTTCTTGCTCATACCAAATGAACTATGAATTGACACAATTGCCCCATCCAGAAGCTCCAGTGATTTATTATCAATAGCTAGTTTACCTGAGACTAAAATGTCTATTTCGAGTAATTTAAGTATTCGAACATCTTTAATGTTCGATATAATTTGTTCAATTTTCTCATTTCTTCTTGCAATTAAAGAATATATTTGATCGTTTGTGTGTCTGGAAACGCTTGGGTTATGTTCGGAAAATCCGATATATTCATAATTCAATTTGTGAGCAAATTCAACCATTTCCGTAATTGAGTTGTATCCAAGGTCATGGCTTGGCTGAATCGCGAAGTTTGAGTGAATATGTAAATCTCCTTTTATGTCCGAGAGCTCGATTAATTTTGGAAGTTTGTGGGAAATCGCAAGTTTAATTTCGCCTTTATCTTCTCTCATCTCCGGAGGAATCCATTCCATTCCCAATGCATTGTAAAACTTTTCTTCCGTATCATATCTCTTAAGCGCTTCATTTTTATTCAGGTTTTTAATTCCACGTTCGGACAAAGAAAGGTTTTGTTTTAAGGCATATTCACGTAAGCGCACATTATGATCCTTACTGCCCGTAAAGTGCTGCAGAAGCGCGCCAAAACCCGCTACAGATTGCGTCATAAGATCGATTTGCTTTCCGCCGGAGGTTAAAATCGAGGCTGTTGAAGGACCTTTTTCTATAACTCGATCTTTGTATGGATAAGCGACAAAGTGTTCGATGACCTTATTAGGTTTATCTGTAGCTACGGCAATATCAATATCTCCAACTGTTGGCATCATCCGTCTCAAGCTTCCTAAAGGAACTGCCTTCTTTACGGCTGAAGATTGTCCTAGATACGCCAGTATTTTTTCTGCAATTTCTGAGGCATACGAGAGAATCATTCTGGTGGTTTTTCCTTTGCCCTGCTTGTATTCCAAAAGAACCCTAAGAATATCTTGTTCTGATTTTTCTCCGAAAGTCGGAATTTTGGCGATTTCGTGATTTTTAGCCTTAATTATCAAGCCTTCAATAGCAGTTTGAGGATTGTTCAATGACAATTCTTTAGCTAATTTATATGCTTTTTTGGGCCCAATTGAAGGAATCTTGATTAAAACAAAAACGGATTCTGGAATACCCTTGAAAACTAAGTTAAAGTGAGCGACTGAACCTGTCCTAAATAGCTCTTCCAACCTTGATCTTATAGTCGCGCCTATGCCTGCAAGAACATCTAATTTACCTTCTTTATATAAATCTTTAAGCTCAAAGGTTGTCGAAGCTATTGTTTCTGAAGCTTTTTGGTAAGCGATAATCTGAAAATAAAATTTTTTACCATCTTTAATTGAGTATGCTGCGGCAACGTTCTTGAAAAGCTGAGCTATTTCCTGATTGGTCATAAAGTCATTCTAGTTTATTGTTGTACGGAATTCAATTATTTGTTAAAATAGGTGAGTAAGCGGGGGTGGTAGCTCAGTTGGCTAGAGCGCTTCCCTGTCACGGAAGAGGTCGCGGGTCCGAGTCCCGTTCACCCCGCAAACTGCTAAATAACTTGATCTATTGTTTTTTAAATAAACTCGTCGTATAATACCAACCACAAACAAACTGCCTCAAAAAATAATAGCCTTATGGCAAAAAAAATTAAGAAGGCAAAGAAAAATTCTCCAAAAATAAAAACACAAAACGGATATATAAGCCGTATTAAAATTACAGAATCATATACAAGTCTTATTTTGGGAGCCATAGTTGTTTTGATTGTTGGAATTTTATTTGTAACTTTTGCAAAAGGAAATAAAAATTTACAGACTAGCTCCATCAAAGACATTTCAGAAATAGAAAACCAGAATTCAAAGACATCGTCAACTTATACGGTAAAATTGGGAGATGATCTATGGACTATTTCCGAAAATATTTATAAAGACGGTTTCAAATGGGTTGAAATAGCAAAAATAAACAATTTGGAAAACCCCGGATTAATTTATGCAGGAAATAAATTAGTTTTACCAACAATAATTCAAGAAAAACAAGCTACAATAAATGCACAAACATCTCCTAAAGCAACCGATAAATCAATACAAAATAATTCAATCACAGGAAATGAGCACATCGTAGTAAGAGGCGACAATTTATGGAATATTGCCGTTAGGGCATATGGCGATGGATTTAAATGGCCGGAAATTGCCAAAGCAAATAATTTACTAAATCCGAGCATTATTCATTCAGGGAATATTTTTAAAATCCCGCGATAGTATATTTGTGATAAAATATTGTTATCGCGGGGTTAGTACACCGGTAGTATGCTACCTTCCCAAGGTAGAGAAGCGGGTTCAATTCCCGTACCCCGCTCAACTATTCCCCATTGACGACCAATTCATTCTTTTGATAAAATAAATCGTGCACACTAAGTACATCTTTGTTTCCGGTGGTGTAATATCGGGTATTGGCAAAGGCACAACTGCAGCCTCTATAGGACTCCTTCTCCAAGCAGCAGGATACAAAGTCGCTCCAATGAAATTTGAAAACTATCTAAACCTTGATGCCGGAACAATTAACCCTATCGAACATGGAGATCCATTTCTTTGCGAAGACGGAACAGAGGGAGACATGGATATTGGCACATATGAAAAATATTTGGGTACCGATATGGGCAAAGATAACTTTGTTACCATGGGAAGAATTTATCAGACGGTTATAGATCGGGAGAGAAGATTTGAGTATGACGGAGAAGATGTGGAAGCGATACCTCACATAACCGATGAGATTACTTCGAGGATCTATAAGGTAGCAAAAGCAAATAAGTCGGATGTTGTCCTAATTGAATTGGGAGGAACAGCCGGAGAATATCAAAACGTTTTCTACTATGAAGCTTCCCGAATAATGACTTTAAAAAATCCGGGAGACGTTCTGCATGTTCATGTTACTTATGTTCCAACACCTTTTCACCTTGGGGAGCCCAAGACTAAGCCGGCGCAACTTTCGGTTCGAACGCTTAATTCAATGGGAATTCAACCGGACTTTGTAATAGCCAGATCGGAAAAGTATTTGGACCAAAGAAGAATAGATAGATTTGCTTTGTTTTGCAACATGCATCCCGAAGACATTATTTCCAATCCGGATTTGCCCTCGGCATATGAAATTCCTTTCTTGCTTCATGAACAAGGTCTGGAGAAAAAAATAATGAAAAAACTAGGTATGCCTGTAAAATCCCCCAAATTAACAGAATGGAAAAATCTTATTGAGAGTATTAAATGCAAAAAAGAAAGACAAATAAAAGTAGCAATTATAGGAAAGTATTTCGGCACAGGAGATTACCAATTGAGAGATTCTTATGCTGCGCTCTTTGATGCTATGGACCATGCAGGCTGGGTATCCAAAGTAGATATAAAAACAACATGGATTGATGCGGAAAAAGTAGAATCAGCCATCACTAAAGCTAAGGCGGACAGGAAAGATTGCGATGAAGCATTGAAGGAATTTTTTGGAAAATCACAAGGGATTATTGTGCCGATCGGCTGGGGGGAAAGAGGATCCGAGGGCATGATTGCGGCTGCAAGCTTCGCGAGAAAAAATAAGGTTCCCTATCTTGGGCTTTGTTATGGAATGCAGCTTGCTGTAATAGCGTTTGCCAGAGACGTTCTAGGGTTTAAAGATGCAAATACAACTGAGAATAACCCAAAAACAAAACAACCGGTTATTCATTTAATTCCCAGCCAAAAAGAGTTAATGAAAAGAAGAGCATATGGCGGAACAATGAGGCTTGGCGGATGGGAAGCGAAAGTTAAAGAAGGGACCCGTGCATATGCGCTTTATGATAGATATAATGATTTTATCAATAAAGCAAAAGGCTTAACTTCGGAAAGACATAGGCATAGATATGAATTTAATGATAAATACGCTAAGGATTTTGAAAAAGCCGGGCTGGTCATCTCTGCCAGATCAGTCGTTGAGAATTTGGTTGAGATTATCGAATTGCCAAAAGACCAACACCCTTTCTATTTGGGGACGCAAGGTCATCCCGAGTATAAAAGCCGTCCGCTTAATCCGCACCCAATCTTCCTGGGCTTCATAGAAGCTTGTAAAAAGCAAGGCTAATCTGATATAATACTTGAATGATAAAAAATATTAATTTTATTGTTGGAGACATTGTTCGGGTACATGAAAGAATTAAAGAAGGCGACCCTTCGGCGGGCTCAGGGCAAATCAAATCCAGAATCCAGGTTTTTGAAGGTACTGTTTTAGCATTCAAAGGAAGAGGAGAAAATAAAAGCTTTACGGTAATGAAAATAGTTGGAGATATCGGAGTTGAAAAAATATTTCCTATCAAGTCTCCAAACGTCGAAAAAGTCGTAGTTAAAGGACATTCAAAAAAGAAAATCAGACGCGCAAAGCTTTATTACATGAGATTGCCCAAGCCCGCATAACAAGTGAGAATTGCTAATCCTACTGCCAAATTAGGAGAAAACAAGGCCTGCGAATACCTCAATAAGCTGGGTTTCAAAATCTTAGAACGGAATTTCAGAAAAGGTTACGGCGAAATTGATGTTGTCGCGATTGAAAAAACAAAAGATGGAGAAGTTTTAGCTTTTATTGAAGTTAAAACGCGCACTTCTAGCCTGTTTGGGTCGCCACTGGAGTCAATTACTCCTTGGAAATTAAGATTTTTAATTAGAACAGCGCAGTATTATAAAATGACTCACCCCAAACTCCCCGAAAGTTTACGGATAGATGCAGTAGCAGTGATACTAAACGGAAATAGAGCGGAAAATATCGAACTCTCTCGTAACATTAGTGGTTTTTAAGCTTAATCTTGCATTCCCTGAAGAATAGTATTAGTATTGGACTAGAATGGTAGAGAAACGATCGGATTCACCCGTGGAAACGTTTACGACAAGGACGATAACAGCCGTCATAGGAGATACTGTCGTTGCCACTTTTCAGCATCTTGTATTAGAAAGGGACTGGAGAATATATCTTAAGTCTGACGATCCGGTAGAAGAGGAAAAAAGAAAAGCTGTCAGGCAAGCATTATCAGATGAATTGGCAAGATTTAATTCTGGAACAGAGTCTTTCATAAAAGAACATAAGAGAATGGGCTGCGAGGTGGAAGTTGCGGTCGGTGATGCCAGCCTTTTTCCTCATAAATAGATTGCCAATTGAAGCTTAAGATATTTTTAAGCTCTTGATTTGGTCGCGGATCATGGCGGCGCGTTCGAAATTAAGAGCTTGGGCGGCGATTTTCATTTCTTTTCTTAATTTTTTAATTAAATCTTCTTTTTCGTCAGGAAGCAAGACTTCTTTTTTGGCAAGATCAAGAGAGGGGGTAATTTCTTCATCAACTAATTTTTCTCTAATTTGTTTTTGAATTCCGATTGGTTTTTTATGATATTTTTTATTATATTTAAGTTGAATATTCCTCCGTCTTTCAACTTCGTCAATCGCCTCACTCATCGACTTAGTTATATTGTCTGCATACATTATTACCTCTGCCTCAACGTGCCTTGCGGCTCTACCCATTGTCTGGATAAGTGACGTACTGCTTCGTAAGAAACCTTCTTTGTCAGCGTCCAAAATCGCAACGAGGGATACTTCCGGTAAGTCCAGCCCTTCTCTTAACAAATTAATTCCAACCAGCACATCGTATTCGCCTTTACGTAGTCTGTCCAAAATATCCTGTCTTTCCAGAGTTTGAATGTCCGAATGAAGATAGGCAACCTTGATGTTTTGTTCTTCTAAATATGCTGATAATTCTTCCGCCATTCTTTTTGTTAAAGTTGTAACTAAAATTCTTTGTTTTTTGGCAACTCTTTTATTTATTTCATCAATTAAATCAATGATCTGTCCTTTTGTCGGCTTAATAATTACTTTCGGATCAACTAAGTTTGTCGGACGGATAAGTTGCTCAACAACGAAGGATTCACCTTCCAGGTGTGCCGCAGGCGCAATCCCACCTGGAAGGTGGGAATAACCAGCCAAAGATAATTCATATTCATCCGGAGTTGCGCTGACATAAGCAATTTGGCTAACTCTTTGCATAAATTCTGCAAATTTTAAAGGACGGTTGTCTAAAGCAGACGGAAGACGAAATCCATAGTCTATTAATGTATTCTTTCTTGATTGGTCGCCATTATACATTCCCCTTATTTGCGGTAAAGTGATATGGGATTCATCAACAATAGTCAAAAAATCTTTTGATGCGTGATTAAAATAATCTAATAATGTGTAAGGCGCTTGGCCTGACGCTCTGCCGTCAAAATACCTTGAATAATTTTCAATTCCATTGACATATCCAACTTCTTTGATCATTTCCAGATCAAAATTCGTTCGTTGCTCCAGTCGATGCGCTTCCAAGTTCTTGTCAATACTTTTTAAGGACTCCACTTGCTTTTTCATATCCGCTCTAATCATAGGGAAGATATCATTGTATGTTTGCGGATCAGTCATGTAATGTTTGGCAGGATAAATAACTGTGCTTTTTAAAATAGAAGATGTATCACCGGTCAAAGGACTGAATTCGGAAAGTTTATAAAGTTTATTATTTCTAATCT